>ENA-UOOR01000924-UOOR01000924.1-fermentation-metagenome-genome-assembly--contig:-NODE-924-length-37595-cov-20.157379_pt1 | contig 37595 bp, 27 predicted proteins | sample MGYA00245780_ERZ724029 | MGnify/ENA primary metagenome ERZ724029 (study PRJEB28704, sample SAMN03018315) | fermentation metagenome | biome: anthropogenic terrestrial biome; feature: soil; material... | reverse complement strand
GATCCCGGTCGGCTCACAGGCCGCTGCCTCTCAACGCATTTGCGGAACTGCTGGGCGCTGGGGATGGTGCCTTGACGCACGCTGCAGTGCGGTATATACTCTCTTTAGCGTCGCGCTGGAGGGGTGTCCGAGTGGTTTATGGAGCCGGTCTTGAAAACCGGTGTCTCAGCAATGGGCCGTGGGTTCGAATCCCACCCCCTCCGCCAGAATCGAGAAGAGCATAGTCCGGTTTCAGCTTTAGCGGAGAGATACCCAAGCGGCTGAAGGGGATGGTTTGCTAAACCATTAGTAGGGGAAACCCTAGCGGGGGTTCGAATCCCCCTCTCTCCGCCAGATTCAAATACGTGTCCCATGTCCTGCGGCATGGCCCGGCGTAAGCTGGAGGTCATGCCAGTTTTCATTGTGCAGGTGATCAGCCCGTGCTCAAGAACTGCCTCTCCAAGCCGTACCACACGAAGCTGTGGCGCGCCATCTACGAGTTCAACTTGATCGAGCCGGGCGATGCGATCCTCATTGGGCTGTCGGGCGGGAAAGACAGCATGTTCCTGGTCTATGCGCTGAGCCTACTCCGCTCGTACTCCAGCATTCCGTTCACGGTCGAAGCGGTCACTGTGGACATAGGTTTTCCGGGCCCATTCGACATCGACAAGCTGAAAGCGGCGTGCGATGCCATGGGGGTCCCTCATCATCTGGTGTCTACAAAGATCGCGCAGGTAATCGAGGAGCGCCGTGACAAGGCCAACCCATGCGCGGTCTGCTCGTATTTTCGTCGGGCAGCCATGAATCGTTTCGCGTCCGAGAATGGGTTCAGCAAGGTCGCCCTCGCTCATCACGAGGACGATGCCATGGAGACGTTCCTCATGAGTATCCTGTACTCCGGCAAGCTCTGTACGCTGCCATGGAAGACTTATCTGACGCGAACGGGCATCACGGTGATCCGCCCCATGATGTATCTCTCCGAAAAAGACGTGATCAAGGCCGTCAAAAGGGCGGGCATAGAGGCCATTCCCACCTGCTGCCCTTATTCGGGTCAAACCACGCGGGCAAGAGTGAAGCGGCTCCTGCTCGAACTCACCAGAGAAAACAAGATGGTTCGGGCGAACCTTATGGCGTCCATGCGCGATGGCGACGATGTGGAACTATGGCCGTCCATTGGGCGTCATAACAGGCAGGACCTTTGTTGACAGGGGTTTTCCGCGATGCCTATAATGGCTATGGCACGCAGTTCATGTTCCTCTAGTTGCAGTGATTGGGGGCACTACCTGTGGGATGTCCGGAGTTCGATCACCATGCCAGCCGGCGAAGTGCGGTACTCGCCGCAAGAGTACTTGCACTTGCAGTACTATTTGTGATATCGATATCTGCCGCTAACGCCGTTCAAGGAGCGCCGGCCGCTCCCACAGGCGACGAAATCGCGGCTAAAGTCGCGGAGAAGCTTAAGGAAATCCAGACGGTTCAGGCTGACATCGTTGCATCGTTCTCCGATTCGTCGAGCAAGAATCCGATCAACATGACCATTCGGGTCAGCGCCGACAGGAGCAGCAACATCACGCGGATGGAGATTACCCAGCACCAGGTGTTCGAGGGGCAGATAGTGATACTCGACATGAAGAAAGACATCACCACAGTGTACATGCCTGTGACTGGTCAGGCATACAGGGGCAGGTCAGCCACGATAGCGGCCCAGTTGGGCTTGGATATGGGGTCGTTCGACCTCGACAACCTGCTGTCTATGGACCCCGCAGGGATGATGACCTTCAAGTACCTGCGGCAAGACAAGTTCGACCGACTTCCTCACCACGTGGTGCAGACCCGCCCCAAGATGGACGTTGAGGGCTACCAGCTGGTCTGGGTAGACTGCGAGACCCTCATGGTCCGCAAGGTCGAGGCCTTCGATGGCCAGGGTAAGCTTACGGCCTCCATAACCATCAACAACCTCAAGGTCAATCTGAAGCTCAATACGATCAAACTCCGGGAGCTTCCAAAGGGCACCCGGATTACCGATGTAAAGTGACGGTCCACAGCCTTAGGGGGGAACCTCATTGAACATAGCGGAATACTCAGTGCGCAGGCCGATAACGGTAACCATAGCTGTTGCGGCGTGCCTCCTGTTCGGCTTTCTCTCGCTCAGCAGGATCGGTTTGGATCTCCTGCCCGAGATGAACCTGCCGATGGCAGTAGTCGTCACTGTATACCCTAACGCCGACCCCGAAACAGTCGACAGCCTGATTACTGTGCCTGTGGAGCGTTCTCTCAAGTCGGCTCGCAACATCAAGGCTGTCACGTCCACCAGTATGGAGAACGTGTCAGTCAGCCTCGCCGAGTTCAACTGGGGGTCGGACCTCGGTTCTATGCAGGAAGAGATTCGGGCCGGCATGGACAGGATCAGGTACCAACTTCCCGAAGGCGTTCAGGACCCCATAGTCAGCCTCATCGACCCATCGCAGCTTCCGCTGATGATGCTGACAGTGGGCGCCGCGGGGGACCTAGGCGAGGTCACCCGAGTGGCTCGAGAGATCGTCAAGCCGGAGATCGAACGGGTTGACGGCGTGGCCGGCGTCTCCATAAGCGGCGGGGCCGACCGCGTGATCGCCGTCGAGTACGACCACGAGAAGCTGGCCGATGCCGGCCTCAGTCCGCTCCTGCTTCAGCAGCTCATTGCCCTGCAGAACTTGTCGGTGCCTGCGGGCGTGGTGGTCGACGACGGCGTGCGCTATCAGACCCGGGTAGGCGCGAAATTCCGGTCGGCGGAAGAGATATCATCTCTTACTATCGGCATGAATACCAGGCCCAGAGAGCCCGAAACCGACCAACCCAAGCTGGGCGGCCTCATGGGTCTGTCCTTTTTGATGCCATCGTTTTTGACGACTATCGGAGACGTTGCAACGGTAGAGGAGAGGTTTCAGAAGACTGAAGGCTATGCCCGAGTGGACGGCAACTCGTCCGTAATGCTGCTCGTGTACAAGCAGTCCGGTCAGAATACTGTCACCACGGCCAGGCGTGTAAACCAGGTTCTCGACAGACTCCTCGACAGCCGTAACGATATCTCGGTTGCGCATGTGTTCGACCAGTCGACCTACATTACGAGGTCCATCAACGATCTCACCAGCAACCTGGTCATCGGTGCGGTCCTCGCCATTACTGTGCTGTACGTTTTCTTGCGCCATGTGGGGAGTACGCTCATCGTCGCAGTATCGATTCCGCTCTCTGTAGTCTTCGCGTTCGTGCTGATGTACGCTGGGAAGCTCAGCGTCAACCTGATGACCCTGGGTGGGTTGGCTCTGGGCATCGGCATGCTGGTCGACAACTCCATTGTGGTGCTCGAGAGCATATACAGGCGTCAAGAGCTCGGCGATCCGCCCCGAACGGCGGCTGTGAACGGCACCCGTGAGGTCGGGGCGGCCATAGTGGGTTCCACGATGACAACCGTTGGGGTGTTTGTGCCCGTTCTGTTCATACAGGGCATGGTCGGAAGCATCTTCCGCGACCTGGCCATGACCGTCACATTCTCGCTCCTGGCATCGCTGGCCGTTGCCCTCACCGTAGTCCCTCTGCTGGCCAGCATGCTTGCGCGCTTGGGCGGGGGAGCGGCGCCGAAGGGCTTCTCGGATGCGGTTGCGGCATCGTCCGGGTTCGAGCTCAGATACAGCGGTCGTTGGACGCTGATCGCAAGCTACGAGCGGGCTCTGGTTTGGACCCTGCGCAACCGGCGGGCGGTACTGGCTCTAGTAGGAGCGGCGGTAGCGGCGGCCATAGTAGCGTACCCTCATCTCGGAGTGGAGCTGTTCAAGGACATGGACATGGGCCGGGTTGACGTGAGCTTGCACATGCCGGCCGGGACGCCTACCGATGTTACCAATCAGGTTTCAATGCTGTTGGAAAGCAAGCTTGTGGAGATGCCTGGAGTTGAGCACGTTACAGCCGAGGTGGGCTCCACCGGAGGCGATGATTTTCTGGCCATGGCCTCCAACGCGGGGGCCAATTCGGCTGCGATCAGCGTTGCGCTGCTCCGCGAAGGCCCCGTTCAGACGCCGGTCGCTCAGGCCGCCGACTTTGTCCGCGCTGCTATCGCCGAAACCCAGGAGGAATACCCCGACTTGGAGTGTACTGTGGACACCAGCGGGTACGGCGAGCTCACCGGTGGGCAGGTAGATCTGTTCGGCACTAGGGTCGCCCTTGAAGTTATGGGTTCCGATTCCAGGGAGCTGGCGGCGTATGCGTCTGAAGTATCCGAGCGGTTGCGCGAGGTGCCAGAGTTCGTGGAAGTCTCGTCATCAGCGCAGGATCTGCAGCCCGTGATCTTGCTCAGCGTGAACCCCACTCGGGCTTTGATGGGGTCGATGACAGTGGGGCAGGTGGGGCTGGGAGTCCGCACCGCCATGCTGGGCACTACAGTGACCTACGTAGAGCGAGGCGGCGAGCTGATCCCGGTTATCGTCAAGCCTGCATCGGACGGGGTTCCCACGCTCGAGTCTGTGCTGGATATGCCCATAAGCTCGTCTTTCGGCAGCTCCAGCATCATGCAGAGCGCCAGCCAGATGGGGAGCAACGCCTCAGCTGCCGCTCGGGCGTCCGGCTCGGCGGGGTCGTCGCTGCTTGCTCCGTCCACCGAGGTGTTGGTCGGGCGCGTGGCGACACCGCAGGTCATTGAAGGTCCGATGACCATATACAGGCGCAACGGTCGGCAGTATGTCATGGTTCGCATCGCATTCCGCGGCGTGAAGTTCTCACGTGCCGGCGAGTTGGCGCTGGCTGCCGCGCGCGAGGTGGAGGCGCCTCCCGGAATCGATGTCGTGCTCGGGGGCTCGAAGAGAGCTATCGACGAATCGCTGTCTGAACTGAAACTGGCCCTGTGGCTGGCTGTAGTGCTGGTCTACATGGTCATGGCCGTGCAATACGAGTCGCTCTTATATCCGTTCATAATAATGTTCACCATGCCGCTCGCGGCCATCGGGGCAATAGGCATTCTTGTCCTGGCTGGGGAGAGCATCAGTGTTACAGCCATAATCGGGCTCATCGTGCTTGCGGGTGTGGTGGTCAACAACGGTATAGTAATGGTAGATTTCATAAATCAGCTCAAGGCAACGGGCATGGGTACATCGGAAGCGGTCAAGAAGGCAAGCCTTGCACGACTCCGTCCCATCCTGATGACTGCGCTCACTACGATACTGGGCCTGGTTCCTTTGGCACTGGGGCGCGGCGCAGGTTCTGAGATGGAGCGTCCGTTGGCGTTGACGGTTATGGGGGGGCTTGCCACTGCCACGTTCCTTACGCTGTTTGTGATTCCCATTATCTATGAGCTTATGGACGAGGTTGGACATAGGCTAAGTCGTAAGGGGGTGCATTGAATGAAGCGCCGCGTGATGACCATCATCGCCGCACTGGTGGCGCTGGTTCTGGCGATTGCTCCGCATGCTGCGAGCGCGTCTAGGATAACTGTGATAGAGGGCACTCCAGTGTTTTTTGGCGGGCTTTCGTTCTCGCGTCCGGACGAGCAGCAGATGCAGGTCAAACTTGATTGGATAGGCCTGGCATCTGACTTGGAGTGGAAAGGGGCTACATTCCGGCTGGGCGGAGCGGTGAATCCCAAAGTACCGCGGGTCGCTGAAGAGACGATGTCCTGCACCTTTGGACTGGGAGCGGAGACGGCGCGGATCTTCAGCATCATGGCCGCTGTGGAGGGTTCCGCCATGGCCTACCTTCAGAGTTCGGGAGACGGGCTCAGGCTGGCTTTGACTGGCCGGATTACAGGGGCGACCGCCCGGATCGGAGTGAAGGCCGATTTCGGAGTAGTGCCGGCTGGATTTGACACATGTCCTGCACGCCTCATAGGGCAGGACTATTGGGTGGAAGAGACTGGGCGGGACGTGACCGGCAAGGGCTGGGTCGACCTCAGCGCGGCCCTGCAGAGCACAAGGACTCGGGCTGACTCCGTGCGCCTGGCATACATGCGGGCGCTGGGCGGCGAGGACTGGCGCGGCGATATCGGCTACAATTCCAAGTACAGCCCGGAGGACACCGGAGTATCGATCATGCTCTATTCGGGCCTCGCGTTCGGCGGCCCCTCAATCATGCTCAATTCGAAGCTCACGTTCAGAGCCGATGTGACTGACAGCTCGGGAGCTGAAATAGGCCTGGTGGCCCAGACGGGCGGTGGATCGGAGCACGCCTGGATATCTGGGTCTGGGTGGCTGGCGCTGGGAGACCGCGGCAACCTCAAGGCCACAGTGTGCGCTCCGATTCTGGGGCAGGGCGAGTATGGTGGGCCCGAGCTGTTCAGGCCGATCGATTCGTCCGCGCTCAGCCTAGGGTTCCAGTTCAACCAGGGCTTTCTCTCCAGCCTGCAGGCGAGATATGACCTGAAGACCAGAGTATTCGGCCTGGAGGTTGCGTCCCGGTTCTAGAGGGGGGACGTTTCCCGCCGCCGGCTGCGGAGTCGACGGCTGAGAGCCTGCGTGGAGGAGCATTAATGCAAGACAAGTCTGACAACGACATTGCCGACATCTCGTGTACTATGCCATCTGGCTGTGGAGGGGTGTCGGTTGAGGAATTGGCGCCCGGGCGGGCCGAGGGGCGCAGTGATGAAGACGCTGTGCCTCAGGCAATCGGCGCCTTCGCTGGAGTCGGCTTCGATGAAGCGATGGCGCATCCGAACGCGATGCGCAAGACCATATACCGTCTGGCGTGGCCGGTAATCGCCGAGTTGGTACTGCAGACCGTGACTCAGATGGCCGACATGATCATGGTGGGCAGGCTGGGGGCGGCCTGCGTTGCCGCTGTGGGCCTGTCCAACCAACCGCTTAACATAGCGCAAGGGTTTTTCATGGGCATCAGCGTTGGAACGACGGCCCTGGTTGCCCGGTTCATCGGGGCAGGCGATAGAAAACGGGCCAACATGGTCACAGCGCAGTCGCTTGTTTTGGCCACGATCCTCGCGGCGCTACTGGGCACCATCGGCTTTCTGGCCACGCCTCGCCTGGTGCGGTTCATGAAGGCCGGGCCGGACGTGATTGCTTACGGTGAGAGCTACATGCGCACGCTCATGCCGGGCCTTTTCATGCTGGTGATAAACATGATCGCATCAGCATCGCTGCGGGGCGCGGGCGACACCAAGTACCCCATGAAGGTGAACATCTTTCTGAATCTGTGCAACCTTCTGGGCAACTACGCGCTCATATACGGCAACTTCGGCTTTCCGGCGATGGGCGTTAAGGGGGCCGCGCTGGCCACGACCATCGCCCGCGGGGTGGGCACTTCGATGCTCCTCTGGCATGTTTTCTCCGGTCGGGGAGTGGTCACAGTGCGCACCGGCCGGCGCTTCCGCTTTGACTGGGACCTGATCGGACGCGTTGTCCGCATCGGGCTGCCTGCATCGATGGAGCGAGTCAGCCTCAGCCTGGGCCTGGCATTCTACGTTCGTATAGTGTCGGCCCTGGGCACCTCGGCGTACGCGGCACACGCCATCGCCATCAACGCGGAAGGCATCTCGTACATGCCGGGATTCGCGTTTGCGGTATCTGCCACCACCATGGTGGGACAGGCGCTGGGAGCTGGGCGCCCCGATGTCGCCGAGCGAGCCGGGTGGCAGTCGTGGAAGATGAGCGCAACGGTAATGGGGCTCATGGGCGCGGTCCTGTTCTTCTTCCCAGCCATGCTCATGCGGTTGTACGTGGACGATCCGGAGATCATAGCCATGGGCGCGAGCGTGCTCCGAATCATGGCGTGCGCGCAGATTCCCATGTCGACGGCGTATGTGTTCATGGGGGCGCTGCGAGGCGCGGGCGACACCAAGGCCGTGCTGTACGTGGCCATGGCAAGCGTATGGTTGGTCAGGTTCTCGTTGGCGGGGCTGTTCGTGAATGTGTTGGGCTGGGGCCTGCAGGGCGCGTGGTACGCGATGGCTCTCGATTGGGTCGTGCGCGGGTCGGTCTCCATGGCGCGCTTCGCCGGCGGGCGATGGAAGGAGATGAGTGTGTGATGAACATCAAGCCCAAGGCGGCTGGAGGCTACATAGCGCTGCTCCTCGCCATAATAGCCTTCATGGCGGGACATGCGGTACTGGGCCGATGCGAACTCGCCGATATCTGCGTCATCGATCCATGGCAGCTAATCGCGTCTGAACTCCTGCTGTACGTGACTGTGTGCTATCTCTGGGACCGGCGGTCGGGTGCCCTGTTGGCGTTTATCAGGGCGGCGGGAATGGCCTCGGGCAGGCTCGGGCTGTCTCTTCTGACGGCCGTGGGCATCAGCAGGTTCTGGCCGGGGCTTGCCACATACAGCGACGCCTTTGCCCAGGCCGCTCTGGCCTCGCAGCCTGTCGTGCTGGTTCAAGTAGCCTACATTGTGCTGGTTTTCTCCCTACCTTTCAGAGTTCTGCGTCGACGCGACTGGGCGGCGTGGTAGATCAGCCGTCTGCCCATCGCCGGCCGATATCTTCCGAAAGCCCGCTTAGGGCGTTTTCATGCTAAAGATCTCCGGGTCAAGTGTGTCTGCTAATCGCAAAGAACCGCAATTCCAAGAAGGTGAACGTGTCTTTCCGTTGAATTAGCAATACGGAGTATGCGGGCCATATATACCCATACCCTCAATGACTGGGCCTCTCCTCCGCGGATAATGGGAGAGCCTTGATGATTCGATATTCGGAGGTGATATGAGCATTTACGAACTGTGAGTCGCTGCCATATGTGTTTTGGCGCCGATGCGACTAATCTACAAGGGGGGAATCCATGTGTCGAGAAGTGCAATTTGGAGGCGCGCTCTGCTGCTGGGCATTATAGCAGTGCTCTTGGCGGCGTTTGCGGCCTCTGCGGCGGCGGAGCTCCCGGGCAAGGTCCAGATCGACTCTGCCGACCCTTTCAAGGTCATACCGGTTTCCAGGGGGCAGAAAGAGCCGACTTGGGCCGAAGGCGAGATCCTGGTGAGGCTTAAGACCTACATGTCGGCTGCCGACGCGGATGCGCAGGCGGCCGCGGAGGACTTCAGGAGCCTCAATGCCGTGCTGGGCGCGGAGGTCGTGGAGGCCATACCTGTCAGCGCCGCCGCTGACGTGTACAAGCTTAAGATCCCTGCGACCATGAGCGTGGCGGAGGCAGTGATTCGGTATGAGTCCAGCCCCTTTGTGCGCTACGCTGAGCCCAACTACTTGTGGTATCCCGATGCGACGTATCCCAATGATCGCTTCTTCACCTATGAATGGTTGTACAACATGCATAACACGGGCAACCAGGCGGCCACGGAGAGATGGTTCCATGCTCCTCTGCCAGGCGCCGATATCAACGCGCCGGAGGCATGGGATGTGCGCACTGATGCATCGGACGTGATTGTGTGCGTGATCGACCAGGGGATCCAGTCCTACCACCCGGACCTTGCCCCCAACATGTGGGTGAATGAGGCTGAGCTCCATGGCGAGCCCGGAGTTGACGACGATGGCAACGGCTTCGTCGACGATGTCTACGGGTACGACTTCTACTACGACGACGGCACCATTTACCACGACGATCCCAACGATGACTACCATGGCACGCACTGCGCCGGTATCATAGGCGCGCGAGGCAACGATGCAGTGGCAGGCGGTTTTCATGGGGGCGTTGCGGGCGTTGCTTGGAATGTTCAGATCATGTCGTGTAAGTTCTTGGGCCCCGGCGGAGGCCAGAGCGATAATGCTATCAAGGCCCTGAACTACGCGAAGAAGATGGGCGCCACCATTACCAGCAACTCCTGGGGAGGCGGCGGATACAGCAAGTCTCTTGAGGAGGCCATCGCCAATTCCGGGATGCTGTTCATCGCTGCCGCGGGGAATGAGGGTGTCGACAACGACATAATGCCGCATTACCCATCCTCTTACGATCTGCCCAATGTGATCGCGGTGGCGGCGACCGAGTGGAATGACAAGGTAGCTAACTTCTCCAACTGGGGCGCTAATTCGGTGGACATTGGGGCGCCGGGCCATATGATCCTGTCCTGCTATCCCGATGGCACGGAGAGCGTGTGGGCATGGATGGGCGGCACCTCCATGGCTACTCCGCATGTGGCGGGCGCCGCGGCGTTGCTGATAGCTGAGTATCCTGATCTTCCGCAATATCCGGGCGCGCCCGGCTGGATGCCCGGGCAGGAGACGATCAAGGATATCCTGCTCAAGTCGGGCGATCCTCTGCCTGACCTGATGGGAACGACCACCACGGGCAGGCGGCTCAATGTAGCGAATGCCTTGAATCGCGTCTACCCGCCTGGTATCGCGTACGCGGGTGCAGATTCGACCTTCGGAAAGCCGCGCAAAGTCAATTTTGAAGCCCGCCTGGAGAACCCAGGCAGTGTGGCCCAGTGTTGGTGGCAGTTTGGCGACCAGAAGGTATACGGCCTTGTGGCCAGCTGCACGTTTGAAAGAGAAGGTTCCTTGGTGGCTTGGTTCTATGCTCAGGGCATAGACGGCTCCATATCCAAGGCGCCGGTGCAAGTGACCGCCGCAAACCCGGGCACCATAGTCTACGTGGACGACACTGGCGCATTCAGCATCGGACTCCCTGTCAGTATCCTGTGGATGTTGCCGGCTCTTGACGCGCAGATTCCGTTCGTTAGGGTCGATAGCAGGTACCCGCTTGGGCTTTCCACGACTGCGGTAGAGAACCCGATCTTCTGGGATACAGGCTTCACCCGGTTTGAGGTCGTGTCCCCTTGGGATCAGGAGTTCTTGGCGAGCTTCATGGACAATGGCGGGAGGGTTTTCTTTGCGGCTCCGGACTATCTGGGCGACATGGGGCTGGACTGGTTCGGCACTGACTATCTGCATATAGACGGCGCCTATGGGTTGAACGTCGAGATCGACATCTACAAGGGCGTCGAAGACGATCCGATATCCGATGGAATCGGGCTGGAATGGATGGTCAAGACGCGCCGTGACGACCTCATTGCGCCGGACCTGCTCTCCCAGACCATACTCACGGGCGCGTGGGACTTCACGGAGCCAGGCGGAGAACCAGACATAATGGATCTCCCAGGCGCACTGGGTCTGCGCCACGCCAACGATACATACAGAATCGTGTATCTGTCATGTCCGTGGTCTTCGCTGATGTACGAGCATGACCCGAACAACCCAAGCACGAATTCCACTCCTTATCTGTTGACGAAGATCTATGAGTACCTGATGGACGATGAGCTCATGCTGCCGCCTGTGATCGACAAGGCCGAGGCGAGCCTGTATTTCGCCAAGCCCGGCCAGGTGATTTCGTTCTCAGGCGATGCCCACGATCCCAACCCGCTCATAGGGCGTATGCTGAGTTACGAGTGGGACTTCGACGATGGAACCACGACTGATAAGCCCAACGCGATGCACGCCTACGCGGAGACAGGCGTCTACCGGCCGACTCTGTGGGTTACGAACCTTGAGGGCGATACCGTAGGCGCTGAGCTTCAGGTGATCGTGCTCGACACCGAAACCATAGTGTTCGTTGATGACGATGAGGGTGAACCCGATACTGAGGGATACTGGGATTGGCTCCTCACCGAGCTGCGGAAGGAGCACGTCATCGTCGAGCCTAGTGACGTGATCGCAGCTGGCGGAGCTAAGGCTGGCCTGGAGCAGTTCAGAGTGATATGGAACTGCGGTCAGTTTGGCTCGCTTGACGATGCGGAGCAGGACGCAGTGGCCAACTACCTCGACCAGGGAGGCAGGCTCTTCCTGAGCGGACCTGAGGTTATGTGGGTGTTGGATCCCGAGAAGAGCGAGTTCGCCCGGAACTACTTGCACGTCATAGGGAAGAAAGACGACGTCGGCACCACTAAGCTGTGGGGTGTTCCAGGCGATCCCATCACAGACGGACTCGAGATAGCCTTGGCCTTCGGCGAGTTCGTTGACGGTACCGATTCGCTCGATCTCGGCCCCGGCGCGCGTCCAGTGTTCCTGAACGATGCCGGCAAACCGTGTGCGTTGCGCTGCGACGACGAACACCGTCTGATGTTCTTCGCCTTCATGTTCGAGGCGATACCCCTCGAGAGCCCCAGAGAGCCCGAGGCTGGCTCGCGAAACGGCGAACCCCCGCCGCCGACTCTGCCCGAGATCCTGCTGGGCGCCATCGCTGATTGGCTCGGCGTCGAGCCCGAAGTCGAAGTGCTCGCGCCGCTAGCCAACGACACGTGGCACGGGGTCAACCAGGTGCAGTGGAAGGCGACACACGCGGAAGATGCGCCTCTCACCGTAACGCTGCAATACTCCTTCGACGGCGGTGCCGCATGGACCACGTTCGCGACTGGCCTGCCCAACGGCGAGCCGCCTGAGGGCAAGGAATACACGGGCACGTACAACTGGGATGTCTCCAAGGCACCGAGGAGCGGCCCGTGCAAGGTGAGAGTGGTAGCGACCGACAAGTACGGCACGTCAAGCGAGGCCGAGAGCGGGCAGTTCCTGCTCATCAACGCTGGCGTCAACTCGTTCGTGGCAGGGCCCAACCCAGCATCCGACTCGATGAACTTCTGGGTTAATGCCTCCGGCGGTGCAACGCTGTACATCTACGACATCGCCGGCCGGCAGGTGTTCTCGCACGAGTTCGAGGACGGGCAGAACTTCCATGTATGGAATCTGGTCGACAAGGCCGGTAAGCCGCTGGCTAACGGGCTTTACTTGTGCTACATGGTTACCGCTGACGGAGTAAAGACAGATATCATGCGGCTCGTCATTAGCCGCTAACGGGGGGTGACAAAATGAGAATGAAGCATACTAACTGGCTGTTCATGGTCGCCCTAGCGGCGGTGGCGGTGCTTGCCGCTGCGCCGGCGGCTTTCGCGGAGGACGATCCTGTGGGCACTGGCGCCCTGTTCGATGTGGGCATGGGTGCCCGGGCGCTCGGAATGGGCGGCGCGTTTGTGGCCGTTGTCGACGATGCCAACGCAGTATACTACAATCCTGCGGGTCTGGCCCTGATCGAGGGACGTAGCGTAACATCGCTTTACTCGAACATGATGGGGGCCGGCAGTTACTTCGGCGCCGGCTATGCCCAGAAGAACGTGGGTGCCGCCGTGTTCGGGCTGATGTCCACAGTGGGCACTACCGATGAGTTCGGCAATCCTACTGGGGATCTGGACTACCGCGAGGGGACCGTGGCGGGCGGATATGCGCGCGCGCTGGGGCCGTTCGCGTTGGGCGCGGCGCTCAAGCTGTACTCGCAGGATATCGGCACTAACCGCGGCTTCGGTGCCACAGGCGACATAGGCGCGCTGATCACCCTGCCTTCGCTGGCCGGGGTTAGGGTCGGCGCTGTAGCCCGCAATATGCTGGGAACGGTCAAGTTCGAGAGCGGCCACCAGGACGATTTCGATCGGTCGTATGTCCTGGGTCTGTCGGTGAAGCCGCTTAAGGGGCTTATCCTGGCTGCCGACTACGATGTCACGCATTCCACCGGTCGCGTGGGCGCTGAGTACCGGATCGTCGACGCGTTCGCTGCTCGAGCAGGCGCGACGATGAATGCCGACAAGCAGTACGGGTTCACGGCCGGCGCGGGGTTCGCCTATGAGAGCTTCCGCATCGACTACGCCTATCAGTTCCACGCGGAGCTGCCGGACTCGCACTGGCTGTCGCTGGGCTTCTCGTTCTAGGGTAGACCCTGGTTCACAGAAACACGAGGAGGGTTCTCCGATTACAGGAAGGGGACCCTCCCTTTCTGTTGAATTAGGCATCTGGGCACATATTGGCTTCGAATAGCCAAACAGGGGTTGTGCCCTAGTACTGCAGTCTAGTCCCGTAATGAGGTGAAGTGCATGAAGTCTCACGGCGCGCGTCTTGCCTGTGCAGCTCTGGCTGCGCTATTTGTGGTCGGGTTCCTGTGTGTCCTTTGGCCGGTTCCGAGGGCTTCGGCCGCGGACATACCTGGCCTTCCGCTCGAGATCCGAGGCGATGTAGAGTTCAAGCTCCGCTCGGCCTGGGGAGATCCGGCGGCCCTCGCAGGAACGGGCTACAGCCCCGGGCACATCGACATCGTCCAGCTTCTGTCGCTGAACGTTAGGGGACGGGTTGCTCCGGGGATCTCGGTATCCGGCAGTCTCGACAATCGTAAGGACGGCAACCTTCAGTTGCTCGAGCTGACGCTGGACGGCGACCCGGTGAAGGGCAAATTCGGAGGCCTTGCCTTCAGAAGCGAGAACCCTTACGCGGCCTACTCGTCTCGCCTGCGCGGGCTGGAGGCGCGCGTCGAGCTTCCCGCAGTTCAGGCCGGCGTTACTATAGGACGGGTGCAGGGCATTGCGGCGAAGAAGACGTTCCAGGGCAACACGGCGCAGGAGACGATTGTGTATGAGCCGACTGGGACCTATGCGCCTTCGCCTGCTCCGTCAGGGCTTGCGGCCTCCTTCGAAGGTATGGAATACTACGAGCTCTCGGCGGCGTTCGACCCGGACTTCATGGGCGCATGGATTCGCTATGTAGACTACGCCGCGCTCGGCGGAGAACGCAGCGTGAAGCAGACCCTCGACCTGTGGGATCTGGGCTACCTGTACCTAGACGATCCGGACGGGACGGGGGTCATATCAGCCGGCGATGGGGTGGCGCTGGCCCGCGGCCAGTTCGTCACGGTCAGCTCCGCCGCTGAGATGCTGGCTTTGCGCAGCGAGATCCGGGACATCCTGCGCGGCCAGATTCAGTCGCTGATACGCTCCTACAACGCCAAGAACATGCTGACAGGCAGCGATCAGAAGCGTTATCCATTCATACATGGGAGCGAGACCGAGACTGTTTTCCTGAACGACCTGCTCGGTCTGCATGTGCGCGTGGTGGCCGGCATGGCCCATGACGATCCCAACGTGTTGCTGGATGCGCCGGGAGGGTCGTATGCGAGGCGGCGCCTGTACGATCTGGGCCAGACGGACGTAGTGCCCGGATCCATCACCATCGAGGTACGCAGGGGCGGCCAGTTTGTCGCGGCCGATACCGAGCTGGCATTGGGATTCCAGGTGATGTACGACATCGGCGTGATTCAGTTTGATTTTCCCGCCGCGTTCTTCGATACATACGATGGGATGCGGGTGAGGTACCGCCACACGGTGGCGCAGGGCGTCTTTAACCTGGGCATCTCTATCGCGCTCGGCAGTGAGCGCGTATACCTCAACGACAACCTGCTCAGGCGGGACCAGGACTACTTGATCGACTACGAGTTCGGCATTCTTACCATTCTGCTGCCGCTGGGCCCGGACGACGTAGTGCGGGTCGAGTACGAATACTTCAGGGGAGCATTCGGCGCGCCGACCGACTACAAGTCCAATTTCATCGCCGCCGTATTGGGCTGGACGCCGAACGAGCAGGTCAAGGTGAGGATGGAGATCGCTCGGTATGCTGATGATCCCAAGTCGGCGGCACTGCCGGACGCTACTCCATTGATGCCCAACACCCACACCATAGTCGGGCTTTCGGGCAGGTTCAACGGCAAGGGGCTCACCATCTCGGGCGATGTGGCGGTAAGCCACGACGAGTTCCCGTTCGACGACAACCGGAAGGCCAACGCGGCAAACGCGGTTCTGGGCGTCATGGCCGCCGCGGACGCTGATGGCAAGGCCTATCTGATCTTCTCGCACCATGATGGTATCAGCGCGAGCGCAGCGGGATCCGGAGCCTTCCGTCTCTACGGCATCGGCTCTGGGCTGGCAGGGCCGGTTGTGCGCAGCATGGCGAGCAACGACCAGACTTGGTTCTTCGCGACAGACGGCGGTCTCACTGTGCTTTCTGCTGTGCCTGGGCCGGCGGGGCAGAGCCCGTTCGACTATGTGGGTAACTGGCAGAGAATATACAGCTCGGCCGGACTTCCCAGCAACAGTTTGACGAGCGTAGCGGTCACTCCATGGGCGGTATGGGTCGGAACAGCCGACAACGGCCTAGCTACGGCGCACGTCGACGACTTGGAGTCCTGGACAGTCTACAGTAAGTCCTCGGCATCGGGGCTGCCCTCAGACTGCATATCCGGAATTGCGTATGATCCGGTTGAGGGCGATGTTCTTGTAGCCACCCGCAGCGGACTAGCCGTCCTTCGCGGCGGACATTTCGATGTTGAGCTCGCTGGGGCGGATGTGCAGGCGGTAGTGTCGGCGCCGGGCGGGCAAGCTGTGGGCGGCCTGCGCACGTTCGCGGCCGCCGATGCCGGAGTGTATGCCAGGAACGATTCGGGGCAATGGAGCGTGGTTGTGGCCGACGCGGCCGTGAGAAACGCTGCCACGCTGGCAGTGTGGAACGGAGCGCTCTGGATAGGCACTGACGATGGCCTGTACGTTTGGGATGGCTCTGCGCTGTCGCAGGTCGATGGTACTGCCGGATACGCGATAATGGGCCTTGGGGCCGGTCCCGGGCTCAAGTACGATGGCGAGACCCTTTGGGTGGGCACCCAGGCGCGCCGTGACCCCAGCGAGAGCAGAGGCCACTCACTGGCGATCTTTGAAGTCGTCAAGGCCGACATCGCCGAGAAGCATGACGGCCGCGAGCTGGAGATCTCCGCGGAGGACCCCAGGCGCTATCTGAACTTGGCTGAGGCAGACCACACAGTCACCGGATACGCGGCGCGTGCCAACGCGCGATATGCCATTGGCGCAGGCAGCATATACGGCAACTACGAGGCTGTCACCCCGGGCTTCACGAAGCTGGGGCAGACGTCTCGCCAGGGACTGGATACATGGCGCATCGGGACGCAGTGGCCGCTGGGATCGAAAGTCAGCGTTTCGGCCGAGCATTCGCAGTCGCGAACCCAAGGCTATTCCGGAAAGCCCGACCAGGTCGAGCCCAAGGAGCTGCACACGGTGGCGAATAGGCTGGCGGGCTCGGTGGACATCGGTCCGAAAATCGAGGTGTCCTACACCACGTCGAAAGTGGACGATGCTGCGGCCGAAGGTTTCGAGAGAGAAGAGCGCACCGTGTCGGTGGGCGCGCGCCAAACCTTCTTCGACGGCAAGCTCACATTGGGCGCGGGCTACGACAACACCGACAGCGAGAACATCTCCGTCCCGGGCAGTTCGTACAGACAGATCAGCATGAGGGGAGATGCCGCGCTGAAGCTGGATGCCTTGTCGGTGACGGCCAGATACCGCAAGCCTGTGAAGACAGTCGCGCCGGGCGGACCCGAAGAGCGGATGAGCGGGAACGAGGAGATGAGCGTCAACGCTCAGTGGGCCAAGCAGCTGGGATCGGTGGCTGTCAGGGCGAACTACAGGCAACTCAACAGGAGCGATCTTGCCACAGGGCGCAAACTGGACGACAAGCGAGCCGATGTCAGAGCCACGCTGCCGGCTCTGAAGCTCAGGGCTGGAACGCTCACGCCCTCTGCAGTGTTGCGGTGGGAGCAAGTAGTTCCCTTCTCCGGGCAGATGCGGCGAGTCACCGGTGCGCAGGCCAACCTCACGGGTTCGCTTGGCCAGTTCCGCGCCACCGCAGGGGCGGGCCTCACCAGAACCGAGTACCCCGCGATGCAGAAGACCACCGTCAACTCCGAGGTCTCCCTGACCCTGGGCGGAGGGGCTGTGGCGAAGTTCGCGCCGCAGATCGACATCAGGTGGAAGCGTTCCACGTCCCAGCGTCCGGACCTGGGCGACATCAGCACTGATTCGCTTACGGGCACGCTACGCGGCGCGTGGACTCCGAGGCAGGGGTTGAGCAACGTCGTATCCGCCTCCTACACCCTTTCGGCCTCGGCAGCCGGTCAGAAGCATTCGCTCAGCTTGTCCGACAGCCTCAGCGCGGCCATAGGCAGCAAGGCGACGGCCACGGTCGACGCTTCGGCGATGTCGACGGCGACGAGTGCGGGTCGGCTGCTGGGCGGGGAAGGCGCTGAGATCCGGGGCGATATTAAAGGCGGCGTAAGGTACAAGATCACAGAGGTGTGGTCTTTCGGGGCGTCGGCGGGTTACAAGGCGAAATTGCTTCCCGTGGGCAGCGACGAACGACTTAAGTCGGCAGTGACCATCGAGGCCGGGTTGAGGGCGATCTTCTAGCCTTCTGCGATGGTGAGCCAGGGCGGGCCGGGCGTGAAGTCCGGTCCGCCCTGGCTCGCTGCTAGCAGATGCCGAAGAAGAAGCAGAGCACGAACCAGACCAGGAACGCAATGGCCGTAAGGACTAGCAGCCACCATAGCCACCAGGGAAGAAACAGGCACTCGGCTTTCAACTCTGCCATAGGGGGCTCACCTCCGCTGAATGATTCCTATCTACGGCCCATTAGCACCAACCGATTATCCTGAGGATGAACCAGATCGCGATGGCGATTGCGAGGAGTATGAGCAGAATCCGGATTATCCAGTTAACCCACCACAAGAACCCGAACTGCTCGGCCTTGACATCTGCCACGTGTCATCACCTCCGCGTTTGCTGTGGTTCATGTTATGCATCCGCCGGCGATTGCGCATATGACGGACGTCCCGACTACGCACGAGGAAGGTGACTCGGTTCGATCTGTGCAGGTGCGGCCCGGACTGGGTTGGGCAACGAAAAAAGGCAGCGGGCCGATGACCCGCTGCACACGTTCATGTGTCCACATAAGTGGTGGCCCTGGCAGGAATCGAACCTGCGGCCAATGGTTTAGGAAACCACTGCTCTATCCCCTGAGCTACAGGGCCACGCTAGGTGTCGAAAGTGGCGCGCCCGGCAGGATTCGAACCTGCGGCCTGCGGATTCGTAGTCCGTCACTCTATCCACTGAGCTACGGGCGCGTTCGCGTTGCCGTGGCGCATCGCGTCACGGACCTTGCCCAGTCATTATAGCACGCTCGTTCTGAGCGCGTCAACGAACGCAAGTTCGCGGGTGTTGTGAGATCTTGTATGTTGGGCTATCATCAGGATGACGCTGGATACAGGGTGCGTTGGTGGGAGGATGCTGCATGGACTACATGACTGAGTTCGAACGATGGCGCAGTGCGATCGCGACTGGTGCGGGGACGGTCGCCAGGACTGGGACCGCGGACAGGACCGAGGTCGCGCTGGACGAGGCCACCCGGCAGGAGCTGGATCGCATATCCTGCGATGCACAGGAGATCAAAGAGAGATTCGGGCAAGAGCTGGCCTTTGGCACCGGAGGCATGCGGGGGAAGCTTGGGATTGGGACGAGCAGGATGAACCGCTATACGGTCCGGCGCGCGACGCATGGCTATGCCGCCTACCTGTTGGATCGCGTGCCCGCAGCTCGCGAGAAGGGTGTAGTCATAGCCCGCGACCCGCGCCGAGGCTCGCGCGAGTTTGCCGATGAAGCGGCGCGCGTGCTGGCATCGCATGGCATTCGTGTATGGCTGTTCGATGACATCCGTCCAACGCCGGTACTGTCGTATGCCGTGCGCGAGCTGCACGCGGCAGGGGGGATCGTCATCACGGCTAGCCACAACCCTCCCGAATACAATGGCTACAAGGTCTACGACCTCCACGGGGTGCAGTTACTCCCGGACGCGGCAGGAGAGGTGGCGGAGCGTGCGAGCGCGGTAGCGGACTACCTTTCGCCTCCGGGTGGACTCCAAGCGAAGATCGACTCTGTCGACTCCAGCGTTGACGAGTCGTACGTCCGCCGTGTGCTCGATCTGGTCGAAGGGATTGCGGGATCGCTCGTGCCCCGGGCGGCGCGCGCATCATTTGGCTTGATCTACACGCCTTTGCACGGCACGGGTAACGTGTTCGTTCCGCGTGTCCTGCACGACCTGGGGTTTGCCGCGGCGCAGGCGGTTCGGGAGCAGTCCGTGCCGGACGGCGCCTTTCCTACGGTCGAGTATCCAAATCCGGAGGATCCCGGCGCTTTTGAGAGGGCGATCACGCAGGCGCGCGAGGCGGCGAAGTCAGGCGCGCAGCCCGAGATAATCCTGGCCACCGATCCGGACTGCGACCGCGTGGGCATTGCGGCGTGGGACGGGAACGCGGGGCGATATCGCGTATTGACCGGCAACCAGACTGGAGTGCTGCTGGCTGACTTTCTGATTGAGAGCGCTCGTGAATCGCGCCGAGACCCCGCCGGGTGCACAATCGTGAAGACCATCGTCAGCACCGAGATGGTCGCGGCAATGGCTGCTGCCGCAGGGGTCCGGATGGTCGATACCCTCACAGGGTTCAAATACATAGGCGAGCAGATAGGCGAGATCGAGCGAGCCGGCGGCGACTTCCTGTTTGGGTTCGAGGAAAGCTGCGGATACCTTGCGGGCACGTTTGTGCGCGATAAGGACGCAGTCATAGCATCCGCCCTCATAGCTTGCGCCGCTGCGCGCCAGCGCTTGCGGGGCCGCAGCCTGCCCGAGCGCCTCGGCGAGCTGTTCGATGAGTATGGGCACTACTGCGAGCGCCTCATATCTGTGCCGATAGCGGCGTCTGTGGGAGCGGGCGAGGCCATGGACTCTCTCAGACGCGGGATTCCTGACCGAGTAGCGGGCTACCCTGTGGTCGAGGCGCACGACTATCTGACTGGGTGGACCACGAGGTGCGTTACGGGGGGCAGGGCGCCCATCGACCTTCGACGCGAGAACTGCATACAGCTTGCGCTGGCCGAGTGCGGCAAGGTAACTCTCAGGCCTTCTGGAACAGAACCGAAACTCAAGCTGTACATCGCCGTGCGCGCAGCTTGCGCCGACGAGGCCGTGGCCCGTGCTGATGCAGTTGAGTCAGCCACTCGGCGGTTGCTGCCCATCGCCGTCGAGCGGTAGAAACACACTCTCTGGAAAGATGAACCCCTGGCGGCGCCCAAGAGCGCAGCCAGGGGAGTAGCGCGGTCCCGATCTTGGTCATAGGACGTCAGCGACCGCGGCGGTCGTCCGCCGCGGCTAGTTGCCTATCAAGCTGTACACGAACTCAACGTAGTCTGGCCCGACAGCCGTGAACTCCACCAACCCTAGGCCCTTCTTGAACAGCCTGGTTTCGACGTATGGCCCGCCGTCCACTTCGGCTTCGTACTTCACCTTGACGTAGTCGGCCTTGTCGGCGTCTTTGCCCATATCGACGATCTCGGCCTTGACATCGGTCCAGTCGGGCGCCTGGAAACTCCACGTCTTGCCCTTCTTAATGGGCGCCCGTAGCACCTCCAGTTCCGAGAACCTGTAAGGCAGGCCATCGGCATCGATAACCTTCTCCACCACGGACTCCTTGGTGAACTCGTACTCCATCTCGAGAATCTGGGTTATGGCTGCAGCTTCTTCCGGCTCTTCTGCCTCATCGGATTCGTCCTGATCGTCGAAGTGCAGGCCCAGATCGTCGCCCACCGTCGGCTCCTCCGCAAATCCCTCAATTTCCAAGCCGAGTTCGTCGGCCTTCGCCGGGGCCCGAGTCTCACCGGAGATGCTATAGGTAACTTCTCCGGATGATGCCTTGTAGATCGAGTCGATGCCCATGGTCTGGGCATAGTCGTCCGTTCCCGCGTACTCCCATACGAACCCTTCTTCTGGTGGGAAATACGACAGCAACTTCTTCTGGTTTCCCCCCGCCCCGCAGCCAGCCAGCGCAACACAGAATACCAGGGATATTGCTGACAGGGCTGCATACCTCCCGAGCCTCATGTACCGATCAACTCCTTGTTGTGTGATGCTATCACGCCATCAGCCGGCGTTGGCTCCGGCGCCGGCCCAGCCTGATCAGCTCCGTTTCCCAAGCGACGACTCTACGGCCAGGATGGCTTCCTGGTCGAGTCCTGAGCCTTCGCAAGTCGCCCACACACTCCGACCAATCCACGGCCAGAGCAGGGCGGCAGTGATTCTAGTCCGGAGCGGTTGCCGCGGCCACAGCGATGCCTGGGCGCGTGCCGAGGTGCCAATGGAGCTCTGCCGCAGCGATATTCTGAGGGCGCAACGCGCTCCGGACGGGACGCACTGCGCGAACACGTCAGCCCTGGTGATTCTCAGCTGCCACCTGCTTCTTTTCGCCGGAAGGGCGCACACGGCGTAACCTTGGAGCATGAAATGCTTGGCCACATCGCACACTACCGCTCCGAGGTCCGCCTCGGAACCGGGGAAGACGCGACTGCATGCGAGCGGCCTGCCATTTGGGGTAAGGGACATCCTTGTACCACCTCGACTACACAGCGTACGAATCCGGCAACCACAATAGAATAACTTCCGCACCTACCCGCGTTTTCCTCCCCGTGTTGGCGGTGTTCGCGAAATCGCGCGGATACCCAACATCCGGAGGGCGTGATCTTGCGGGCTTACACTGGACAGAGCGACACCGTTCGCAAAGATCATTCAGGTGTCTCAGAGTGCGTTTCCCGGATCGTCTCGCAGTGCAATGTAATTCGGAAAACTGGCGGGCTTCTTCCGATAGCGTCCTGGAGGCGGTGGGATTTTCAAGACGCATCCACCGGGATGATTCTACATGGTTCACCCGTCCGTTGCAGTAATATCGGGCTGGAATCCGGGTTCTGTCGACCCCTATCGCAGTCTGGTTTCGCGACTCGTTTTCGCTAGTCGGCAGGCGAGCGCATGGGGCGGGAGGTGACAAGGTGCTGGGGAGAGGGCGTGTATCTCAGATCAGCGCGACCATAGTCTGCCTGGCCCTATGCGCGGCGGTGTTCGCGGAAGGCGCCGCGAACCGTGGTTTCGAGACGTATGTGGGGTACGGCGACTTGCTCGATGTGACCTCCGGGATCGAATGGATTGACGAAGCAGACGGCAAGCTTGAGATTGCTGGGCGCTCGCGATATGCGGATGTGATCGTGATAGCTTCACCTGAAGGATCCAGTGTGGAACGGCATACAGGGATGACTGTGGACTCGGCGGGCAACTTCCGCGGAACGGTTTGGTTTCTGGACGGGCCTGGGTGGTACCGGGTGAGCGTTGCGGCGCGTTCGCCGGGAAGGCAGACCTACATCATTGCTTGCAGTTTCAGCGTGCACAACACATCGCTCGATACTCCGCTGGCGCCCATCGAATACGTTGGATATGGTACAGATCTGACCATAGAGTCCCCCAGGGGAGGAACAAACGTTGTTCAGGAGATTCTAGCGGTGCGAGGATGGTCGCGTTACGCGAGGATCCGAGCCGTCGTCGAACACCTGGAGACAGGCGAGATCCGATCGTATTTCATCCGCGCGAACCAGGATGGGTCGTTTGCGTTTCCGATACCGCTGGAGGTCGGGTTCGGGCCGTGCGAGATAAGGCTGTCCTCGCTTCAGCTCGACGCCGAATCATGGCGAGGGGCCGCAGTATATCACGTCATATCACAGATGCCGGCGGTTTACATGATTGAGCCGGCCTACCAGAGCGGAACCATCCTAGCCGTCGACCGATTCCGAATTCGCGGCGTGGCGCCCGGGCGTTCGACCGTTCTGGTGGAGACGGCCTCGGAGAACGGGGTGGAGACCTATGGGCGGACCCGTGTTCCGGTGATCGATGGATCGTGGGAGACCTGGGTGGACATGCCTCCCGGGGCCGCGGCGGGCAACCTATTCCAGCTGCGGGCGAGTGTGCCCGATGCGGACGCCGCAGATCCGGGGGCCTGCCGTACGTACACCGTGGCTGTGACGCCCGCGCGGCCTGAGCCCGACTCTGCCCAGTCTTGGATCGTGCACTCGAGCGACGGCGTCATACGCGACCTTGCCGCATCGATAGTCGGCGATCAGACCGACCGCTACGAAATCGTGCGGGCGATTCATGACTGGGTCGCCGGGAACATAGCATACGACGTCAGGGGCGCGAAGACACTCCGGCCTGGGCCGAGCGATGCTCTATCCACGTTCATGCGCCGCGAGGCGGTATGTATGGGCTACTCCAACCTCATGGCTGCGCTGCTTCGGGCTGCTGGATTTCGCGTGTGGGTGCTGATAGGCAACGCCGACAACGGGATCGCCATCGTGAAGCACGCATGGAACGAAGTGGAAGTCGATGGACGGATTGTGGCCATCGACGTCACCTGGGATTCGGGGATCGTGGAAGGATGGAGCTTCGTTCGCCGCTACAGCGGAGCTTTCTTCGATCCTCGTCCGGATCAGGTGGCTTTCACTCACTTTGAGGACAGGTAATCGCGCTTCATGGCATAAAATTACGATTGCTGTGGGAAGGAATGCCATTCATCGCGGAGAATCAGTCAAAGGGGCGATACAGCGAACGATGGGGTCTCAGGGCGTAGCTGGCAACAGGGGGGCAATAATAAACGGAATATTCGAAAGATACTGATTATACATGTGCTGACCGGGAGGGTTCGGTATGACGGGGATTACACACAGAGGACAGACGGGGCTGGCCAGGCGATTCAGCTTGACGGTATTGGCGAAGGAGATCGCCATTCTGGTGGCTGCCCTGCTACTGGCGCTGCCAACGGTGGCCCAGGATAGCTCCATATCCGCGTGGAGGCTGACTGACTGGGGCACGTGGGAAAACCTGCCCAAGGCGAACCCCTATGCTGCCATAGCCGTATCTGGATCGCAGCAGAGTCGGGGAAACGCGGGCTCGTCGATTGCCATCGAGGCCAGAGCGGTGTTCGAACCGGACCTGAGTCGAGCGGAGATCAGCGCAGAGTTCGTGCCGGTGTCCAGAGGAATCATCCCATCGGATTCGAGGCTTTTCATAGCTCCTATTGGCCAGCGACTTGAATGGAAGGTCACTGTGACGGTGAGAAACCCGAATGATGTGTCCATGACAGACATCCACGTCTGCAACCAGTTCGGAAAGGCATTCCGGGTCGCCCTGACTGGCCGGTCTGCCGGAGACGCGCGCATGGCGGATGGAGACGCCAAGGGCTTGCTCCCGATCAGCAGCGGCTTCACGTGGGATATCGGCTATTTGGGACCCGGCGAAGCGGCCAGATCCGAGCTGACGGTGGCTACCAACCAGACTGGAGGCCGCGCTGAGTTTGTCGAGGAAGGCGTGTACTCGCTCGATACAGGCTTCCAGCTTACATACCGCCTGCTCGGGAAGAATGAAGTGAGGAATACCGCCCCGTGCTCGGTCATCGCTCGCGTCAATCCCGGGGCCTTGAGGCCGGATGCAGGGCCGTATACTGTGGCCCAGAAGCCCATCGAGCAAGACTGGCCATTCCCCGAGAAGCCTTTCCCGGAGAGGCTTTTCCCGGGTAGGCCGGGAGCGGGATTACCCACCGTGACGCAGGCACCCGGCCAGAAAGGGCAAGCGGTGATCGAGAGAGTGGCGCCGGAGCCGAGCCCGGAAGAGCTCAAGCATCTTGAGACTGATGGGGCGGCTGCGAAGGACATAGGCCGTGGGGAGTTCTGGCAGCGCTTTACCGTGACGGCGAAGGGTGTAGAGGGCAACCTTGCGGAGAACGGCGGCAAGTTCGTGGTTCCGGCCGGTGAGTACGCGGAGTGGGAAGTGCATCTCAAAGTCAAAAACGCATTTCAGTTCATCTCGTGGGATGGCTGGGCAGCCACGATGGATTTCGGTGATGAACTGCAAGTCGAGGTCATTGAATGCGATCCTGGGACTGCTGTTACCTGTGTTCAGAATCCGGTTACGGGCAGAACAACAGTGACGTGGTACGGCCAGAGCGCTCTCCCTCCGAGGCAGGGGGCCGGCGCGAGCCTCAAAGTCTGCACCAAGGCTCCGGATCACCTCACAACGCTCGGCGACCGTGTGTTCCTGGAGGATATCCGCTTGTGGTATGGGTTCACAATAGGGTGGTTCACTTATGACGTCTGGATCGTCCTGGATCCCATATGCGTGATCGTTGAGGCTGTCCCGGAGGCCGCGGTGAGTGTTTCGGCGACCCGCCTGGACTGGCGTGTTCGCAGACCCGGGACGTACGCAGCGTTGGCCGCTGAGATCACTGCCACAGGCTATGGTATCCTGTCGATTCAGTTCTCCGAGTTCGCTGACCCTGCGCCAACGCCGGGGATGTCGGGGACGGTTGAGTCATGGTACGGCTTCGGCAATGCGCTGGCAGACGTGGACAGACTAGGGTGGATCGCAGCGAGCAGCCTAAATGGCCAATCTCGTTCGATAGACCTCTCCAACCCTGTGCCGGTTGTGATGTGGTCAAAGATAAGTGTGGGCGAAGAAGATCCGTCCGCTGAGTATGAGAACAAGGGGGTGATCACCTTCATAGTGGGCAACAGCCCCATATCAACGGGTGAAGGCAACCAGAAACCCTGAACCTCGACAGGCTCAGGCCTGTCACGTTAGCTCACATCAACACTTCAAGGAGGCTAGACATCAATGAGAAAGCTATTGGTTCTGTTCGCGATCATGGCGCTTCTTCTCGTCTCGACCGTTGCCATGGCCGAGAAGACCTACCTCCCAGGCGAGGAACTGCCGGATGGCGCTGTCGAGGTCGAGCATTGGGAGCTCGTAGACAATGAGTGGGTGAACCACAGAGCGGGAGATGTTACATCGCTTGCTCGTTGCTGGAGGAGCGGCCCCGCTAGCGGGAACTGCAACAAGGAGAACTGGGTGATCAACTTCACGCATCATGCGTCCATGGCTCAGTGGAGTGAGTGGTCGATTGGCGGGACTCGTTGGGACTGGCGCATACTGAAGCCTGGCACATATGCTGCAGACTGCATTGAGTTCACCCTCAAGAGCAACAACGATGTTCTCATTGACTACGATGGGTTCGCCGATCTTGCGTATCTGGGAGAGGGCGGTGTGAAGACGACTATCGACACCTACTACAGCTTCGGCGAGGATATTGAGGGCGCCGTAGAAAACGGCTGGGTTCGCGCCGACGACCTCAATGACGATGACGACATGATCTATGATAGCGCCGCTCTTCACGCCGGCATGAGCACCAAGCTCTTCAACATGATCGTGGTGGAGAACTGCAACTCCTCGTGTGAGTACGAGGATACCGGTACCATCACTCTGACGCTGCAGAATGTCAAGGTCTGGGTTGATGGCAGGGCCGGCACTTGGAGAGACCCACAGATTCTGCCCCCGACACAGGGGTAATCTGAGTCAGGCGTCGAGTCGGGCTGCCCATCGATGGCAACCGGCACCAGCATCCCTTGTCCGTCAGGGTGAGTCTGAGATCCGGGGGGTGGCCATCCTGGCCGCCCCCTTCCGACCAGAGAGGAGAGAACCCGCAATGCGCCTTCGGATGAAGAGAGCGATTCCTACGCTGATCGGGCTGGCCGTCATCCTTGCGGCGGCCAGTGGCCGCGCCGACGCACAGGTTTCCCTGAGCTTTACCCCTATGCTCGTGGAGCTGACGGCGACTCCCGGATCCGTCAGGACGTTTGAAGTGATCATGATGAACCAAAGCAAAGCGACAACAGCCGAGTTCCTCATTTATGCCGCCGATCTGGCCCAGAAGCCCAACGGAGACTATGAAGTTGTGGACGTGGGCAAGGCAGAACGCTCGTGCGCCAGATGGATCAAGCTCTCGGCGGACAGGGCTACGGTAGGGCCGAGCGGAGCATTCGCTGTCAAGGGAACTCTCACGGTGCCCCGTGGAGCATCGGGTGGCAGGTACGCGGCGGTAGTTTTCGAGCTCATCCCAGAGCCGCGGAAGGGAGAGCCTGCATTTGCCTCCAGTACATTCGTCCAGAGATTCGTGACAGTCGTGGAGCTTGCCGTACCTGCGCGGCAGGTGCGCAAGCGGCTCGACGTTACGGGTTTCAATGTCGCACACGCCAGTGAGAAGCCTGCTTATGCCAGCACTTACGGCAAGAAGGCCATCATACTGTCAGCGCAGGTCAAGAACGAAGGCGATATCCACGTGTTCGCTTGCGGAAGCATGATTCTGCGGGACAGCACAGGGAAGCGGCTCAGAGAGATTCCGCTTGGCGCAGGTCGAGGCGTTGTGTTGCCTGGAGCTACTGTCAACCTTGGTTCGGTCTTGCCTGGAGGCCTCGCTCCGGGAGACTATGTCGCCGACGTTTCGGTGAAATACGGGGGCACGCGGCCCGCTCGCGCCAAGGTCCCGTTCAGTGTTGGGACAAGCGGGACAGAAGTCGCAGAGGCTGAAACGGCCGCAGTCATCGCGCCTTTCTCGGTCGATCCCGGGGACCTCGATCTGAGCTACCCCCCTGGCGCCACAGCGGCGAAGTCATTGGTAATCGAAAACCGCTCCGACCAGGCGATCCGAGTTGAGGGCCGTGCCCTTCCGCTTGCCTTCGACGAAGAGGGCGAGCTCGTGTTGGGCGAGGAGGCGTCGTCTGTGTTCAGCTGCGCTCAGTGGATCGAACTGCGTCCCGCTGCTGTCGAGATCAAGCCCAGGTCGCGTCAGGTTGTGCGGATGATGATCTCCATTCCCAAAGGAGAGGCGGGCGGCAAGTACGCCAATGTTGTCTTCACCGCAACGCCTGTGTCAGAGGAGAAGGGCCAGATGTGGTCTGGGGAGAGCGGCGCAGTCGTGTTCCTCAGAATCGGCAAGGAGTTCGATACAGTCGGCACGCTGACTCCCATCAGCATGGACAATGGTGGGCCGTCTGTGGGCATGGTGTTCGGGACGGTCTTCGAGAACACAGGGACGATTCATGTCAAGCCCAGGGCGTCCATGACCATCAAGAAGCGAGTCATGCCCGAGAGCGTTCCAGGCATTGAATATGTGGGTCCGGGTTCGTTGGTTGAGGTCAACGCGATAGACCTGGGCGAGGAGGAGAACGTGGTGTTGCCTGGCGGCAAGCGAGTGTTCGATGTGGCCGTCTCGGGCAACCTCGAGCCAGGCGACTACGTAGTGGAGTTCCTTGTGAGCTACGGAGGCAAGTCGCCACTGTACGTTGTGAGGGAGTTCACGGTCGAGTAGGGCAGCGCCCGCCTTGGCGCGGCCTGCAGGCTCAGATAATTCTGAATTGGAGGGAACTACATGATACACGGCAGGAGGTTGCCGGCAGGTTGGGCGCGCGCGGCGCTTGTCCTGGTCGTCTCAGTAATCGCAGTGGCGCTGGTTTTCCCTGGCGTGTCGCGTGCTGAGGACATCACGATCACCAACGTCTTCGACAGCGAGGATATCATCAACGTGCTTCGCGACATCTCCGCCCAGACCGGCATCAACATCCTCGCGGAGCCGTCTGTTCAAGGCTGGATTACGCTCGAGCTCATGGATGTGCCTCTGGAGCAAGCCCTGGATATGATCGTTGCGCCGCTGGGCTACACATGGGTCCGGGTCGGCGACTACTACATAGTGGGTTCTCCGGATGTGACGAATCCCGCGTACCCCATGTTCACCAAGACTGAGGTCGCGACCCTCAAGTACGTCAACGCTGATGCCGCGGCCAAGCTTTTGTCGGACTTCTTCAAGCCTAACGTGAAGGTCAGCGCGGCTGACAACAAGATCGTGATCACAGGCACTCAGGCTGTGATCGACCGGGTCAAGGCGGACCTGGCCATGATAGACAAGCCATCTGCGCAGGTGGTCCTGGAAGCGCTGGTGGTCGAGGTCACTGCCGATGCGGGCAGGTCGCTCAAGTCCGATTGGCGGTACGAGGGGAGCGGGGGCCAGGACGACCCAACGCTTCCGGCATCGGGGTTCATCGACTTCGTCTCAGGAGTGTGGAGCGGCAAACTCAACCTGGTGGGAGGCCTCAACCACGTGCTGGGAGCGATCAAGTACCTGGTGGACTCGGGTAAGGCCGAGATTCACGCCACTCCCAAGCTGATGGCGATGGACGGTCAGACGGCGGAGATCTTCCTCGGTCGGGAGAAGTACGTGACCGTGTCTACGTCCACGAGCGAGACAACGACTACCACTCGCCTCGAGTCGATAAAGACCGGCATCTCGCTTAAGTTCACGCCCAGGATCACCGATACAGGCGAGATTATCCTTAAAGTGGAGCCTGAGGTATCGGACGCGATTGAGGTCACCAACGGGCTGCCGGTTGTGAACCGCCGCAAGGTGTCGACGACCGTCATGATCCGCGATGGCGAGACTCTGGTCATTGGCGGGCTCCAGCTCAAGTCGGAGTATGAGAGCAAGAGCAAGTTCCCGATACTTGGCGACTTCCCTGTGCTGGGGCTACTGTTCACCAATACCAAGAAAGCCCAGGTTGACACGGAGACCATCATATTCATAACCCCCAGAATCGTCTACCCGGGCAAGTAGAGGGGCGGGAATGGAGAGGTGAGTGCGATGTTCAAGAGTCTCGCGAATCGGCGCGCTAGGGCGATGGTCACTGTGGTGTGCGCCTTGGCCGTGGGGCTGACCGTAGGAGTGTTGGCTGCTCCTGCCGCCGCCCTGGAACTCCCATACCCCCCCAATGCGCGCCTGATGGCCATGGGTTGGACTTTCGTGGGGGTTTGCGATCAGCACGATCCGGGCCGAACCAACCCGGGGGCCTACGGCTTCAACGGCGACCAGGTCACGCTGAGCCTGGGGGCAGGCTTTGGCGCGGGGCTTGATCTTGATACGTTCAACACCGTCTATGCCGGCGTAAGCGACATGGATCGAGGAGTGGGCGGCGGAGGGCTGGCTCTGGTCTACTGCAAGGCCGGGGAGGGCGAGGACGGTCAGGGTCTGAAATACGCGACCTACGGCATCGGCAAGAAGGTGGCCGACTGGTGTTCGCTCGGTCTGTCGCTCTCTTATTCTCAGGCCGTAGGCTCCAAGAGGGGAGCCGTAACGACCGATGCCGGATTGATGTTGAGACTCGGAGCGATATCTGCAGGGGTGCAGGCATCATCAATAACGCGAAGTCTCGTAGGCGGCGGGATCAAGCCGGAGACGGAGTTCACCCCCAGTGTGTCGGTGGGGCTGGCCCTGGTGCCTTCTAGGGCCTTTACACTGGCTCTCGATGCCCACGGACTGACTGGGCAGGACGAGGGGGTCGAGCCGTGGTATTCCGGCGGCGCTGAGGTGTGGCTGAAGGACAAGATTGCGCTTCGGGCCGGGGCATTCGGCTCCTTCGAGAAGGGAGCGGCAAGCCTGTCGTACACGGGAGGGGTCGGGCTCAGGATAGGCAAGGCCGAGATCGGCTATGCGCTGGTGTTTAGCGACGGCGGCCTGAGCGCGCAGTGCGTCACGGCCAGCTCGTCCTTCTGATCCGGCGACAGCAACAGTCAGGAGTGTTCGCCGTGGCCACACGTAAGCTCAAGAGCGTGCTCTTCCCCACGGTGATGGCGTGGAAGGCATATGCGGTGGTGATCGTCGCGGCGCTGCTCCCCGCGGCGATCATGGCCGCTGTCGGCGTTCCCCAGTTCGGCGCAGTAGAGCGCCAGGCTCGAGAACGCGAACTCCGCTCGATCTGCAGGCTTCTCGACTTGGAGCTGGCCGGGAGCCTGGAATCGATGGACGCGGCGCTGCAGGCTGCGGGCGCGGCGGAAGCGTCTCCTGCGGAGCAGGCGTGGGCGCTGCACGCAGCTTTACAGCCGATCGTGGACAGGGTATGCGCGGCCTACCCGGGGGTGGAGGTCGGCTACTACTCCAGGACCCTGGGCCTCGAGGTGGCTGTCGGCCGAGGCTCGGATGTGCGCCCGATCTTCAGGGTGCGTTCGCCCGAGGATTTCAGGGTGTACCAGACGGGGAGGCCCGAAACCACCTACAGCAGCGCAGACCGCGGGATCCTCCGTGGCCCCGCGCTACTTACGCACACCTATCCTCTGTATGACGGAGACGAACTGGTGGGGCATGTGTGGGCCGGCGTGGAAGCGAGGCAGCTTGTCCCGGGCACGGTGGCCGCGGCCAGCGGCGTGGTCGCCACAGCGATGGCCAGCGCAGCTGCGATGCTTGTGGCTGCGTGGTGGCTCATGAACGCGCTGGCGGGCTGGGAGCGGGAGGCGGCTGCGAGACGGACGGCCGCCGCGGACCGCTTGGCGGCGGAGGTAGTGTACGAGCTGCGAAATCCCATATCGGTTGCACGCGGCCTGGCGAAGATAGTGCTGTCGGAAGAGGACGACCTTCGCCGCCGGATGTGGATGGGCAATCTCATCAGGCAACTCGACCACATGAGCAACATCGCCTCCGAATACCTGGGCGGTGCGCCGCTGGGCGATGCCCGCGGCGAGCTGGAATGCAGGGCCCGGCCTGGCAGCGTCCAATAGCGCTCCGGAAAACGACAAAGCCCCGTGGATTTGCATCCTCCGGGGCTTGGATGGCTTATGCCTGTGGTACATCGCTCGCTGCGCCTAAGCGCCGGCGGCTAGTACTGCCTGCTGGCCCTCTGCGCCGCGAAGCACTCGCTGCAGTAGACCGGCTTGTCGCCGCTGGGCTGGAAGGGAACGTAGGCCGGCTTTCCGCAAGCCGAGCAGACTGCTTCGTACATCTGGCGGTTACCCGAGTTGTTCATGCTCTTGCGGGCCCTACGGCAGTCGGGGCACCTCGATGGTTCGTTCTGGAACCCACGCTGCACGTAAAACTCCTGTTCACCGGCGGTGAATACGAAGTCATTGCCACAGTCGCGGCAATTCAGGGTCTTGTCCTCGTATGCCAACTTGATCACGCCTCACTTGGTCTGGATAGTCTATTGATCAAGTCAGCATGCTTGGAAACGCGTGCGCTTGAACAACAGCCACATATATAATAGAGCATATGTGAACCAATTGCAATATGATGGCAGCAAAGACATGCACGAATTCGAGCTCTTTTTTGGCCGGACCGCGATTGCGCCCAGGACGCTGCCACGCTATACCCCAACCCGTGGTCCCACCGGCGCGGCGTAGATCACGAATTCGTCCGCGCCGTCCAGGCCGAGCAGTGTGTCCGCAGTCTCCTGGTGATATGATCCGATGGCCACAGTGCCCAGGCCCAGGGCTTCGCAGGCTATGTAGAGGTTTTGGCACACATGCCCGGAGTCCTGAGCAAGCGTCTTGTGTGCGGCTACTGAGTATCTCCACTCACACCTGTAGGGTATGCAGCTCCAGAAAAAGACGACCGCGGCCGTGCCCACGTAGTTCTGGCCGCAACATGCCGCGCCCAGCTGCGCGTGGAGGTCGGGCGGCGACGACATGCGGAGCAGCTTATGCTCGAGGGCGAGGTATCGGTAGATGCCCGGCTCGAGCCCATCGACGCGATTGGCTGCCAGATACGTCTCGAAAGCGTGCCGCGACCCTCCGGACGGCACTGTGCGCATGGTGGCGAAGCCTTCCTTGACCACGCGCTTGACTCCCTGGGTGGCCCAGAGGAGGAATGAGAGCTGGGCGAGGGTGATTGGCTCGGCTGAATACTCGCGACGGCTCTGGCGATGTTCGATCAGTTCGAACAGGTCGATCGGCCCGGGCGCGGCTTCGCGCGGCGATGGAAGATCGATGAGCCTGTAATCGGGGGCATACGTCTTCTGCAGCGGGGGCTGGGTAATGCCCAGGCGTTGGTCGGTGGGCGCCTCCCGCATCTTGGGGAACTTCGACTTGAGGGTGTCGCGCTCACTGGCGAACTTGGTCATTCTTCTCGTGCCTCCAGCTTACGTTGTTGATTTCGTCCTATTGCTATGGTAACATATCTGCGGGTAGGGTGTACTCTTGAAAATGAATGTGCAGCTAGAGCTGGATAGGGGCTTTATGCGCGAGGCGATGGCCGAGGCACAGAAGGCTGGCAACGCCGGCGAGGCGCCGGTAGGGGCAGTCGTTGTGCTGGGCGGCGAGATCATCGCCCGTGCGCACAACCTGAAGGAGTCCTTGAGCGATCCTACGGCCCACGCTGAGCTCTTGGCCATACGGGAGGCCGCAGCCGCTCTGGGCGCGTGGAGGCTCACAGGCGCGGTCCTTTATGCGACGCTGGAGCCGTGTCCTATGTGTGCCGGGGCGATTGTGCAGGCGCGGATGGAGAGGTTAGTGTACGGCGCGCACGACTCCAAGGCTGGAGCAGCCGGCACACTGCTTGATATACCCCGCGACATGCGCCTCAACCACTGGGTGTCGGTAACCGGCGGGGTGCTCGCGCCGGAGTGCGGGGCTTTACTCGAGGAGTTCTTTGCCAACAGGCGCTGAGCTGGTCGATGTAGTGCAGATTGCTTTCGGAGAGATGGCTGAGTGGTCAAAAGCGCTCGCCTCGAAAGCGAGTGGGCGGGCAACCGCCCCGTGAGTTCGAATCTCACTCTCTCCGCCATAAACTTAATAGACATTGCCTTTCCCGGGTGGGGGCGTACATGCGACATCCGGGCCGCGGAGAGGTGGCTGAGTTGGTCTAAGGCGCTCGCCTGGAGAGCGAGTAGGCAGATGACCTCTGCCTCGTGGGTTCGAATCCCACCCTCTCCGCCATTTTGACTCTTGATTTGGCCGTGCTAGATGGGGAGATAGCGGTGCCCTGTACCCGCAATCCGCTACAGCGGGATTGAACTCCCGCCCCAGGCCTGTCTTCTTTGGGGCCTGCCCAGCGCAAGCGGCGTTGATGGCCGGGTCCCGCGCAGCGAGGCTTTGTGAACCCCGTCAGGACCGGAAGGTAGCAGCGGTTAGCAAATCACCTCGTGTGCCGCGGGGTCGCCTGGTCGGAGTCGGCTACGCTGGTAACGCCTGGAGAAGCATGTCGAAGGCGGGTGCACGGCCTCTATATCGACGGGATGGTCTGGGCGGGCCATCCCTTTTCCGTATGTCCCAGGATTCACGCATGGCGGAGTGCAGTATTGTGGAGGACAAACTGCGCGCCTAGGCGAATACTTGTACGGTGTAGGTTCACGCGGCGCGGCCCGTTTGCGGCGCGCTGCAGGCGAACACGACGTCCCGGCAGGGACGTCCCTGGAGGGGTTCCTGGTGACTTATGTCTCGCTCTACCGGCGATGGCGACCGCAGACCTTCGACGATATCATCGGGCAGGCGCATGTGGTGAGAACCTTGAGAAACGCCATATCCACGGGGCGGACTACCCACGCGTATCTCTTTGCAGGGCCGCGAGGCACTGGCAAGACATCCACTGCCCGGGTGCTCGCCAAGGCGCTTAACTGCGCCAACGGCCCCACTCCCGACCCGTGCGGCGAGTGCGTGTCGTGCCTAGGCATTCGAGAAGGCACCGCCATGGACGTCATAGAGGTTGACGCCGCGTCCAACCGCGGGATAGATGAGATCAGAGACCTCCGGGAGAAGGTCATGTACGCCCCAACACAGGGGCGCTACAAGGTCTACATAATAGATGAAGCGCACATGCTCACTCCGCAGGCCTTCAACGCACTTCTGAAAACGCTGGAAGAGCCGCCGCCGCACGCGGTGTTCGTGCTGGCCACAACGCAGGCCGAGAGCATCATCCCCACGATTCAGTCGCGTTGCCAGCGTTTCGACTTCGGCCGACTCACTGTGTCTGATCTAGCCGCCCACGTCGCCCGGGTGGCGCAGGCGCAGTCCATATCGATCGATCCGGACGCCGCCCGGCTCGTGGCCAGGCGCGCCGATGGAAGCGCCCGCGATGCCCTGGGCCTATTGGAGCAGGCCTCAGCCTGGTCGCCGCATGTCACGGTCGAGTCAGTTCTGAGCCTGCTGGGAGTGTCCGACTTCGACATCCTGACCAGGTTTGCCGCGGCCCTAGCCGACGATCAGCCGGGGCAGGTGTTTCAGATTATACAAGAGGCTGTGGACTCCGGCGCCGATATGCGCCAGTTTCTGCAGGACTTGATCCTGCACTTTCGCAACATGCTAGTGGCGAAGGAGTGCCCGGGTCGGCCGGAGCTGACGGATGTCCCCGAGGCAGCCTACTCTGCTCTCACGCGGCAGGCGGCCAGTTTGTCCCGCGACCATCTGATTCGCGTCCTCGGCGCTCTCAGCGAAGGAGAAGCACAGCTCAGACGGTCTTTTAACCCTCGGTTAGCTCTGGAGGTCACAGTGGCCGGCCTCTACGCGCCGCCCGAGCAGCCTACGCAGGAGCTACAGCCTGCAGCGCCTGCGCCCCAGCAGCGCCAGGCGCCAGCGGCACAGCCGGCTCGTGCTGCGACTCGAGCCGCGACTCGGGCGGCAAAGCCAGCCGCAGCCGAGAGTGAGGGCGGGGGTCGATTTTCGGGGATCACTGAGGCACAGTGGCAGCAAGCATTGGCCCGCATCAAGCCCGCCAGCGCGCTGCTGGAGGCCTTTCTGAAGGATGTCGGATCTGTGAGGGTTGAAGGCGATCTGGTTCGCATCGTTTTTGACCCGGCGTGGGCCGTGCATGCGCAGAAGGTCTCCGAGCCTGATAGCAAGAGGCTCATCGCGCAGGCCCTTGGCGAGGTACTGGGCCGCAACGTGCGTTGCGAGTCAACGGCGGCGCGTGTCGAGGCGCGGAAGGAGTCGCCGGCGCTGCAGCCGTCCGCAGCCGGGAAATCCGGGTCGCCCGGAGTGGACTTCGCGGATATGCCCGAGGTTCAGGCGGCCATTGAGCTGTTCAATCCCAGGGAGATCAAAACCATTACTGACTAGCACAGCGAGGAGGGGCTAAGATGGGCGGCAATATGCAGAAGATGATGAAGCAGATCCAGAAGATGCAGTCGGAGATCGAGCGTGTCCAGGAGGAGCTGGCGGACGACCGAATAGAGGGCACGGCAGGCGGTGGCGTGGTGCGAGCGGTCGTCAACGGGCACCAGGAGTTCATCGAGATTCACATAGACGCGACCGCGGTCGATCCCGAGGACGTTGAGATACTTGAAGACCTAGTTCTGGCCGCGTGCAGCGAAGCGGTGCGCAAGTCCAAGCAGGCGGCTGAGGCAAAGATGTCCAAGGTGACCGGCAACGTGTCCATTCCGGGGCTCAGGTTCTAGGTACATGTTTTATGCAGAGCCTGTGGGAAGGCTGATAGACGAGCTTCGCAAGCTGCCGGGGATAGGACTGAAAACCGCGCAGCGGCTTGCTTTCCATGTACTGTCCATGCCTGCGGAAGAGGTTCGGAAACTCTCCGATGCCCTGGTGGACGCGAAGGAGAAGATCCGGCGCTGCTGCGTGTGCGGGAATTTTACCGATGTGGACCCATGCAGGCTGTGCGCCGACGCCTCTCGGGACAGGTCAACCATATGTGTAGTGGAGCGCCCGGAAGACGTGATCGCGATGGAAAGGACGCGGGAATTCCGCGGAGTCTACCATGTGCTCGGCGGCGCGATCTCGCCGATGGAGGGGATCGGGCCTGGCGACATCAGGCTTGGCGAACTGCTGGACCGGGTGAGGTCGGGCGATATCGTAGAGGTGATAATCGCAACGGATCCGAACATCGAGGGTGAGGCCACAGCGATCTACACTTCGAAACTCCTCAAATCCCTGGATGTCCGGGTCACTCGAATCGCCCACGGGCTGCCCGTAGGGGGCGACCTGGAGTATGCCGACGAAGTGACCCTGGCGCGCGCTCTAGAAGGCAGGCATCGCATCTGAAGCGCGGGCGCTGGCCGCGGTGGAACCTCGATTTCGCGGATATGAAACATGCTGTCCGGGCATAATCTCAACTTGGAGAGGTTTGCTCACATGTTCTCGCGAAATGGGGGACGCGGCTTGAACATCAGGACGATCTATCGGCAGATGGCGCGCACGTTGCGCCAGACGGCCCTGGCTTCGGGTGTTGCTGGGGCGCGTGAGCCTTCAGAGGAGATGCGCCTCCGGGCGGAGATTCGTGCGGTGTGCGCGCAGATGGAGCAGGCCGATACGGTGTTCGATAATGTCACTGATCCCGACTTGATAGACGCTTCCGTGTTCACGATGCGTGCGTGCGAACGCAAGCTGGGATACTTGTTCAAGCAGGCCAAGGCGCAGCGTGCGGCGATGGCGCTGGAAGCGGTCGACGCAAGGTACAATCAGGCACCTCGAATACCGTAAATTGGCGTTGACAGGCCTATGGGACGATGGTAAGATAGCAACTGTCGCCCCCACGAGGGGGGCAACGAGATGCGGCGAGAGCCGCGGATGTTCCTTGAAAACCAAACAGCGTGGAGCCTAG
>ENA-UOOR01000923-UOOR01000923.1-fermentation-metagenome-genome-assembly--contig:-NODE-923-length-37610-cov-4.686593_pt1 | contig 37610 bp, 34 predicted proteins | sample MGYA00245780_ERZ724029 | MGnify/ENA primary metagenome ERZ724029 (study PRJEB28704, sample SAMN03018315) | fermentation metagenome | biome: anthropogenic terrestrial biome; feature: soil; material... | reverse complement strand
ATTGCAAACACAGTAATAGGATTGAAATATTTGATGCAGCAGCGGGAAAATAAGCGCCGTTACCTCACACTGCTTATGCTTGGAGCCGACGTAGACGATCTTTGCAAATCGGCAGGAACTCAGATTTGCCTGTTTTTTGCGCTGGTGCTTGGTGTAGCGGTATTCAGCTCTGTCTTTGCCATATGGTCGATGTTCACAAGCTTTTTAAAATTGCCGGTAGGAACATCGCTGGTTAAAGTTATTGTGATTGCAGGGATTTCCTCGATTCTGTTCGTTATGATAGAATGTATTTATATTCACATTGTAGAACACACCAGCAGCCGCGAAATACAAGCATTGCGGGTAAGAGATAGGGGTAATGCCTTTTGAGTAAGATCATAATTATCGAAGATGATATTTACTTGCGGGAAGAACTTGTTAACACCTTTGTAAAAAAGGGGTACTCGGTATCGAGTATCCCTTCTTTTGACGCGCCCGAGAAAGAAATTCTGAATAGTGCTCCCGACCTGGCCGTATTGGATATAAACCTTCCCGGAAAATCTGGATTTGAGTTGTGCAAGTGGCTGAAAGCAAGAGCATCTTTCCCAATTCTTATTTTAACAGCGCGCGACACCCTGTCAGACGAATTATACGCACTGGGGCTTGGCGCAGATGACTTTCTTACGAAACCTTGCCACCCCGACCGGCTTATAGCTCGCGCCGAGCGATTGCTCCAGACATATGGAAAAGTGCGGAACCTGGTGCAAGCAGGAGACCTGATATTGGATATTGACACTTATAAGGTGATCTGGAAAAACGCTCATGTCGTTTTGTCCGATACAGAGGGAAAGATCCTGCAAGTCCTGCTTGAACGGTACCCGGCCATTGTTTCCAAACAAGATTTGTCTCTTGTGCTTTGGGGCGGTGACGAATATGTTGATGAAAACATTCTTCAAGTAAATATGACCCGGCTGAGAAAGAGTCTGGATGTCATAGGGCTTAGAGATATAATACAGACCGTGCGCGGGCAGGGTTACCGTCTGGAGGTGAGGGAGCCGTGAAGCCGCAGAATATAATTTTGAAAGCCAAAAGGCCCTGGCTTGCCCTGCTGATTTTAACCGACCTGTTTTTTATTTTTTTAGCATGGCTGACAGGCCCAGACACCTTTGGGAGCATTGTTGTGATGATTTTGCTTTTTACAGCCTTTATCGTACTTGCAGGCTGCTGGATTGATCAAAAAAAACGGAAGAGGCAGATGGAGGCATTTCAATTATTTTTGACTGACCCGGATGAGGAAGCAAAACAACGGTTAATGATGGCAGTGGATGAATTTTGGCACCCCATGATAGAAAATGTGTCGGAGCAATTAAGAGAGCAATCCCAGATGATAAAAGAGGAAAGATTGGAATTGCAAAACTATCGGGAGTTCATTGAGGCATGGACACACGAAATCAAAACGCCGCTGTCTCTTGCCACATTAATTCTGGCAAACCACAAGGAAGAGATGTCACCTTATATTTATAATCGGATGGAGCACGTACGGTGCACCGTCCATAACGATGTTGAACGTATACTGTACTATGCCCGGCTTCAGTCTGACCATGCGGATTATAAATTCGTAAAAATGGATTTGAGCGGCTGCGTTCAGGAATGCCTTGAAGATTTCCGCGCTATATCTGACGAAAAGAAAATCGATGTGCAGCTAAATCTTTTGCCTTTGCAGATCACAAGCGACAAAAAAGTCCTTGACTTCATGCTTGCGCAGCTTTTTAGCAACGCCTTTAAGTACGCGGCGTCTGACCATGGAGTTGTCCGCGTCGTAAGCTGGTCGGACACTGGGGATAATGGCAAAATACATCTTGCTGTCAGGGATAATGGCAGGGGTGTTCCGCTTGAAGACATGCCTTTCCTGTTTGACAAGGGTTTTACCGGAAGCCATCTGGATCGAAAGAACGCAACAGGGATGGGCTTATACCTGGTAAGAAAATATGCCGAAGCATTATCGGTTGAGGTAAATATTGAACCAATATCGTCATCTGGACAAGGGTTCGGCGTCGAATTGGTTTTTCCTCATGTTTTATAGGGAATAATCAGCGCTGCATCTCATTTCCTTTTAATTGCAAAGCCTTTGACCATATGTTACCATAAAGGTAATTCAAGGCTTGGTGCTTTCTTCATAACTAAATTCTAATGGAACTCTAATTTGCCTGATATGAGCACCTAATTTTCGTCTTTTACAATAGAGATGCGAGCTTAAAAAAGCGAAAAAACGGAGGTGCTCATAAATGGACATCCATTTGATTGATGAATTCAGAAGAAGGACAAATGCAAGCTATGATGAGGCCAGGATGTATCTGGAAAGGTTTAACGGCGATTTGCTGGAGGCAATCATTGCATTTGAAAGAGAGCGGACCGGATACCGGGCGCAGGGAAATCCGCCGCCCCGCCGAAACAATTTTTTAAATGGCCTTATCAGGGTATTGCAGGCATTATTGGACATAAAGCTTGTGGTTACGGGCAGGGATATGAAGGCGTATAAGATTCCTATTATCATTCCTGTGCTGTTGTTCCCTATCGGGCATGTGCTCGTTATACTGGCCATCATTATGTGGATTATGGGCTTCCGTTTCAGCTTTATACGGGAGTCGGACCCCAATGTCAGTGTAGAGGCTGTTTTTAGCAAGCTGAGAGACAAGGTGAATGAAGCCGGCAGAAAGTACTAAAAGAAAAGGGGTGCGGAAAATGGTGACTATAGAACAGATTGATGAGTTCAGAAAGCGTACCAATTCCAGTTATGGCGATGCAAAATATTTTCTTGAAAAGAATCAAGGCGATTTGCTGGAGGCCATTATAGATTTTGAACGGACCAGGGCGGGGAAAAGCCATGGTTTTCAGCAAAAGAAGAATAAAGACGATTTTAGCAAAGTCTTTGCGGAAATTCTGCAAAAGGGATTTGATTACCGTATTTTTGTGGAAGACAAAAATTCAACCCTCTTTTCCTTTCCTGTTATATTTTTGATTTTACTGATTCCGGTTTGGATTATTATACTTTTATTTTTTATCTTCCTTTATATACTTGGCTATAGGTTCAGTATCCGGAATGTAAAAAATAGAAATATAGACGTTAATTCGTTTTTCCAGAACATCAACAATAAAATGAAGGAAAGCGGAATGAATAAGGCGAAGCCTCAAAATTCCAGCCCTCAGCAGGGGGATGGGGAGCAGACCCCAAATTCGCCGGATATTGTCGCTTCCGATATGACGCCGCCTGCCAAAACCGAAGATGCAACGGGTAAAAAAGGTGATAATGAAGAAGGCTACAAGGAATATACCATTGAATAAAAACCCCTGGCCCGGGTTTATGCTTCTTTAGGATAGGATATATAATAAACTGTAGGCACAGGGTCAGATTTGATTCTGTGCCTTCTATGCAAGATCGGTGATCGAAAGGACTTTAAAAATGGCTGAACATATTTTGGTGGTAGAAGATGAGGGAAAGATTGCAAGATTTCTGGAGTTGGAGCTGAAGCACGAGGGCTATGAGGTGACTATAGCCTATGACGGCAGAAGCGGGCTTGAAATTGTTGAAAAGGGAAATATAGATATTATTATTCTGGATTTGATGCTTCCGCTGATGAGCGGGATAGAGGTTTGCCGCAGAGTGAGGAAGTTTTCTGATATTCCCATTATCATGCTCACTGCGAAAGATGATATTTCAGATAAAGTGGCAGGTCTGGACAGCGGCGCTGATGATTACGTCACAAAGCCCTTCGCCATTGAAGAGCTTCTTGCCCGTATCCGCGTGGCTTTAAAAAGAAAATCAACTGCTAAAAAAGACGGTTTTGAGGAACGGATAACTGCCGGAAAGCTTGTACTTTCCAAGCTGCAGCACAAGGTGACCTATGACGGGGAAGAAATATTCCTGTCCAAAAAAGAATATGATTTACTGCTCTATCTCATGGAAAACAGCGGCATTGTTCTGGACAGGGAAAAATTAATAGAAAATGTCTGGGGTTATGACTTTGTGGGAGACACCAATGTGACAGATGTCTATATTCGTTATCTCAGAAGCAAAATAGACCAGCACTATGGTGTGAATTTTATTAAAACCATTCGCGGAGTGGGGTATATTTTTGAAAATCAAGATAAGTGAATTTATCAGGAAAAGCGCTGGAACGGGGAATTCTCCCGGAAAAATGCCCGGCAAAAACCATGCAAAGAGCGGGAAAATGCACCATACATCTTTAGTCTCCCATATTACTGCATTTAACACAAGAATGTATGCCGCCTCCCTTTCTGTCTCGATGCTGGTGATCCTTTTGCTGGTAACCCTTTTTAATATTTTTTCTGTGGCCTACGAAATCAAGCCTGCTCTGGACAGAATTGAAAATTCTTTTGGCACCGACAGCCTTATAGAGAATGTCAATACCGCAGCCCATCCAATTTTTGTTTTATTAAATGAAGAGGGGGAGATCGCTGCCTCTTCCTTCAGCGAAGCATATGGCATTGCCAACCTTTCGGCGTGGGGCTTTCACAGGCATCAGGGCAAAATCTATTTTAATTATCCCCAGAGCTATTCCACTGCCTCCGGGGAGAGCTTCAAGCTTTTGATCTATTATGATATCACATTGTTTCTCATAGGGGCCGCAGCCATAGGAGCTGTATCTATTCTAATCCTTTTAGTTTCCGTTATCGCCGTCTATATACGCGGCAGCTATCTGACCCGAAAAGCCTTTGGGGTTGTAGATGAGCTGATCGTAAAAGCCGGCAACATATCTTCGCAAAATCTTAATTTAAGGCTGAATGTCAGCGATTCCACCGATGAACTGGTGGAAATTGCCGTAACTTTCAATAATATGATGGATCGTATCGAAAAATCCTATAAAAAACAAAAACAATTCGTTTCAGATGCTTCCCATGAGTTGCGCACACCCATTTCCGTTATTCAGGGTTATGCCAGGATGCTGGAGCGCTGGGGCAAGGACGACAAGGAAATTCTCCAGGAATCCATCACAGCCATTATAAAAGAATCCAAAAACATGCAGGACCTGGTCAATAAGCTTTTGTTCATTGCCCGGAATGATAAGGACACCCTGGTACTGCAAAAGAATAAGTTCAGCATGAGTGAGCTGGTAAATGAGCTGGTGCGGGATACTTTGATGCTTGAAACAAAGCATCAAATTGTAAGTCATGTTTCTCCCGATATTGTCATAAACGGTGACCGAGACCAGATCAAACAGGCACTGAGAATATTTGTTGATAACGCTATAAAATATACGGAACCGGGAGGGACCATCACCATCAACTTAGAAGCGGATGGGCAATATGCCGTTGCAACGGTCAGGGACACCGGCATGGGTATTCTGGAAAAAGACCTGCCCAGTATATTTGACCGGTTCTATCGTGTCGATACGGCAAGGGAGCGTGAAAAGGGTGGCCATGGCCTGGGATTATCCATAGCCCGTATTATTGTGCTGCGACATGGAGGACGCATCAAGGTTGCCAGCAAGGTGGGGGAAGGGACCAGATTCGGTATTCATCTTCCTCTTAAATGATTTTTTCGATTCATAATTAGCGCCGGAGCGGTGTTAAAGTGCAGAAGCGGAGCAGGATTGCGGAGCGGCGCGAATCGAAACCCGGACGGTTTCGCTTGAGCGGCGCACTTTAACATCGCTCTACAGGCGCATGCTTAGGACAAAATAAGAATTCCACCCATCAACGTAATCAAAGCTTGCTGGTGGGTCCCGGGAACCTATTACGAATCGAAGTTCAATGATTTACCACAGACCGGACAGACGATTTGTAGTTCAATTTTAATTTCCTAATTTCCTCGTTGAATTGAAATAGGCTTTAAATAATGCTATTATAATATAAGCCTGCTGATTGGATAAAGCAGGCTCCCTTTGATTTTGGCAGAAAAAGGGACAGGCTATACTTACAACAGAGGAGTCATGAGAAATGAGAAGTCCGCTGAATATGCTGACAAAATTTGTTTTTCCTTTATTGCTGATCTATTTTGCCTACCATTCCCTTGGACCTGTGGCAGGATTAGTCCTATTCATTATCTTTCTTGGCCTCACGGTCTATTCGGGCAGGTGCTGGATTTTTGCTGCCAGAGCAAACAAAAAGTATACTCAGGGCGATTTTAACGGGGCGTTGGGCGACTTGGCGGCAGCCGTTGCCGCTGATCCTAAATCGGCCGCCGTCAGGGGCAATTATGCCTACCTGCTCCTGAAGCTGGGTCATACGGAGAAAGCCGGCGCTCAAATCGATATAGCGCTGAAAACGGCAGAGCATCCTCGGGATAAAGCCTCCATGACCGTGACCAAGGCCCTGGTGCTGTGGAAGCAGAACAGGGTGGATGAGGCCGCCGCCATGCTCAGCGATCTTCTTAAAACCTATGAAACCACAGATGTTTATGCAACCCTCGGTTTTCTCTATATCGCCAAAGGAGATCAAGACGAGGCTTTGGAATTCAATCTGAAAGCCAAAGAATATAACGGCAATAACGCCATTATTCTGGATAATCTGGGTACTTCATATCTTCTGCTGGAGGATTATGAAAAGGCTCTTGAAATTTATAAAGAAGTCATGAAATTAAAGCCCCTGTTTCCTGAAGCTTATTATAATTACGGCAGAGCGCTGGAAAAGACGGGAGATCTGGAAAAGGCTCTGCATATGGTGCGGCACTCCCTTTCCTTAAGGTTCTGGAATATCAGCACGGTGGAAAGAGAGACTGTGGAGGCCTATTTAAGGCAGCTGGAGGAAATGGAGAAAGCAAACCGGCCCGAGAATATGCCCGAAGAATTACCTGAAACACAACCGGACGATTGATCAGAGATTTATTGCAGCAAAGAAGAGGAGACAAATGAACCAAAGAGAATATTACCAGGAATTTAACATCGATCCGCGCATTATCAACCTTGCAAAAAAGGCGGAGGAAGAAGTCAAAAGCAGTTTTTCCCGTATTGATTCCATAAAGGAGCAAAACCAGCTTAAGGTCATTCGTGCCATGCAGCTGGAAAGGCTGAGTGATACTCATTTTTCAGGAACAACGGGATATGGTTATAACGATAGGGGTAGAGAGATCCTCGATGCCGTTTATGCCCATGCCTTTCATTCCGAGGATGCATTGGTCCGGCACAGCATTACCTGTGGGTCCCATGCCCTGGCCCTGTGTCTGTACGGCATTTTAAGGCCGGGTGACGAGCTTCTTTCCATCACCGGCAAACCCTATGATACGCTGGAAGAAGTTATTGGCATTCGGGGGCAGGAAGGCTCCGGTTCCTTAAAGGAATATGGCGTTTGCTATACCCAAATTGAATTGACTCCCCAGGGCATCCTTGATGACAATGCTGTTGTAAAGGCTATCAACGGCCGGACCAAACTGGTCTTTATACAGAGGTCAAGGGGATATGCATGGAGACCGGCTTTAACCGTCTCGGAAATAGAGCGGATCGTCACTCTTGTGAAATCTGTGAAACCGGATGTACTGGTGATGGTGGACAACTGCTACGGCGAATTTGTGGAAGAACGCGAACCTACGGAAGTCGGCGTCGATATCATGGCCGGCTCCCTGATTAAAAACCCCGGCGGAGGGATTGTGCCTTCCGGGGGCTACATTGCAGGAAGAAAGGATCTTGTTGAGAAAATTTCCTACCGCATGACATTGCCCGGATTAGGCCGGGAAGTGGGCGCTACGCTGGGGCAGAACAGGCTCCTTTTTCAGGGGTTCTTCATGGCTCCCCATGTGGTGGCTGAAAGCCTGAAAGGAGCCGTTTTTACCGCGCAGCTCATGCACAGCCTGGGCTTTGATATCAATCCGGGTCCCTTTGATGCTAGGTGTGATATCATACAATCCATTAGATTTGGTAGAGAAGATGCTGTAATTGCCTTCTGTCAGGGCATTCAAAAGGGTTCTCCCGTGGATTCCTATGTGCGGCCCGAGCCCTGGGATATGCCCGGCTATGATTCTCCGGTTATTATGGCGGCGGGGGCTTTTGTACAGGGGTCGTCCATTGAGTTGAGCGCGGATGCTCCCATTCGTGCCCCCTATACGGCCTATATGCAGGGCGGTCTTGTATACGAGCATGTGAAATTGGGAGTTATGTGTGCAGTTCAGGAGCTTTATGACAAGGGTATCATCAGTCTGTAGTTCAGGCTATTTGTATTTGTTCCTGTCAGAGAATCCAACGGTTTTATCCGAAGATTCCACGGAGGGAAAAAATGAACGAGCTTGAGGAAAGAATCAAAAAAAGAAGGGAAAGACGCAACCGCAGAAGGCTGTTTAGCTTTCTGGGCTTTATCCTGGTGATTATTTATATCCCTGCAATATGGAACTGGGCCTTTTCAGCGAATTATGAAATTGGTGCCATTAAAACGGCTACCCTGGAAATCAAGGTTCCGATCAAGGGGGTATTGATTCGTAATGAAATTTTGATGAAACCTCCCGGGGACGGGGTCGTTATTCCGGAGATCCAAAACGGGGAGCGTGTGGCTAAAGGAAAGACCGTTGCTTCCTATATAGAGGCGGGCACCCGGGAAGTCGTGGAGAATTACAGGCAGACAGAAATAGAGATACTCAAAAGGGTAGTGGCCGAATTTGATAATTCTGCCGGTGCCGAACGCGAGCTGTGGGAAGAAAGAATAGAAAAACAAATTGCCAAGCTGGCCGATATTGCCAACACCGGTGACTTAAGCGGTGCCGGAAGCATCAGAAGTGCAGTCGATAATGTTCTGGAAGCCAAGGCCGTCTACCTGCTTGAAGGAAATGATCTTAACGGCAGCCTGAAAAGTGAAAAGCAGGAACTGGAGAGGCTTAAGAGCAGTCTTAAAAAATCAGTGACCGACATAAACTCAAGCTCGTCGGGTGTCGTTTCCTATTACTTTGACGGCTTTGAAGAAGCCTACACACCGGACAACCGGACGCAGGTCACCCTTGAACAGATAGACGAGGTACTGGCAGCAGGCAGTCTGACAAATAATTGGCTGACACCGGCAGAAATCCTTGCAAAGAGAGACCAGAATTTCTGCAAAATAATTTCCAATAATGAGGCATGGATAACCTTTTACTTACCTTCAAAACAAGGAAAAGAAATTGCTCTTTCCTTTGAAAAAGCCAAAATGGAAAACAAAGAGTTATCCTATGGTTTGGAGCTGGAGGGTGAAAGCGAGCACATTCCTTTAATATTAGAAGACGTTCAGGAAATGAAGGACGGGTTTACGATCATTACTGCAAGAATGACCAAATATATTGAAAAGACCATGAATTTCAGGGGCTTTACAGGAAATCTTGTACTGCAAAGCGTAACGGGCATGAAAGTGCCTATCAGAAGCCTATTCAATGAAAATACGGTCGATCATACGGCGGATATCGCTGTTGTAGAGATGAACAAAGCCGTATTCAAACGGGTCCAGATTGCAGGAACGCAGGATTCGTATGCCATTATTGAAAATATTGATGCAACCGATGCGGAAAAATGTGTAAATGTTTTTGACATCTATTTGGTAAATCCTAAAAATGTGGCCGAAGGACAGGTGGTAGAAAAATGAGTTTAGAAAGTGAAGTCAATTTATCGGATAATATTTCATTGGTCAGGCAAAATATTAGATCCGCAGCGCTAAAGGCGGGCAGAAACCCTGACGATATATTGCTGCTGGGTGTTACAAAGACCGTTGATGTAGAAATGATGCAAAGGTCCTATGACCTTGGTATCACTGATTTTGGCGAAAATAGAGTTCAGGAATTTGTCAGAAAATCCGATATAATTAACAGAAAGTGCAATTGGCATATTATTGGGCGACTTCAAACAAATAAAGTCCGGTACTTGGATCAGCGTATAGCCCTCATCCACTCGCTGGATCGCCTGGAGCTTGCGGAGGCTTTGCAGAAGAGAGGAGAGAGGTTGAATTATATTTTCCCCGTTCTGATAGAAGTCAATGTATCGGGAGAGAGTACAAAAGCCGGTATTCAGCCTGATGAAGTGAAGAACTTTCTGTTAAAGCTCTCGAAAATGGGCAATATTAAAGTAAAAGGCCTTATGACCATTGCACCCTATACCGAGAATGCCGAGGAGGTCAGAGGGGTTTTCAGAGATTTACGAAAACTATCTGTTGACATGTTAAGGGAAAGAGTGGAAAATATCAGTATGGACCAATTGTCCATGGGCATGAGCGGCGATTATCAGATTGCGGTGGAGGAAGGAGCCACCATCGTCAGGGTCGGAAGCGCTCTGTTCGGAAAAAGAGTATATAAGCCGTAAGGCTTGGGATATTTTACTAATGAAAACTGGAGGAATATACGATGGCTAGACTATTTGATAGGGTTCTTGACTTTGTTGGCTGGGAATCAAATGAAGACGCAGAAGATGAAATGTACGAGGAAGAAAGTTCTGAAGGCAACCTTTCCAGACATGAACGCAATTATGCCGCCAGGAAGAATACCCAAGGCAAAGTTCTAAACATGAATAACAACAATAATCTCAAAGTTGTTGTTCAGGCACCTCAGAATATTCTTGAAGCCCGTGAGCTTTGTGACCATCTTAAATCTAACAAGGCTATTATAATGAATGTTGAAGGCGTAGATACTCCCATCGCACAGAGAATGGTGGACTTTTTAAGCGGTGCTGTGTATTGCCTGGATGGAGATATTCAAAAGATTTCTGCCGGTATTTTTCTTGCGACTCCTGCAAGTATTGAGATCACAGGGGACTTAAAGGACGACATCAAGAATAAAGGGGTTTTTTCCTGGGTAAAATAGGAAATGAACTATGCAATAAGCTTTATCACAGCGATGAGGGTTGTTATAGGTGTAATGGAGGCTGTACTCATAACCAGAGTTTTTTGTGAGTTTAAAGTCGTACGCAGAGATACAGCACCTTTTCAATTCTTGCTGCAGGTTTCAGAACCACTTTTGAATCCAGTGCGTAGGATACTTTTAAAGCAATCAAAGGAAAATAAGCTGAAATTTGATATTTCGCCTTTTGTAGTTCTTATTATTCTTTATTTGTTAGATACTTTATTAAAGAATTTTTTACGTTGATTACTTTATTTTATTTTCTGCGCCTTATATAAACGGGGGTGTGATCCATGAATTTTACGCCGAATGATCTTCAGAACATTGTGTTTAAGAAGACTTTAATGGGCTATCATACTTTTCAGGTGGAGGATGTGCTTGAAAAGGTTGTGGAAGACTTAACCGAACTGATTAAGGACAATGCAAAACTGAAGGAAAAGCTTGAAGACAGCCAGGAAAAGATAAAATACTATAAGAGTATTGAATCCTCTCTGCAAAATAGCCTGATTATTGCACAGCAAACCAGTGATGAGATCATCGCAAACGCAAAAAAAAGCGGAGAAAATATTTTAAAAGAGGCTGACCTTCGTGCCCAGCAGATTATTGACGAATCCAATAAGGAGGTTCTGGGCGCCCGTTTTGAGTATGAGCGGGTCAAAAGGGATGTGGAGGCTTATAAGATCAAGATTGAAAGTATCATCCGGGGCCAGTTAAAAACGCTTCAAAATCTGGATGATCATGATGATAAGGATTATAAAGCAGTCTGATTGATTGGATTTTGGATTTTCCAGTGGATATAAATTAGCACTCTCTCCACGAGAGTGCTAATTTTGTGTTGACATTCTCTGACCTTAATATTATCATATCGATAGAAAATACTTAACGGGAGGTTTTATAAATGAACGAAAAAGGCAGTATATCTATTCATACGGAGAATATTTTTCCCATCATAAAAAAATGGTTATATTCGGAAAAGGATATTTTTATAAGAGAGATCGTTTCTAATGCAGCCGATGCCATCAGCAAGCTTAAAAAGCTTTCCGGCATGGGAGAAGCAAGTCTTCCTGAAGGCTACAGGCCCCGCATAGACGTTGTGGTCAACAAAGAAAAAGGTACGATTTCGGTCACCGATAACGGTATCGGCATGACGGACGAGGAAGTAAAGAAATATATTAATCAAATCGCTTTTTCGGGTGCTAAGGATTTTATTGAGAAATATAAGGACAAAACTGATGATCAGCAGATTATAGGGCATTTCGGCCTGGGCTTTTATTCCGCCTTCATGGTCAGTGAGAAGGTTACCATTGACACCCTGTCCTATGCAGAGGGCCAGAAGGCTGTGCACTGGGAGAGTACGGGCGATACGGAATATTCCATGGGGGACTCCTCCAAAGATACGGTTGGTACCACTGTGACCCTTTATATCGCCGAAGATTCCAAAGAATTCCTTGAGCCATGGACACTTCGGGAGACCCTCAAGAAATATTTTGCGTTTTTACAGTCTGAAATTTTTCTGACCGATGAAAATGAGAAGAAAGAGGACAAGGAACAGGAGAAGGCTGAAGACAAGCCCGAAGAAAAGAAGGAAAAATCAATCAACAATACCCATCCTCTTTGGCTGAAAAACCCCAGGGAATGCACGGACGAAGAATATAAGGCTTTCTATCATGAAGTGTTCCAGGATTTTAATGATCCTTTGTTCTGGATCCACATCAATATGGATTATCCTTTCAATATGAAGGGGATCATCTACTTTCCAAAGCTGAAGCATGAGCTTGAGACCATGGAAGGAAAAGTGAAGCTGTACTATAATCAGGTCTTTGTGGCCGATAATGTGAAAGAGGTCATTCCGGAATTTTTGCTGATGTTAAAGGGCTGCCTGGACTGCCCGGATCTTCCGCTCAATGTTTCAAGAAGCTTTTTGCAGAATGAGGGATATGCGGATAAGATTTCAAACCACATTATCAAAAAGGTAGCCGATAAATTGCAGCTCATGTTTAAAAAGGACCGGGAGAGCTTTGAAAAATACTGGGATGATATCAGCCCCTTTGTAAAATATGGCTGTATGAGGGAGCCTAAATTTAACGACAAAATGAAGGATATACTCATCTATAAGACCATCTACGATAGATACCAGACCCAGGCCGAATATCTGGAAGGCAACACGGATGAGAAGAAGACCATATACTATGTCAATGACGAAAAGCAGCAGGCCCAGTATATTCGCATGTTCAAGGAACAAAACCTGAACGCGGTTATATTGAATACCATGATCGATGTGCACTTCATCACCTATATGGAGCAGCATAACAGCAATATCAAGTTTATGCGCGTGGATGCGGATATTACGGGTGTAATGAAAAACAGCGACGACAACGAAGACGAAGACAAGAAGCTTTTGGAGAAGCTTGAAAAGCTCTTCAAGGAGGCCACCGGAAAAGAAAAACTTAAAGTTAAGGTGGAGAGCTTAAAGACTGAATCCATGCCGGCTGTCGTTCTGCTTTCGGAGGAAGCCCGCCGCTTTAAGGAAATGAGCAGGGTGTACGGAGGAAGCTTTAATACGGCTGAACTCTTCCCGGAGGAAGAAACCTTGGTATTGAACAGCAAAAATACCCTCATCAGAAGAATAGCGGATCTTTATGAAACGGATAATAAAAAAGAGGATGCACTTACCGGCGCAAGCCAGATCTACGATCTTGCCCTTCTGAACAACAGACAGTTAGAGCCTGACACCATGGCTAAATTCATTGAACGGAGCAATGCACTCTTATTGAGGTTACTATGAAGCTACATGATTTTTGGTATGATCTTCCCGAACGCCTGATCGCCCAGAACCCTCTTGAAAAAAGAGATATGTCGAGGCTTCTGGTGCTGGACAGGAAGAAGGATGTTCTCGAACACAAGCACTTTTCAGATTTGCCCGGGTATTTAGAGCCGGGGGATTGTCTGGTTATTAATAACACCCGGGTGCTTCCGGCCAGACTTTTAGGACAGAAGGAAGGAAGCGGAGGCAAAATCGAATTTGTTCTTTTGAAAAGAATAGAGGCGGATATCTGGGAGGTCATATTAAAACCGGGCAGAAAGGCCAAGCCGGGAAGCCGCTTTATATTTGGAGACGGGCTTTTAAAGGCTGAAATCCTGGAAATCGCCGAAGAGGGCAATCGGATTGTAAAGTTCTTTTATGACGGCGTATTTGAAGAAATTCTTGATAAAGTGGGGGTAATGCCATTACCCCCATATATCCACGCAACCCTTCAGGATAAGGAACGCTATCAGACGGTGTATTCCAAAATCAACGGCTCGGCGGCCGCCCCCACGGCCGGGCTCCATTTTACACCCGAGCTTTTTGACATCATTCGTGAAAAAGGCGTGAACATTGCAGAATTAACCCTGCATGTAGGGCTTGGAACCTTCCGGCCTGTCAAAACTGAAAATATTCTGGAGCATCATATGCATAAAGAGTATTATACCATCAGTCCGGAAACCTGTGCGCTCATCAATGGCACCAGGGAACAGGGAAAGCGGGTCATTGCCGTTGGAACAACCAGTGTTCGGGTATTGGAAACTCAGACCAGGGAGGACGGCAGGATCTACCCCGGGGAAGGGGAAACCGATATATTCATTTATCCCGGATATTCATTTAGGATGGTGGACGCCCTTATAACTAATTTTCATCTTCCCGAATCCACACTCATTATGCTGGTCAGCGCCTTTGCCGGAAAGGATAGAATTTTGAATGCCTATCAGGAAGCTATAGCCCTTGAATACCGTTTTTTCAGCTTTGGGGATGCCATGCTGATTCTCTAATCAAATTCTAATTCCGGTCCCATTGTATTATCATATTGGTTCGTTATAATGAATCATAGTGCAGATGGAATAAACGGAGGGCATATTATGAGAAACCGCTCGAAATATGTGACGGGAGCTATTCTTGTTATATTTGGCATATTGATTATATCGGGCAACCTGGGATTTTTTGATATATCGTGGATATTCAGGCTGACCTGGCCTATGATCGTAATTGGTATATCTTTTTTATTTTTTCTTGGCTACTTTACCAGAAGGCCCTACGGAGCAGGTCTTCTGGTGCCGGCAGGGATCCTGCTTACCGTCGGCATCACCTTGCTTTTGGGTGAAACCTTTTCCTATGAATGGGTGTGGCCGGGCTTTATAGCCGCTCCGGCAGTGGGATTGTGGCTCCTCTATACATTTGGGGACAGAGCTCCCGGATTGCTTGTGCCCATCGGTATTTTATTGACCACCGCAGGAATATGCCTGTTTGCGACGGTATTTAATGCATGGGATATTGTATGGCCCGGTTTTATTATGGCTCCCGCCATTGGACTGTTTCTGCTGTATCTGGCAGGAAACAGGGAGCCGGGGCTTTTAATACCCGTTTTTATCCTGACCTCTATTTCAGTCCTGTTGTTTTCCATCTTTTGTCTGGGGCGGTTTGCCTGGACTTTTAAGTACATTGCAGGGGGGGCGCTGGTTTTTGCAGGTCTTGCGACCATACTGAAAAAGCCTGGGGACTCCAATCATAACGGTTATTAAATTGAAAAAAACGTCATATTCATGACGTTGATCATATATGGAAGAAGGCTGCCATCATATTTGGCAGCCTCTTGTGTGTGAATAAGGAACTTTCAGGGCTTTACTTGGATCCCTGATTCTGATTGTGTTCTGCACCTTTTGGCAGATTTGCTGTTTCTCCAAGATTTTGAGCTTTTTTCTTGGAGGATTTGGGTGCATTATTCTTGTTCTTTCCCATTGCATATCACCATTCTTAGTTTTTCTGGTTGCCGTCTTTTTATGCAAAATATTTAGCTGCCTTTAACGATAGGGTGCTTCGTTGCCGGGTACTACCGGATTCTTGCTGTTTGGTACCTGATTAAGGCGTTTTTCATTCTCACCGTTTCTTGTTTCTTTGGTATTGGTGTTCGACTTCGGGTTATTGGGCTGTTGATTCTTAGACATAAGCTTGCTCCTTTCCGGATTGATAGTTGTTATTAGCTATTTTTGCATATAAATGTGGAAAATATACCTAATTTTTTGGAAAATCATAAGTTCTGCTGAATCATTCCGTAGTGATCTTACATTTTGCTTTAAACAGAACAAATTCGGTATAGTTATTTTCTTTATCCTGGATATTATCCTTTATAACAACCAGCCTGTTTAGCTTTGCCGCAGTTTCGCTGGCAATGGCTGCCGAGCATTTATCGTTGAGGGCGGCCACTGCTGCAGCCGCGGCAGAGGTAGTGGAATAGGGGAGGATCTGGCAGTCGGGCAGGGTCTCTAAAAAATTCTTGCACTGCTCCAATGCCTTATGGTGGGAATATATTTTGCGGATGCTGGAAAGCTCGGTCCCGGCCGGCGCCACCAGCATCTGGTTAATTTTGATCCGGATCCGGTCAATAATCGTAAATTCATCTTTTGCCAGGCGCTCCGACACCTCCGACACTTTTCCGGCAATCGTATTTTCGCAGGGAACCACGCCCATCTCAATTTTTTGGTTCAAAACAGCATCAAAGACGTCGTCAAAGTGTTCGAACCCCGTCAAAGCAGAGTTGGAGCACAATTTTTCCGCGGCCTCGTTGGCAAAGGAGCCCGGCGTCCCGGCATAGGCGGCCGTATGCGGAATGGAGATGTCTCTGCCTTCAAAGCGGGCATATTCTCTCAGCTTTGGCATGACATAAGAGAATTCGGCAGGGGTGATGGACTGGGGTCCGTCGGACAAAGCCTTCATGGGATTATTATGAACTTCTATAATAAGGCCGTCCGCACCCACAGCCACAGCCGCCTTTGCCAGCGGTTCCACCATCCAGGACAGGCCTGTTCCATGGCTGGGGTCCACCAGGACGGGAAGATGGCTCATTCGCTTTAGAGCAGGAACAGCACTGAGGTCAAGGGTGTTGCGCGTATAGGTTTCATGGGTTCGGATTCCTCTTTCGCAGAGAATGACCTGGGTATTTCCCTCGCTCATAATATACTCACAAGCCATGAGCAGCTCCTCTAATGTATTGGCAAAGCCTCTTTTCAAAAGAACAGGTTTGCTGATTCTGCCAAGCTCTTTTAAAAGTTCAAAGTTTTGCATGTTTCTGGCGCCGACCTGAATAAGATCCACATATTGTTCAAAAATCTCCAGGGAGCCGGTGTTTGTTATTTCAGATACGATGGGAAGTCCGGCGAGTTCCCCTGCTTTTTTTAAAAGTATAAGACCCTCGTCTTTCAGGCCCTGAAAGGCATAAGGGGAAGTTCTGGGCTTGAAAGCTCCGCCTCTTAGCATATTTGCTCCGGACTTTTTTACCTGCTGGGCTATTTTTATGATCTGCTCCTCCGATTCTACCGAACAGGGCCCTGCAATGACGGCCAACTCCTTACCGCCTACTTCCGTATTTCCGACTCGGATAATAGTATTCTCAGGATGAAATTTACGGTTTGCCTTTTTATATGGTTCCTGAACCTTTAAGACCTTTTCCACAGCTTCATGCATGCCTACTTCGTCAACAGAGAGGTGGGAGGTATCACCCACCAGCCCCAGCACGGTTTTTTCAGTGCCATAGATGGGATTCACTTCAAGACCTTTTTCGGTGATCCAGCTCTTTAAGCAGTCAACCTTGTCCTGCTCAATACCCTGTTTCAATACGATAATCATTTTTGCAAGCCTCCTTTAAAAATATGTTAAACCGTCAAAAAAGCCTTCGTCTCCTAAAAAGGGACGAAGGCTTAAGCTTTCGCGGTACCACCCAAATTCACCAATCATGGTGCACTCACTTATTGGGATACGGGATTACTCCGATATCCTGTCCTGATAACGCTGGACTTGCGCACTTACCTACTAGCCTTTTGGCATTGAGCTCATGTGCTCAGGAGAGAACTTCGGAAAGTTTTAGGTCATAAGGCCGCTCTCAGTCTTTGGCGGCTTCTCCCTGTAGGCTAAAAACCTCTTACTTTTCTCCGTCAATGCATTTTGTGATTTTGTTGTTTTTAATATATTATGATGCCCGTTTAAAATTGTCAATATGTATTTTTTGTTTCTTCGATTCGAAAATCCGTCAGGGATTTTACTCGGTAGCTCCGCAATCCTGCTCCGCTGACACACTTTAATATCACTCACGGCACCGGTAGGGCGTACAAAACATTGCTCATGGCGCTAAATTACGCATTATTTATCAAAAAGGGTCTGTCCCTGTGAGGTGTGGCGCAGTATTTATAACACAAAATCCGGATTTCTCTAATATGATAGTTTAGAAGAACATCTGGAGGGCTTTATCGTGATCGAGGAGGGATTAAGTTTTAAGGAGTTTTATCCGGCTCTGTGCAACATGGAACAAAAGGTGGAGTCTGTAGAGCAATATATGAAGGCCATTGATAATGCCTACAGGATTTTATGGAGCGATAATCAGGAGGTCCAGGAAATAAAGTACAGTCCTAAGCTCTGGTTCAGGGGGCTTAGAGCGGCAGCTTATCCGCTGCTTCCAGCCCTGGGACGAAATGGGCTTCATGCGGAATATGAGTCCGTCTATCTGTCAAAATTCAAGTCCAAAGCCTTCCCTTATCTGGATCAAATCTCTTTAAGGTCTGGCGCGGAAGGAACCGGTGCATACTGGGAATGGCTTTTTTTAATGCAGCATTACGGGATACCCACCAGGCTGATGGATTGGTCGGAGGATGCACTTGTCGCTCTTATTTTTGCCATTGACCTGGAGGCAACCGAAGAGGAGATGTCAAACGACGCGGCGGTTTGGTGCTTAAATCCCGTTCAATTGAACACCGCATTTACTTTCCATGATTACTATCCGGAGGGGTATATTCCCAATATACAGGAAAAGGGTGTTTATGAGATGTTCGGGCCGCAGAAAAATCCATTTCAGAATAAAAAGCCGGCCGCGGTTTACAGCCCCATCAACAGTCCCAGAATTATTGTTCAGCGGGGCACGTTCATGGTCTTTCCCTATACGGTGCCCATGGTGGATATGAAAGATCTTTCCGACAGCTATCAGTATCTTTTCAAAATCGTCATTGCAAAAGAATTCAGAGCTTCACTGACGGAACAGCTCAGGCGCTACGGCATAACAAAAGCCCAGCTCATGCCCGAACTAAAATCAATTGCCTTGGAGCTGATTCAGGAAGAACTTTAAGACCTGTACCGGTGATAGACCAGGCAGATAAGCGTTATAATCCCGCAGTAGCCTACTGCGGGATACATGTATTTTACAAGGTTTGAAAAGCCTGCAAGGCTTGCAAGAAAAGCTGCTAAGGTACTCCACAAAATGACCCGGAGCCTGTATTCGGGCTTACTGTTTATTCTTGCGGTAAACCCATAAAGGTCTCCGACGGCCGTAGTATAGATTTCAGCCAGCAGCACGACGGCATAAAGGATTCGGACAACCGGTGAGATACGTCTGGTCACAAAAATCATGGGTACTTCCAGATCCCTGATTTCAGCGGCATTGACATAGAGGGCTGAAAAAATAGCCAGGGCGCCAATGCCAAGACCCAGACCGCCTAAAAGTGCGCCCTTTTTAATCACTTTTCTGTTTTTAGCCTGGGCGCCAAGGGGGGCCAGGATCGAAATAGAGGGGACAGTGTTGTAGGAGGCATATAATATGGCCGACCAGAGCCAATTTCTTAAAATAAGGGGCCTGGGCAGGGAGACGGTGAGATCAGGTTCGGAGTGCTTGGTTAAAAGGGATGCAATACTTACGCCAACAACGGCAATGATCAAAAACGGCACTACAATGCTGATGGAATCGATGATTCCATCAAAGCCGCTCATTACCGTCAATATTGTAATAACAGCCATAAAGAGGCTTCCGATAAGGGGGTTTAAGTGAAACTCCTGGGCAAAAAGCGCTCCCGAACCGGCGATCATCGCTGTTAATGCGCCGAATAGAAAAAAGGTGATTACTGCATCGGAAAATCGTCCCAGAACTTTGCCTCCTGTCTCTGCAACGATGGGAAGGTGGGAAGAGGCATCCAGCTCCAGGCCCAGGTCCATGATGATATAGCCGAAGTATATAAACATCAGGGAGACCGCAGCCAACCCCAAAAGGCCTGACTTTCCAAAGCTCACAAAAAACTGCAGCATCTCCTGACCAGAAGCAAACCCTGCGCCCACAACCGTTCCTATGTAAGTTCCGGCCACCTGGAGGGCAGTGACCTTTTTATTTTTCAAAGCAAGGCTCCTTTAAAAGTCAACCTAACATAATGATATCCTCGGAAAAATAAAATAGCACCAAAAAATATACAAAAGAAAGAGGCTGCCTTTTGCACAGCCTCTTTACAGAATGTCCTATAGATTATTGTTCTAAAGCTTTTCTGTATTCCTCCGGAAGCTTATTTTCGTAAGTCTCAATGAGCTCCTCCACAGCCTTTACCATATGCTTCAAACAACCCTCTTCGAAGGGAGATTCGAGTCCCGACTCCCGGATCAGCTCGGTAAATTTCATGGTGCCGCCCCGCCGGCTAAGGTTCAAATAGCTTTCCCAGGCCGGCTTAAAGTCTGCTTCCATTTTGATTTTATATTGAAGAGCACAGGTTTGAGCCAGGCAGTAATCAATATAATAAAAAGGCCGTTCATAGATATGGGTTTGCCGCTGCCAGGTTCCGCCCCTGCCAAAGAAGGGGTCGCCCTCATAATTGAGATGGGGCTTATATTGCCCTTCCAGCTCACGCCAGACTTTTTTTCTTTCATCGGGTGTCAGATCAGGATTTTCAAAAACAATATGCTGGAATTCATCCACCATGCATCCGTAAGGAATAAAAATGAGGGTGGAAAGCAGGTGCATGTAAAGGTACTGGGGTGTTTTTTCCTGGAAGAAAAGATGCATCCAGGGCGCGGTGAAAAATTCCATGGACATGGAATGAATCTCTGCCGTTTCCATGCCGATCCTGGTCTGCTCATAGACTTTCATATCCCGGGTCAGATAGGATTCCAGCGCATGCCCGCATTCGTGGGTCAGCACATCGATATCGCCGCTGGTGCCGTTAAAGTTGGCAAATACGAAGGGAGATTTGTAAAAGGGAAGAAAGTCACAGTAACCGCCGCCGGTTTTTCCTTTTTTACTGAGTACATCAAATAATTCGCCTTCCAGCATGAAATTAAAAAATTCCTTAGTTTGGGGAGAAAGTTCGGAATACATCCTTTTGCCGTTTTCGAATATCTGCTCCGGAGTTCCCACAGGGGCAGGATTTCCTTCTTTAAAGTATACGGGCTCATCAATGAAGCTCAAGCGTTCCAGGCCGAGGAACCTGCGCTTTTTATCATGAAGCTTGGTAGCCAGCGGAACCAGGTATTCCTTGACCTGGTTTCTGAAATTGGCGACCATGTCCCTGTCATAGTCATTGCGTTCCATGATGATATAGCCCAGCGGGATATAATTGTTCATTCCTATTTCTCTGGCCATGGCCGTTCTGACTTTTACCAGTTTGTCGTATAGCTCATCAAGCTCTTTTGCGTGGGCTACGAAGAATTCTGTACGCTTTTGGAAAGCCGCGCGCCGGATTTCCCGGTCGGGATGCTCCATATAGAAGGTCAGCATGGGCAAATTCAGGGTTTTGCCGTCAAATTGGAACTCCGCCGCAGCCAGGAGCTTGGCATAGGCTGTGGTGAGCTTGCCTTCCTCCTGCATATAGGGGATCATGCGTTCATCGAAGCCCTTCAGCGCAAGCTCGATCTTTTCGAAGACAAGGGGACTCAGTTCCTTTTCCAATTCAGAGCGAAATTTGGAGGATACCAGCTCCTTGTAATAGTCAATTAAAAGCTTTTCAAAATGCGGACCGTTTTCATCGTAATAATCCTGTTCGGCAGACCAGGTGCCGTCTTCCGTATTTAAGGTGTGACGTATATAAGCAAGGCTGCGCATAGTGCTGTAGCGCTTCATAAGATCATTGAACTTATTGTGCAGGTTTAGCTGCTGCTGAGCGGATTTGGACTTTTTAAAATCAGTAATCAGTTGACACCATTCTTTTGAAAAATCTTTAAGGTCTGTTCGGGTATAGGTCATTTGGCTGAATTTCATGGGAAACCCCCTTCTTTTTTTAAATACTTAAAAGTAGATTATCATATTTTTTTATCATGCACAAATTTCCAATAGCTATGCTTCTTAAAATAAACAATGAGGGGATTTTCCTTCAAAATGACGGGCAGCGGCATGTATATACATACTTATTGACTAATCGAAATGATTCACGTAAGATAAATACTAATACATCACCGTGGTAAAGTTAATTACTTAAGGAGACAAAAATGTCAGTTGATAAGGTAAAAGCGTATTTCCGGTCATGGAACCTGGAAGACAGGATACTGGAATTTGATGTTTCCAGCGCAACTGTGGAACTTGCAGCCGAGGCTCTCCATTGCGAGCCCAAGAGAATTGCAAAATCATTGTCTTTTATGGTCGATGATCAGTGCGTTTTAATTGTTGCCGCAGGCGACGCAAGAATTGATAATGGAAAGTATAAGCTGCAGTTTGGGAAAAAGGCAAAAATGCTGAATGCCGATGAGGTGCTTGCCTATACGGGACATGCCGTAGGCGGTGTTTGCCCTTTCGCGGTAAAAAGCGGAGTAAAAACTTACCTGGATATATCGCTGAAAAGGTTCAGCACGGTTTTTCCTGCATGCGGAAGCAGCAACAGCGCTGCCGAATTAAGCCTTGAGGAGCTTGAAAGGCTATCGGGCGCAATCTCCTGGATCGATGTATGCAAGGATTGGGAGAATTCTGTTTCGGCCCCAAGCGAAATGGAGGATTTTTGATTAAAGTAAGATTGACGATCGTCATGCTGACTCTTGTGTGCTTGTTAAACGGCTGTACAAAAGCAAATGTACCGGCTGAAAAAAATAATGATTCTATAAAAGGCAAAGAAACAGAGAATAGAGAACCGGAAAATGAAAGCTTGAAGGATATAGATCTTATATTTACGCCGGTACCCAAGGAAAAACTGATTGCCGGTAAACCTGAGCAAGGTTGGGAGAGGATAGAAAGTATCCCTTACGGTCAGTTGCCCGGCGGTAAAGCTAATGTCAATCTATATCTAAAAAGGGACCCCAATGCTTCCGGTGCCGGTCAGGCAGCTGCTTTTATTGAATATGACAATGAACTTTTTTCCACCGGAAATGAAATTTCTGCCTATGGCCTCGAAGGTGTGGAAGTCAGCTTTGTTGACAGGGATTCTGATTCAATCAATAAAATTGAAATAGCAGGAAATCTTGGCGCAGCAAATCGGGTGATGAAAATTATTTTATATGATGAGGAAAACCAGGAATGGGTCAAGCTTTTGGAAATAGATAATCCCACGGCGGCCGATCTGGATAATGACGGAAGTCAGGAACTGGCTTCTGTATCTATGGGAAGCGTACCCGGATTTGTTGATATCTACAGGTGGAATGAAGACCATTTTGAAAAAGCCAGTGTTACAGAATCTGCAGGATTTTTCTATGCCGGTTTATATAGTCGTGAAGGCAAATGGATCATAGAGTCCGGTCAGCAGGGAGAACCGCATTTCTACCAGTATATGAACGGCAGGCTTATTGAACAGGCTGAGGCCGGCTGATGGGGTCGGAGGAGAAAATGAATGATTGAGCAATACTTATCCGCGCTGGAAAAATGTGATCTTTTTGAGAAAATAGAAGCAGATGCGTTAAGGTCCCTCATAAAATGCATTAGACCCCATATTCAAAGCTTCAGCCGTAGCGATTTTGTCGTCCGGAGCGGGGACAAGCTGGAAAGCCTTGGCATTGTGCTTGAAGGAGAGGCCAGCGTTTTTAAAGAAAGCATTTCCGGCAACAGACTGCTGATTAAAAACCTGACCGTCGGGGAGATGTTTGGAGAAATTGCGGCTTTTGCAAGGCAAACGGAATGGCCCGCCCTGGTGCAGGCCAATACACCTCTGACCGTCTGTTTTATTGATAAAAATAAGATTACGGGCCAGTGCAGAAATCTCTGTCCCTATCATAGCGCAATGATTACAAACATGCTGAATGTGGTCTCCAAAAGAGCGCTTATGCTGAGCAGGAAGATGGACTACATTTCCATCAAAACCATGAGATCAAAGCTGTGCACCTTTATTTACGAACAGCACTTAAAAAGCGGAAAAGCTACATTTAATCTGCCCATGAACAGGGGCCAGCTTGCTGATTTTCTGAATGTTTCAAGGCCTTCCATGTCCAGGGAGCTGTCCAGAATGAAGGAAGAGGGCATGATCGACTACCATCTTTCCACTATTAAAATACTGGATATTGAAAGCCTGAAAGCCTGCTGTGAATGACTTCGAATCGCGCCGCTTCGTAATCCTGCTCCACTCATGCACTAAAACATCAATCATGGCGCCTTAGAGTGAATTAAAGTGTGCCCTCGAGAAAATCCGTCCAGGATTTTACTCGGTAGCTCCGCAATCCTGCTCCGCTTACACACTTTAATGTCACTCACGGCACCAGTAAGCTGAATGAGAAAAGGCTGTCCGTTCAAATTAGGACTGTGGTATAATCATACAAATAGTTTTAGAACCTTCCAATTAGTTATAGAAAGGGGCTTATGATATGAACGAAAAAATAAGGGATATTGCAGCCAGAATCAAGGGCTTACGGCTTTTAGCCGGGCTTCCTGCCGAAGAAGTGGCCAAGGTCGTTAATGTGCCTACAGAAGAATATGAGAAATATGAAAGCGGCGAGGATGATATTCCGGTTAGCCTGATTCATGAGATATCCGATTATTATAAGGTGGATATGACCGAAATACTGACAGGAGTTTCCCCCAAGCTTCACGACGCATGTCTGGTGAAGAAGGGGGAAGGCCTTACTGTTGAGCGCTATGATCAATATCATTTCGAAAGCCTTGCCTATAAGTATGCCAAAAGAAAAATTGAGCCGCTGCTGGTCACCCTTGATCCGTCAAAAGCACCTGAGCTGGTCTCCCATAAAGGTCAGGAATTTAATTACTGCCTGGAAGGCAGAATGAAGGTTGTTGTGGGTAAGAGCGAATATATTCTGGAACCGGGCGACGCATTGTACTTCAATTCTCAGATTCTTCATAAAATGCTGCCCATGGACAATAAAGAGGCTAAATTTCTGACCATCATCATGCTTTAGGAGGATTTACCGTTTATGAATCTTGCACATCGCTATCTTGAGAAAGAAACCTTTACAAGCTATGAGGACTTTTCGCAGAATTTAAAAATAAAGGTTCCTGATTCCTTTAATTTTGCCTATGATATCATTGACGAATATGCCAGGCTGGAGCCTGAACGTCCCGCTCTTGTGTGGTGCAACGATCACGGGGAGGAAAGGCGGTTTACCTTTGCCGATCTGAAGTACTGGTCCGATAAGACAGCAAACTATTTAAAGTCCCTTGGCATTGAAAAAGGGGATAAGGTTATGCTGATATTAAGACGTCGTTATGAGTTCTATTTCTTTGTTTTTGCCCTCTGTAAGATCGGAGCCGTTTATATCCCCTCAACCAACCAGCTGAAAGAAAAGGATATCGTATACCGGGTCAATGCTGCCGGAATTAAGATGGTGGTCACCTATAACTGGCCCGAGACGATTGAATGTGTAGAGGCTTCGCGCCATGAGACGCCCACCCTTGAAAAAACCGTCCTTGTCGGCGGAGAGCATGAAGGCTGGCTTAACTTTGATGAAGGCATACGGCATGCTTCGGAAAAGTGGGACAGGCCCGGTGAAGCCATTAAAAATGAAGATTTGATGCTGATCTATTTTACATCGGGAACCACCAGCATGCCTAAAATGGCCTGCCATGATTTTACTTATCCCCTCGGACATATTGTCACTGCAAAATACTATCATATGGTGGAGGAAAACTGCCTGCACATCACGGTGGCCGAATCGGGCTGGGCCAAGTTCGGCTGGGGAAAGCTATATGGGCAGTGGATCTGCGGTGCCGTCCAATTTGTCTACGACATGGAAAGATTCGATCCGGACGGCCTTTTGAAAATGCTGGAGAAATACGGTGTAACGACTTTCTGCGCGCCGCCCACTATTTATCGCTTTCTCATTCACCAGGATCTGAGCAAATATAATTTATCCTCACTGAGACATTGCTCAACGGCGGGTGAGCCGCTGAATCCGCAGGTTTTTTATACCTGGAAAAAGGCGACGGGCTTAAACATCTTAAATGGGTTCGGTCAATCTGAATCCACCGTTATGATCGCAAATTTTGAATGGTTTGAAATTGATCCCGGTGCTATGGGAAAACCCAATCCCACCTACCATATTGACATTGTGGACGAGGACGGAAGGTCGGTCCCTGCCGGTGTGGAAGGCGAATTGGTGGTCCGGGATGTTAATACCAATAAACCCGTGGGCCTTTTTACCGGCTATTACCGGGACGAGGAATCAACCAGAAAATGCTGGCATGACAATACCTACCACACCGGTGATGTGGTCTATAAGGATGAGCATGGTCTCTTTTGGTTTGTAGGCCGGAATGATGATGTGATTAAAGCCTCGGGCTACCGGATCAGTCCTTTTGAAGTGGAAAGCGCATTAATTGAGCATCCTGCCGTGGTGGAATGCGCTGTTACAGGGGCGCCGGACCCCATCAGGGGCACCGTGGTCAAAGCTACGGTGGTTCTTGCCAAGGGCTACACGCCTTCCGAAGATTTGAAGAAGGACATACAGAATTATGTAAAGAGCATCACCGCTCCTTACAAGTATCCCAGGATCTTGGAGTTTGTGGAGGAATTGCCCAAAACCTTCAGCGGAAAGATAAAGAGGGCCGAGATCCGCAATGAAGACCATAAAGACATAAAACCATAAAAACTTATTTAAAAAACTTATTGACACCCATAGCGCACCCGTGTATAATATCATTCAATAACTTAAAAATCCCCTGAAATAAATGCAATGAAGGAGCCCGGTATTCCTTCGAAAATCTTTACAGAGAGCCGATGGTTGGTGGAAATCGGCAGGGTTTTGGAGTATCATCTCTCCCGAGCAGCTCTTCTGAAAATGATAGTAAGAAGGGACGGTCAGCCCCGTTAGCGGTGATGGTTTGTTAGAACCTCATGAGCTCTTTATCGTGAGATAAGAGGGAAAAATAGGGTGGTAACGCGTGGAGTGTATCCCTCGCCCCTGTTGTTATAGTATAACGACGGTGCGGGGGTTTTTTAGTATCAAAATATCATTGAAATTCCAGGGTATAAGGGCAAAATGTTTTAAAAAAAATTAGGAAGGGTGTAGGACGTGAAGGCTTCCGAAGCAATTATCAAATGCTTGATTGAAGAAAAGGTCAATACGGTTTTTGGCTATCCGGGCGGCGCCATAGTCAGTGTATATGAGGCGCTCAGAAAGTCAAAGATCCATCATGTGCTGGTGCGCCACGAGCAGGGCGCAGCCCATAGCGCAAGCGGGTATGCACGGGTTTCCGGAAAGACTGGCGTATGTATTACAACGTCCGGCCCCGGCGCTACCAATCTCATTACGGGAATCGCATCGGCTTATATGGATTCCATTCCATTGGTTGTTATAACGGGTCAGGTCCGCTCGGACATGATCGGCAGGGATATGTTCCAGGAAGCCGATATAACCGGCGCCACCGAGTCTTTTACAAAGCACAGCTATCTGGTGAAGGAGGCCAATGAACTTCCGAGAATCATGAAAGAAGCTTTTTACATTGCCGCTACGGGCAGGCCCGGGCCTGTGCTCATTGATGTTCCAAGTGATATTCAGGATGCCAGGATCGATTTTGTATATCCGGAATGGGTGGATATCCGGGGATATAAGCCGACACTGAAAGGCCATATCGGCCAGATCAAGAAAGCTGCAAAAGCGATTGCGGAAAGCGAACGGCCTTTGATTGTTGCAGGGGGCGGCGTCACATTATCCCATGCCGAGCCGGAGCTTCTTTCCTTTGTTGAAAAAACCGGAATACCTGCAGCGCATACCTTGATGGGAAAAGGGGCATTGCCCTCCGGAAATGCTCACTATGTCGGCATGATCGGGACCCATGGCTTCCCCGAAGCCAACGCCGCGCTTTCTAAATCGGATCTGCTGATTTTTATCGGCGCGAGAATCGCTGACAGAACCTGGGGCGGAGCCTCCGAAAAGCTGCTTGAGAATACAAGGATCATCCATATTGATGTCGATCCCGCCGAAATAGGGAAAAATGTGGGCACCCAGATACCTGTAGTAGGAGATGCGAAGCAGATTCTTCTGGATTTGAATGAAAAAGTGGAAAGCAAAAATACAGCGGGGTGGATTTCAGAAATCCAATCCTTTAAAAAGAGCGGGACGCGGAAGGAGACACAGGCCGTCAACCCGAAGTATGCCATAAAGCTTCTCTCCGATATGCTAAGCGATGAGGCCATCCTGGTTGCCGACGTAGGGCAGAACCAGCTCTGGGCGGCCAGAAATTTTGAAGACAGGATGGGCAGAAAATTCCTGACCAGCGGCGGTCTCGGCACCATGGGCTATGCTCTTCCCGCAGCGGCCGGCGCCAAATTGGCGGCTCCGGAGCGCCAGGTCGTAGCGGTTGTGGGAGACGGAGGCTTTCAGATGAGCATGTCCGAGCTTGGAACCATCTCCGCCAATAAAATGGGCATCGTGATTTTGCTTTTCAACAATGGAAGGCTGGGTATGGTTCGGGAGCTCCAGGATCAGGTCTATAAGGCGACAAGCGGTGTTGACCTGGATAAAAACCCTGACTTCATCAAGCTTTGTGAAGCCTATGGCATGAAGGGCATGAGAGTATCCCGGGACGCTGAGCTGGAGGCTGCTTTCCAGAAGGCTCTCCGGTCAAAAGGTCCGTTTGTGGTGGAATGTATGGTTGATGCCCACGAAAGTACTTTATAAAACTTATTTTTACATCAAATATAGGTGTCAGGACGGTTATTCGTCCGAAAGGGGAGTGAAATATGAACAGGCATATTTTGTCGGTTCTGGTGGAGAACCAGTCCGGTGTTCTAAGCCGTGTTTCGGGTCTATTCAGCCGCAGAGGCTACAATATTGACAGCCTGTCGGTGGGCGAAACGGAAAACCCCAAAATTTCCCGAATGACCATTGTGGTCCAGGGAGATGATCATATTCTCGAGCAAATAAAAAAACAGCTCAATAAGCTTATTGATGTGATCAAAGTCGCAGAGCTGGATGTCCACCAGTCGGTATTTCGGGAGCTTGCGCTTATAAAGGTCAAAACGACCATGGCTGCGAGGGCATCCATCATTGAGATTGTGGATATCTTCCGGGCCAAGATTGTAGACGTGGCCAATGACACCCTTACCGTTGAAATGACGGGGGATGAGGAGAAAATCGAAGCATTTATCAACATCATGGCGCCTTACGGTATTGTTGAGATTGTCCGCACCGGACTTTCAGCCATTGAAAGAGGGAATAAGGAAATAAAAAAATATGAGGAGGATTGATCTTATGGCCAAAATGTATTATGAGAAGGATTGCAGCCTGGAGCTTTTAAGAGGGAAGACCGTGGCAGTGATCGGTTATGGCAGTCAGGGCCACGCCCATGCACTGAATTTGAAGGAATCCGGAATGAACGTGGTAGTAGGCCTGTATGAGGGCAGTAAATCCTGGAAGCTTGCCGAAGAGGCGGGCCTTCCGGTGACAACCGCCGCCGAAGCAACAAAGGGCGCGGATATTGTCATGATTCTGGTCAATGACGAAAAACAGCCTGCGCTCTATCAAAAGAGTATCGCACCCAACCTGAAACCGGGCAGCAGCCTGGCATTTGCTCATGGCTTTAATATTCATTTTGGTCAGATTACGCCTCCGGCAGAGGTCAATGTCTTCATGGTAGCCCCCAAAGGCCCCGGCCATACGGTAAGAAGCCAGTATCAGGAGGGCAGGGGAGTTCCGTGCCTGATAGCCGTACACCAGGATGCCACCGGCAATGCCAAAGATTTGGCCCTGGCCTATGGGGCAGGTATTGGCGGAGCCAGAGCCGGAATACTGGAAACTACATTCAAGGAAGAAACAGAAACCGATCTCTTCGGTGAACAGGCCGTACTATGCGGCGGCATTACAGAACTGATGAAGGCCGGCTTTGAAACGCTGGTGGAAGCGGGCTATCAGCCTGAAAGCGCCTATTTTGAATGCCTGCATGAGATGAAGCTCATTGTGGATCTGATCAATAAGGGCGGCTTAAGCTTTATGCGGTACTCCATTTCGGATACGGCCGAATACGGCGATTATATGACGGGTAAGCGCATTATCACAGATGAGACCCGCAAAGAGATGAAGAAGGTCTTAAATGAAATTCAGGATGGCACCTTTGCACGGAACTGGCTGCTGGAAAACCAGGTCAATCGTCCGTTCTTTAACGCAAAAAGAAGAATGGAGCAGGAAAGCCAGGTCGAGACCGTAGGCAGGGAGCTCCGGAAAATGATGAGCTGGAACAAGTAAACTTGGTTAACAAGGAGAATTTGCAGTATGGCGGGACGAGTGTATATTTTTGATACCACATTAAGAGACGGCGAACAATCGCCCGGTTGCAGCATGAATTTTCAGGAAAAGATTGAAGTGGCGAAGCAGCTGGAACGGCTGAAGGTAGATGTTATTGAAGCCGGTTTTGCAATAGCCTCTCCGGGAGATTTCCAGTCGGTTAAGGCCATTGCTGAAACCGTGCAGGATTGTACGGTAGCCAGCCTTTCCAGAGCGCTGCCACAGGATATCGACAGGTCATGGGAAGCCCTGAAGAACGCGGCAAGCCCCAGGATCCATACCTTTATAGCTACTTCGGACATACATATGAGGCATAAGCTGAAAATGTCTCCCGAAGAGGTTTTGGAGCAGGTGAAAAAGATGGTGGCCTATGCGAAAAAATACTGCTCCGATGTGGAATTTTCTGCAGAGGACGCCACAAGGACCGGTCCGGAATTTTTATACCGCATATTTGAAGCGGCAATCAGCGCAGGGGCCACGGTGGTCAATGTACCCGATACGGTGGGTTATACCACACCCGATGAGTTTTATGAGCTGATCAGGAATATCAGGAATAATGTGTCCAATATTGACAAGGCGTTAATATCTGTGCACTGCCATAACGATCTTGGCATGGCGGTGGCCAATACCCTGGCTGCGGTAAAAGCCGGAGCCGCCCAGGTGGAATGCGCCCTGAACGGAATTGGTGAACGTGCTGGAAACGCCGCTTTAGAAGAGGTTGTGATGGCTCTTAAAACCAGACACTCCGTCTTTGATTTGGATTGCGGCGTGGATACCACCCAGATCAACCGCTCTTCAAAGCTTCTCAGCAGCATTACAGGCATATCCGTACAGCCCAATAAAGCCATTGTGGGAGCCAATGCCTTTGCTCATGAGGCAGGCATTCACCAGCACGGCGTCATGGCGGAAAAAAGCACCTATGAAATTATGACGCCGGAATCCATCGGCCTATCCCAAAACGCAATGGTGCTGGGTAAGCATTCAGGGCGCCATGCCTTTGAGGACAGGCTCAAAAGCATGGGCTATACCCTGAACAAGGAAGAATTGGATGAGGCATTTGAAAAATTCAAAATTCTTGCCGACAAGAAGAAGGTTGTTCAGGATGCCGACCTTGAAGTTCTATTGTCCCATAAGGCGGTAAAGATTCCTGAGACTTATACCCTGGACCGTTTTGTCATCAATACCGGAAATACCATCACAGCCACAGCTTCGGTAAGGCTTGCGAAGCATAATGGTGAAGCGGTCGTTATGGAAGAGGTCGCTACAGGGGACGGACCCATGGAGGCCGCGTTCAGGGCCATTGAAAAGATCGTGGGCATATCCTTTACCCTGGAGGATTATAAACTGCGTTCGGTCACAGAAGGGCAGGATGCGCAGGGCGAGTCCTATGTGAAGATCAGAAGGGGAGCCCGCGTATATACGGGCAAAGGCGTCAGCACCGATATCTTTGAATCCGGCGTTATGTCCTATTTAAACGCACTAAACAAAATGATTTATGAGGAAAAATTATTGGAGCAGTTAAAGTAGTAATCGGGGTTATTGAGAGGTGTTTCACTATGGCACAACGTATCGACATATTTGACTCAACGCTGAGAGATGGCGCACAGGCTGAGGGAATCTCATTTTCAGTGGAAGATAAGCTAAAGATCGTGAAAGCTCTGGATACGCTTGGCATCGCGTATATTGAGGCGGGAAATCCCGGGTCCAACCCAAAGGATATCGAGTTTTTTGAAAAAGTGGAGGCTGTCAAGTTGAAAACCGCTAAGTTGACCGCCTTTGGAAGCACCAGACGACGGGACAGCAGTGTTGACGAGGATAAGAACATCCGGCTGCTCCTGTCGGCCAATACCCCTGCTATTGCGATATTCGGGAAAAGCTGGGATTTCCATGTTGCCGAGATCCTAAAAACGACCCTGGAGGAAAATTTAAAAATGATTACCGATACCGTCGCATATTTTAAAGAGAAGGGCAAAGAAGTTATTTACGATGCAGAGCACTTTTTTGACGGGTATAAAAGCAATCATGCCTATGCCATGAGAACTCTTCAGGCGGCGGCCCAGGGCGGGGCGGATTGCCTTGTACTCTGCGATACAAACGGAGGCACTTTCCCTTTCGATATTTTTAAAGTTGTTCAGGAAGTCAAAAAGAACTTCGGCATAAAAATAGGAATCCACACCCACAATGATTGCGGAATGGCGGCAGCCAATGCCATCATGGCGGTTGAAGCCGGTGCCGGGCAGGTGCAGGGGACCTATACCGGATTTGGCGAACGATGCGGAAATGCAAATTTAAGCACCATCATACCAAATCTGCAAATAAAGCAGCATTATATCTGCATTCCCGAGAATCAGCTTGTAAACCTTACAAAAACAGCACGCAAAATTTCAGAAATTGCAAATGTCACTTTAAACGAGCGTGATCCGTATGTGGGCAACTGTGCTTTTGCCCATAAGGGGGGCATGCATATTGACGGCGTATGCAAGGCTTCAAGCTCCTTTGAACATATAAACCCGGAAAGGGTGGGCAATAAAAGACGGTTTTTAATGTCCGAGGTTTCAGGGAGGAAAACCATCCTTGATAAAATCCAAGAGATAAACCCCAGCGTAACAAAGGATTCGCAGGAGACAGAAGCCATTATACAAAAGCTTAAGGATCTGGAGCATCAGGGGTATCAGTTTGAAGGAGCCGAGAGCACCTTTGAACTGCTGATCCGGAAGCAGCTGGGAAAATATAAGCCGTTCTTTGAATTGGAAAAGTTTAAGCTGATGACCGAACAGCCCATAAAAGCAGAACATTCGGCATCGGCCCTCATTAAGGTAAAGGTCGGCGATCAGTCGGAGATTACCGCTGCTGAAGGCGACGGCCCTGTACACGCGTTGGACCGGGCATTAAGAAAGGCTCTGGAAGTATTTTATCCCGAGCTGGCCCATGTACACCTGACCGATTTCAAGGTACGTGTCATTGACTCCCAATCGGCAACGGCCGCCAAGGTCAGGGTACTGATCGAATCCACAGACCACGAATCGGTTTGGACAACGGTCGGAGTGTCCACCGACATTATTGAAGCCAGCTGGATTGCTCTGGTGGATTCTATTGAATATAAGCTTTTAAAAGAACTGGAAAAGAAGGAAAAAGTCTATACATGACAGGAGGATGCAAAGATGGGAATGACCATGTCACAAAAAATTCTGGCTGCTCACGCCGGACTTAAAAATGTAGAACCAGGCCAGTTAATAGAGGCCGATCTGGATTTGGTGCTGGGCAATGATATTACTGCTCCTGTCGCCGTTAAAGAGTTTGAAAGAACCGGCTGCAAAGCAGTTTTTGACAAAAACAAAGTCGCCCTTGTACCGGATCATTTCACGCCGAATAAAGATATTAAGGCAGCAGAGCAATGTAAATTGCTCAGAGAATTTGCAAGAAATATGGATGTCAAAAATTACTTTGAAGTAGGTGAAATGGGCATAGAACACTGCCTGATTCCTGAAAAAGGTCTTGCAGTACCCGGGGATCTGATTATTGGCGCCGATTCGCATACCTGTACCTATGGAGCCCTCGGTGCATTTTCCACAGGTGTGGGCAGTACCGATATGGCAGCCGGTATGGCAACGGGAAAATGCTGGTTTAAAGTCCCAATGGCAATAAAGTTTGTATTAAGGGGTAAGCCGCAGCGATGGGTATCGGGAAAGGATGTCATCCTTTATATTATTGGCATGATCGGTGTGGCGGGCGCTCTGTATAAGTCCATGGAGTTTATGGGTGACGGCCTGGGACATCTTTCTATGGATGATCGGTTCACAATGGCCAATATGGCCATTGAAGCCGGGGCTAAGAATGGCATTTTCATGGTTGATGATCAGACCCTGGACTATGTGAAAAAGCATTCAACAAAACCGTATAAAATCTATGAACCCGACAGTGATGCAGAATATGAGCGGGTTTACGAGATAGATTTGAGCAAAATAAGGCCTACTGTGGCATTTCCTCACCTTCCCGGCAATACGCGCACCATTGACGATGTAGGAGAAGTCCATGTCGATCAGGTCGTCATCGGCTCATGCACCAATGGACGCATCAGTGACTTAAGAGTGGCCGCAGGCATTTTAAAAGGACGTAAGGTTAAAAAGGGTATACGCTGCATTGTATTTCCGGGAACTCAAAATATTTATCTTGAGGCCTTAAAGGAAGGCCTTATTACTGATCTGGTGGAATCCGGAGCAGTTGTGTCCACGCCTACCTGCGGACCGTGTTTAGGAGGTCATATGGGTATTCTGGCCAAAGGGGAAAGAGCCGTATCCACTACGAATCGCAATTTTGTAGGGCGTATGGGCCATACCGAGTCAGAGGTTTATCTGGCAAGTCCGGCAGTAGCGGCAGCCTCGGCTGTTACCGGCAAAATCACAGACCCCGGCGCCTTATAAACAAAGGCCGGAAATGGGGACTTACAAGGGATTGGAGGAATTCTATGAAAGCAAAAGGCAAAGTCTTTAAATATAACGATAATGTGGATACCGATGTGATTATTCCGGCACGATACCTGAATACTTCAGACCCGAAGGAATTGGCTTCCCACTGCATGGAAGATATCGATAAGGAGTTTGTTAAAAATGTAAAACAGGGAGATATTATTGTGGCCGGCAAGAACTTTGGCTGCGGCTCTTCCCGTGAGCACGCTCCCATAGCCATCAAGGCTTCCGGCGTCTCCTGTGTTATTGCTGCCAACTTTGCCCGGATTTTTTATCGAAACTCCATTAATATCGGACTTCCCATCCTGGAATGCGAAGCAGCTGTGAATGGTATAGAAGCTGGAGACGAAGCAGAGGTGGATTTTGACAGCGGTGTAATCAGAAATCTCACCCGAGGCACAGCCTTTAAGGCTCAGGCCTATCCGGAATTCATGAAAAAAATAATGGCTGCCCAGGGTCTAGTAAATTATATTAAGGCCAAGGACGCGAAATCGGAGGAAAAGCCCTATGGACTTTAAGCTTGCTGTAATACCCGGGGATGGAATCGGGCCAGAGATCATGGAACAGACTACGAAGATTCTTGATAGGGTAGGTGGGTTGTATGGCCATCACTTTGATTTCTGCAGGCTGTTAGCCGGCGGAAATGCCATCGATGCCGCCGGTGAACCTCTGCCCGAGGAGACTGTTGAAGCCTGTAAAAAAAGTGACGCCGTACTTTTAGGTGCAGTGGGAGGACCAAAATGGGATGCCATGCCAGGGCATTTAAGGCCTGAAAAGGCACTTTTGGGACTCAGAGGGCGGCTCGGCCTTTATGCAAACTTAAGACCGGCTCTTTTAAATAGGGAGCTTAGGGAAGCCTGCCCGCTGAAGCCAGAAATTATTGGCGAAGGCATTGATATCATGGTGGTCAGAGAGCTGACCGGCGGCATCTATTTTGGCGAGCGGGGCCGACGTGAAGGCAGCAAGGGCCGGGAGGCTTATGACACCGAGGCCTACAGTGTCGGGGAAGTAGAGCGCATTGCCAGAATTGCTTTTGAACTTTCAAGGAAGCGCCGAAAGAAAGTCACCAGCGTTGACAAGGCTAATATTCTTGAAAGCTCCAGGCTTTGGCGTGAAGTTGTCACAGATGTTTCAAAGGATTATCCCGACGTGGAACTTTGCCATATGTATGTGGATAATGCAGCCATGCAGCTTGTGAAAAATCCCAACCAATTTGATGTAATCGTGACCACCAATATGTTCGGTGATATTTTGACCGATGAGGCCAGCATGATCACCGGTTCCATCGGTATGCTGCCATCTGCCAGCCTGGGGGAGGGAAGCTTTGGCATGTACGAACCCATTCACGGCTCTGCCCCCGATATCGCCGGACAGGATAAGGCAAATCCTATTGCCGCAATTTTATCGGCCGCCATGCTGCTTCGTTACACCCTGAACCTTGAAAATGAGGCCAAGGCCATTGAAGACGCGGTGAACAAGGTCTTGGAAGAGGACTATAGGACCAGTGATATCACCAGTAAAGGTAAAACCCTTGTAGGAACAAAGAAGATGGGACAGCTCATATGTGACCGGATAAAATGATGGAAAAGAAAGGCATATTATGATGAGAAGCAAAGCAGTAAAAGAAGGGCTTGAACGCGCTCCCCACAGATCTCTCTTTAAAGCTCTGGGACTTACCGACGAAGAAATGAGCCGCCCTTTGATCGGAATTGTCAATGCAAAAAGCGAGGTTGTTCCGGGTCATATGCATCTGGATAAAATAGCCGAAGCCGTGAAGGCCGGCGTGAGAATGGCCGGGGGTACACCCATGGAGTTTCCCTCCATCGGTATCTGCGACGGTATAGCCATGGGGCATATTGGAATGCATTACTCTTTACCATCCCGGGAGCTCATAGCCGACAGTGTAGAATCAATGGCTTTAGCCCAGGGCTTTGATGGACTGGTTTTAATACCCAACTGTGACAAAATCGTTCCTGGTATGCTCATGGGGGCGGCCAGACTGAATATTCCCGCCATTGTTGTAAGCGGCGGGGCCATGCTGGCCGGCAGGGACGGCAGCAGAGGCATTAGCCTTACCAATATGTTTGAGGCCGTAGGAAAAGTTCAGGCCGGAAAAATGACCGGGGAAGAGCTTCTGAATTATGAGAACAGCACCTGCCCCAGCTGCGGCTCATGCTCCGGCATGTTTACAGCAAACAGCATGAACTGCCTGACTGAAGCAATCGGTATGGCAATTCCGGGCAACGGTACAATTCCAGCCGTCTATTCAGAACGTCTCCGACTGGCAAAAATGTCGGGCATGAGAATCATGGAATTGGTAAAAATGAATATCAAGCCCCGGGATATTTTGACCCCTGAGGCCTTTCAAAATGCCCTCACCGTCGACATGGCTTTAGGCTGCAGCACCAACAGCATGCTTCATTTACCGGCCATAGCCTATGAGACTGGTGTAAAGTTTGATCTGGATATGGCAAACAGAATCAGCGAAAGTACCCCTAATCTTTGTAAGCTGGCTCCGGCAGGAAATCATTTTGTGGAGGACCTCAATGCTGCCGGAGGCGTCTATGCGGTTATGAAGGAGCTTTCAAAAAAGGGATTATTAAATGAAAATTGTATAACGGTAACAGGAAAAACCATCGGTGAGAACATCAAAAATGCCTGTAATTTAAATCCCCATGTCATCCGGCCTATTGAAAACCCCTATTCCGCCACGGGGGGAATTGGTGTTTTAAAGGGCAATCTTGCCCCTGACGGAAGTGTTGTCAAAAGAAGCGCAGTAGCAGAAAACATGCTGGTACACCGGGGCCCGGCAAAAGTTTTTGACTCGGAGGAACAGGTTATTAAGGCAATTCTGGGCGGAATAATCAATAAGGGGGAAGTAGTGGTTATTCGCTATGAGGGGCCCAAGGGCGGCCCCGGTATGCGGGAAATGCTGATGCCTACCTCTGTTCTGGCAGGA
>ENA-UOOR01000920-UOOR01000920.1-fermentation-metagenome-genome-assembly--contig:-NODE-920-length-37757-cov-4.521166_pt1 | contig 37757 bp, 35 predicted proteins | sample MGYA00245780_ERZ724029 | MGnify/ENA primary metagenome ERZ724029 (study PRJEB28704, sample SAMN03018315) | fermentation metagenome | biome: anthropogenic terrestrial biome; feature: soil; material... | reverse complement strand
GGTAACTTCCCTTGAGTGACTGATCATGGCCGCAACGGCTTCACCGTTGTTTTCATAGTGTCCGGCCTTAAGCGTGTCTTCCATGAAACTTTCGAAATCGTCATCATCGGCCTGTACGCAGATCCCGCCCTGTGCGAGAAAGGAATCTGTCTCATCGGGGGCCGCTTTGGTCAGGATGGCGATTTTTTTGTCCCTGTCAAGGTTCAGTGCGGCAAATAGTCCGGAAACCCCGGTGCCGACAATTATTACATCAAATTTTTTCATCTTGTCTTTTCGTTTCGGCATATTTGAGCATATTTTTTAGAGGACGAAGGGCTTTAACCGCAAGAGCCTCATCGACATGGATCTCATGACACGGCTCCTCAAGAGCTCTGAGGACTTTTTCAGGAGTGTTCTTCTTCATATCACCGCATAATGTGCACTTTGAGGGGGTATACAGCTTTATTCCCGGTCTCCTCTTTTGAAGTTCATAGAATATCCCGCTCTCTGTACAGACAATAATTTCTTCAGATGGGTTTTTTCCAATGTAATCAATGATGCCGGAAGTGCTTCCGACGTAATCTGAAAGGACTGCCGCCTCCTCCCTGCATTCCGGGTGGGCGACGACCTTGGCATGAGGATGGAGCCTTTTGAGGTCCATAATATCTTCTGCTTTGATCCCGTCGTGCACGTAACAAAAACCATCATTGAAAATAAAGTTTTTCTCGGACACCTGTTTTGATATATATCTTCCAAGATTCTTGTCGGGTATGAAGAGGATGTTTTTCTCAGGTATTGACCTGATGACCTTCAGTGCATTAGAAGAAGTGACGCATACGTCAGAACAGGCTTTTATTTCTGCGGTCGAGTTTATGTAACAGACTACGGAAAGATCCCCATACCTGCCTCGTATTCTTTTGATCTCCTCCGTCGAGGCCATGTGCGCCATCGGACAATCTGCGGTCAGATCAGGCATCAGGACAGTTTTTCCCGGGTTCAGTATCTTTACGCTTTCCGCCATGAACGAAACACCGCAGAAAAGTATCACTTTTTGCCTAAGCTGTGAAGCTACAGTGCTCAGATAGTAAGAATCACCGACATGGTCGGCAATATCCTGCACTTCGTCCGGCACATAATAATGCGCAAGTATCGCAACGTCCTTCTCTTTTTTGAGTTCCTTGATCCTTTGTCTAACTTTTGTCATTTTTTCCCCTCAACTTGATAAGATCACCGGCACGAAAGATAACACCTGACAAGACAGGTGTCAAGACTTTTGGATTTGTTGATGAAACGGCATTCAGAGATGACAAAAGACAGCGCATCTATTGCGATGCGCTGTCTTTTGTCAGAAAAATCTATGCTTGATTTAGAAGAGGCCTGTTATGCGGCCCTGGTTGTCTACGTCGATCTTTTCGGCTGCCGGGGTTTTGGGAAGTCCGGGCATTGTCATCATCGCTCCGCAGATGGCTACTATGAATCCCGCCCCGGCAGAGAGGCGGACCTCACGTACAGTTATCTTGAAGTTCGTCGGTCTGCCTTTTACCGCTGCGTCATCTGAGAGTGACATCTGGGTCTTCGCCATACAGACGGGGAGGTTGCCGTATCCCATATCCTCAAGTTCCTTGAGAGTCTTTGATGCCTTGTCCTCATATACCGCGTCATCCGCCCCGTAGACCTTCGTTGCTATGGTACGGATCTTCTCTTTAAGCGGCATATCAAGTCCGTAGAGAGGGCGATATTCGTTTTTCTCATTGTCGATCATGTGAAGCACTTGGTCAGCGAGGTCAAGGGCACCATCTCCGCCCTTTGCCCATACTTCGGCAAGGGAGATCCTTGCTCCAAGGTTAAGAGCAGCTTCTTGGACAAGCCTGAGTTCCTCGTCTGTGTCGTCTACAAAACGGTTGAGCGCTACGACTACCGGAACCCCGAACTGCTTCATATTTTTGATATGAGCTTCCAGGTTCGGGATGCCTTTTTTAAGGGCCTCGATGTTCTCCGACTTAAGCTGATCCTTCGCCGCTCCGCCGTGAAGCTTGAGCGCGCGGACAGTTGTGACTATCACTACTGCATGGGGGTTGAAGCCCGCATAGCGGGAGACGATGTCCATGAACTTCTCAGCTCCGAGGTCTGAGGCAAATCCGGCTTCCGTTACGACGTAATCGGAAAGTTTTAGGGCCATCCTCGTTGCTGTGACAGTATTTGTCCCGTGGGCAATGTTAGCGAAGGGGCCGCCGTGTACGAAAGCCGGGACGCCTTCGATCGTCTGAACAAGATTGGGGTTGATGGCATCACGGAGAAGCGCCGTCATAGCCCCCTCTGCCTTTATGTCATGCGCCGTTACGGGCTTGCTGTCATACGTGTATGCTACGACTATTTTGCCGAGGCGTGCCTTAAGGTCCTCAAGGCTGTCCGCGAGGCAGAAGATAGCCATGACTTCCGATGCCACAGTAATGTCAAAACCCGTTTCACGCGGAACGCCGTGTGCAGTCCCGCCAAGCCCTATAACTATGTTGCGGAGGGCACGGTCATTCATGTCCATGGCCCTGCGCCACACTATCCTGCGCGGGTCTATGTTGAGCTGGTTGCCCTGCTGAAGGTGATTGTCGATCATAGCGGAGAGGAGGTTATGTGCTGTTCCTATCGCATGTATGTCACCGGTGAAGTGCAGATTGATCGATTCCATCGGAAGGACCTGTGAGTAACCGCCGCCGGCTGCTCCGCCCTTTACTCCGAAGCATGGGCCGAGCGAAGGCTCTCTGAGGCATGTCATGGCTTTTTTGCCGTGCTTCACGAGCCCCTGGGTGAGGCCGATCGTAACGGTGGTCTTACCCTCTCCTGCCGCGGTGGGCGTAGTTGCCGTTACAAGGATAAGCTTCCCGTCTTTTTTATCCTTTAGTGTATTGAAGAAATCCAGGGAGATCTTTGCCTTGTCGCTTCCGTACGGGATCACATATTCATCTGGGATACCCGCTTTTTCGGCTATTTCATGGATCGGTCTGAGTTTCGCCTGCTGTGCTATTTCGATATCTGAGAACATAATATCCTCCTCCTGATATATAATTACTCCTGAGCCTAAAGTAAATATATATACCATAAGTTGCTCAAAATGTTAATGTTTAATACTGATTTTTATTTTCGTGATGTATGGTGATAAAGCATGAAACAATGGAAGAACGGAAATCTGATAAGCAAGACCGGGTACTCTCTTAACGGCATATGGTCGGCATTCAAGTCTGAGAAAGCCGTCAGACGCGAGTTCGGCGCACTGGCGTTTCTGGTGGTTCTGGCACTTTGGAAGGGCAAAGATGTCAAAACTGTTCTGGCCGTATTTCTGGCAGGCCTCTTTCCGATAGTGATCGAACTTATCAATACATCCTGCGAGACGATGATCGATATGCTCCTGGGCCCCATCTACAGGGAAGATGTCAGGCACGCGAAGGATATGCTGTCAGGCGCAGTTCTGATCAGTCTGTTTTGCGGTTACACCGCTGCATTAATTTTAATATTTGGGTGAGTTTCCCAAATATTAAAATTGTGAAGTGCGGCAAGGATAAGCCGCGTGAAACTGCGACAAAATCTGTCGCGTGAAGCGATGGTGAAGCAATCGTAAGGGCGGTCAAACGATAGTCAAACGTTGTCAAACAATAGTCAAACGGTCGTGAGAACCTAAAGAACCAAGTCCATTTTGTCGTCCCCGAATGCCTCAATCGGGGATACAAGTGACTCTAGGTCCTTGCTATAACTAGCTTTTTAAGTTCCAAACAGAAGCCACTGGATTCCCGATAGGGACATGCGGGAACGACGGTGACTTAGGTTAAGACCGATAAAGACGTTGATTTTGGGGCTCCTCGGCCTTTAGCCGCAATTCCCCGCAGCCTGGAGGCTACAAATTCTCCGCGGCATAACCCAAGCCGCAATTCCCCGCCCCTGCCCTTGGCCCCTTACGACGGCTCAGCAACCGCTCAGCCATGCTCAGCCATTGCTGAGCCGTTTTTCACGACCGCTTCACCATTTCTTCCTGATTGCTTCACGGCGATTTAATCGCCGCTTCACGGAAATTGATCCTTCCGTTTCCGGCGGAGCTTCTTCCAGATCTCCGCCTTCTGCTTCCAGCGCTTCGGCCTGGGCTCTCATTGCAGCCTCATCCTCTTCAGTCGGTCCCTCTTCTGATTTGGTGCCGACTCTTTTGATCTTGATCATTTTCCTGAGGAGACCCTCTACATAGTAGTTGGTATCGACTATCACCATCGCACCTTTTTTGATACGCTCGGCGCGGATCTCGCTCTGGAGACGGTCGTCGAAAAGGTCTTCCATGCTGGGCTGCTTGCCCTTGCCATCCTTCTCGATGGATTGGGGTCCGTCGATCTCGGCGACTATCTGGTTGTTGGTCTCCTTTATGCTGAGTTCTTTGAGCAGGTCATCCAGGTTCGAGATAGCCCTGAGTCCCGTCGCAAGCGATTCCTGCTCAGGTTCCATTATCCCTCCGCCCCTGACAAGTATTTCGCAGAAACCTACGGCATTTTGCGGCACTATGACCGGGATCCTCTTTACCATCGATCTTTTTCGCCAAGGCCTGAGCGTTATGTTCAGTTCGATCTTATCGCCCGGGGCATACGCATCCTTCTTTTCGGCGATCTCAAGCTTTTCAATAAAGACTACACGGGCATCCCTAGTTACTTCAACATCAAGTTCCACTCCCAACGGCCTTATCTCCTGGAACTGATTTAGGGAGAATATTTCGGAAAGGTTGTCAAACTCGGTCAGCAAGGAACCAATGAGGTCCGTATCCGAGAAGAAAATATTTCGCCTCTCCCATCCGTTGGGAAGGTTGCCGCCGTAGAACCTGTATTTGAGTATCGCGGTGCCCTCTCCTCTTCTTGCCCAAAGGTCGTCAATTATCCCGAGCATTCCCATGCTCCCGATAACCGGTCCTGAAAATGAGTCCGCAGCAGTCTGGAATCTCTTTACAGTCTCCCTTTTGCTGTCAACGTCATTGAACTTTACCCTGTAACTTATCGCGGGGGCAAGCCGTCCTACGTAACCGGCTATTGCTTCTGGCCTGTCCTGGGTAATTATGCCGACTATCGGCCCCTGGTATCCGAGTTTGAAGGAACTCTCCATACCCGGGATCACCCTGAGTATCGTCGCCTCCGTAAGCGGGTATGATACCGCACCCTGCCCGGCCATCGGATGTCCGAAGCCTATGAAGCGTCCGTCTTTGGAAATGGCTGTAAGTGTGCCTATCCCTCCGATCTCTATGTCGCCCCAGGCCAGTGATGCGCCTATGGCTGAGCCCGGTTCAGGTTTAGCTTTGAGCTTTACGGCATTTCCATCCGAGGATGCTCCTCCGAGGGGGATCAGAGGCAGCCCCAGCCTCTTTTTCATCTCCTCTGTTACCCTTCCGCTGATCCCGTCGACCAGTATTGGCATCCCAAGGGGAACAAGCTCAGCGTCATATAGCTTTGCGATGTCAGCTGAGGTCGGTCCCGTCTTTATGTCGTCCGATACGGCATCTTCAGAAATCTTTCCAGTTTCATCCTGTCCTTCGTCATCATCTGGTTCTTCTTCTTTTCCGTTATCTTCCTCGGGACATTGGTCAGCCGATGTCACGTCTGCTGACGTTATCCCTTCTATCGCAAAATCACAGGGATCTGGTTTTTCTTTGATGTCTTCCGATACAGGCTCTTCCTCTTTCAGATCATCTTTCTTCTTTTCTTTTGCCTCCGGTTTTATATCGGCGCTGACCGGTTCCTTCGGTATCTTCACAGACACTCCGAACGGAGGTATCCTGTCAGGCCAGTTGAATGCCTTGACCATCTCTTCTATCGGCGTTACAAGACCGAGGTTGTTGTCGCTGAACTGCCATCCGTAACCTATTGCACCGACAAGTTTTCCTTTCACGTATACCGGCGAGCCGCTCATTCCCGCGGCAATGCCTCCGTTCGCCCTCACATAAGGATCGTCGACCCTTATCAAAATGAGATTTTTGGGGCTGGTCTTCCTTGGAACGACTCCTAATAATGTTGCAGAAAATCTGGATATCTTTGTTCCTTGAAGCACTGTCCTTATTTCAGCATCCATTCCCTCTTTGACTTCCGATAAGGGCAATATGGGGTCAGTTGGGACAAATGGTTTTGCCTCAACAGCAAACGAAAGTACCGGCCAGGCAAGAATGGTGACGGTTGTTATGAACGTGAGGACCGTTTTGGTCAAGAGCTGTGAAGAGATCTTTTTGATCATCAGTTATCGCTCCCGTTTTGGGTTTTTCCCGTTTTCATGTACCTGAGATAACTCATTATAAGCTCGTCAAGGTCGCCGTCCAATACGCCCTGGACGTTGCCTATTTCACATCCGGAACGGTGATCTTTGATAAGCTGGAAGGGCTGGAGGGTATAGGAACGGATCTGGCTTCCCCACGCTACGGTCCTCTTCTCCCCCTTGATGTTTTCAAGCTGCTCCTGCCTCTCCCGCAGTGTCTGCTCAAAAAGTTTTGAACGGAGCACCTGCATCGCGGTGGCCCTGTTCATATGCTGCGAGCGCTCGGTCTGGCAGCTTACGACTATTCCCGAAGGAACGTGTGTGATCCTTATGGCCGAGTCGGTCATGTTGACGTACTGACCGCCTGCGCCGCTGGAACGGAATGTATCCACTTTGAGGTCTTCCGGTCTTATCTCCACCTCAACGCTGTCGGGAAGGACTGGCATTACCTCAACTGAGGCGAAGCTCGTGTGACGGCGCTTAGCCGAATCGAAGGGGGATATTCTGACAAGTCTGTGGACCCCCTGTTCACCCTTCAGGTATCCGTAAGCGTAGTCGCCGTTTACGGAAATCGTTACGCTCTTTATTCCCGCTTCCTGGTCGGGAAGCTCGTCGATCAGTTTTACAGTATAATCGTTTGCTTCAGCCCAGCGCATATACATACGGTAGAGCATTTCCGCCCAGTCCTGTGAGTCAAGGCCGCCGGCTCCCGCGTGTATCGTCATGATGGCGTCTCCCGAATCATACTCGCCGTCAAGCAAAACCAGTGTCTGGTATGCCTCTATGCTTTTTGCAAGAGCTGAAGAACGCACGTAAAACTCCCGGTTGAGTTCGTCGTCATCGACTTCACTCAACAGTTCTGATATCGCCTCAAGTTCCAAAAGCTCGTTCTGAGAATTTTCGATCTTGTCAAGTCTCGACTGAAGCAGGGAAATTTCCCTGTTTACTTCATGGGCATTGTCCGACGACCAGAAGTCGGGTTCTGCGGTAAGTTTCTGGAGTTCATCTATCCTTGTTTTAAGTGAGACCGGGTCAAAGGCTATCACGCAGTTCGTCAAATGACGAACGCAGATCGGCCATGACAGTAGATATTGGCAATACTACCATAAGTACCTCTCCCTTTTATTGCGAGTGCGCATATGCTCTTATTATAACAAAGGGGTGCGCAATTGGGGCATCTCGGAGCGCTAGCTTAGCAACATTTGCGGCCCTTCGCGTCGACGTATGGCAGTGCGTTGGCGAAGTGCGAAATGAAGATGCCGCGCGAAGTGGCGATTTTATCGCCGCGAGCAGTTGTAGGGGCGGTCAAAGGATCGTCAAACATTTTCAAACAGTGGTCAAACGGTAGTAAGGGCAGGGGCGGGGAATTTGCAAGGAATACACCCGCGGTGAATTCGCGTCCTTCGGCCGCTGGAGAATTTGCTTGCTTCGCATCGCGGAGAATTTGCCGGAAGACCCGCCCGGCGGTGAATGAGGACCCAGAACCGTCATCCCCGGACGCAACTTAACGGGGATCCAGATACCGTCTTTAGATTCTAGCTATGACTGGATTTATGGACCCCATACCCCAAGACGCTGGATTTCCGATTGGATCATTCGGGAACGACGGGAAGGGGGCCCTAGATCCCCGCTCAAAGGCATATGGGGGTGGCGGTGATAGAGACAAGGCAGAATCAAGTCCTGGATCCCGGCTCAGGCCCATACATGGAAGACGATTAGGGGCTAGGGTTTTACGAGCTTAACAACCTCTTCCCGCCGGCTTGCCGGCTCTTCGCGGCGATAAAATCGCCACTTCTCGCGACATCTTCTTGCCGTCCTTCTCCCGCCCCTCCAATTGCTTGTCTACTGCCTATTGCTTGCCAAAATTAGCCCCAATTACGTTAAACCAGTTTAATAAAATTATCCCCCTCGACAAACTTACCGATCCTGACCGACCGATCAAATCCGCCGGCAATCAGCTGATTCAGCAGCTCATACTCGTGTTCTTGTTGTATGGCTATCAGGAGGCCTCCCGAGGTCTGAGGGTCAAAGACGAGATCTTCTGCAAAGATGCCCATATTTGAACCGTTTATTACTTTGGGGCCTGAGTGTTCCTTGTTACGGTATGCCCCTGCAGGTATGAGGCCCATGTCTGACATTTCCTTTATGCCCGGGAGCAGGGGCAGCCTCTCTGTTTCGATCTCTAATGCCGTCCCTTCGGAAAGAAGGTCAAGGGCATGGCCGGCAAGACCGAATCCGGTGACATCGGTGCAGGCTGTTACTGTGCTGCATATATCCTCAGACAGGACGGGGGGTATCGAATTCAATTTTGCCATGCTTTGGACTGCTGAATCTATGTTTTCATCAGAAAATAACCCTGCCTTTATCGCCGTCACGGCTATGCCTGTACCGATGGGCTTCGTGAGTATTAGGATGTCTCCGGGACCTGCAGTTCCTACTGTCCACATCCTGTCCTTTTTGACCTCGCCGAATACCACGAGCCCGTATTTGGGTTCCTCGTCCTGTACGCTGTGGCCGCCCGCCAACATAGCTCCGGCCTCGATCACCTTCTCTGCTCCCCCGTTCAGTATCTCCCTGAGCACTTCGAGAGGTTCGCAGTCAGTTGGAAAGCATACCACATTCAGCGCAATGAGCGGCCTGCCCCCCATAGCGTAAACGTCACTCAGGGAATTTGCCGCGGCAATTTTACCGAAGTAGGCAGGGGAATCGACCACCGGGGTAATGAAATCAACGGTCAGTATGCCTACCCTTTCTTCGTCGATCTTCCAAAGCGCGGCATCCTCACCCCTGTTCCATGAGGCTATAAGGCTTTCATCCCTGAAAACTGGCAGACCCTTGAGCAGGCGGTCCAGCTCCGCCGGACCTATCTTAGCCGCTCAGCCGCTTGTACGGGCACGTTCTGAAAGCCTCATACAGATCCCTTCCTTCCTATTTCATCCGCAGATGGTGTACATCAGCTGCGGCGAATATTTTCTCTTCGTTCCCCGCCTTGACTACAAGGGCACCCTGCTCAGTTATTCCAACCGCGGTGCCTCTGAATTTTTCATCGTCCTGAAGGACACTGACCTCTCTGCCGATAGTATCACACTCATTCCTGTAAACAGAAAGCAGTTTTGCTTTGCCCTCTGGCCTTTTAAGGCCAATGATCAGAGAGGAAAGGGCTTTGAGTATCCGTGCAAGCAAAAGGGGCCTCGGAACCGCCTCTCCCTTCTCTATCATTATGGAAGTGGCGATGTTCCTGTACTCCTCTTCCAGTTCCCCCTCAGTGAGATTGACATTGAGGCCTATCCCGGTGACCGCATAATAGATCCTGTCGGGTTCTCCGGCTGCCTCGCTCAGGATGCCGCATATTTTGCGTCCGTTCACAAGGATGTCGTTGGGCCACTTAAGTTTTGCGTCAAGCCCGTATACTCCGCTGAGGACAGACCTTACCGCGAGTCCTGCGGCAAGATTGAGCAGCTGGACATCGCCCGGTCTGAGCTCAGGTCTTATCAAAACTGAAAAGAGAAGGTTCTTTGAAACGGGAGCATGCCATGAACGTCCCCTCCTTCCTCTTCCCTCCGTCTGTTCGTCTGTGACAGCCACTATTCCTTCAGGGACATCCTGGCGGGCAAGGTTTTTAATCGCGTGCTGAGTTGAGGTTATTCTTGGAAAATAAATGCTTTTTCCGAATATGGGGTCATCCCTCAGAAGGAAATCCACCAGTGTCGGACTTATCCTGTCCGTCTCTCTGACATTTTTTATCATGTAGCCCTTCTGTGGCGCTGATATTATATCAAGTCCCTCTTCCTTCAGGGCGGAGACAACTTTTGAGAGGGCCTGTCTTGAAAAGCCAAGTTTATCCGTGAGGACTGAACCGGGAACGAACTCCCCTTCATATCCCGCAAGATATTCCAGAAGCCTGCAACGGCTGTTTGTCAGGTCTTTACCGGCGAGCAAATGATCACCCCAAGAAAGATAGATCCGGAACTATGTCAGCCAAGTCTATTTGCCCTTAGCGTCAGACCGGCTCCTATTATCAAAAATACGATATTGGCAATCCAGGCTGCAAATACTGGATGAAGGTACCCCGCATCCCCAAGCGACTGTGTAAAGGAGAGGATTATATAGTAAACAAATACGATGATAACACTCAGCCCGAGCCCCATTCCCGAGCTTGACCTCTGAGGCCTGCTCCCGACTGCCGCTCCCACTATCGCCAGGACAAGACAGGCCCAGGGCACCGAGAAACGGAGGTTCATGATCATGACTATCTTGGATACGTCCATGCCCTTCTGCTTCATCATTTCTATCTCACGAAAAAGCTCGTTCAGCGTCATCTCGTCCGGAGTCCTTGAGGACCTTGCCGCCTCCTCGGGGTTGAGGTTCAGCTGAAGGGCCTGCTTGTCAAAGGTGAAAAGCAGAGACACGTCGTTTTCCTTGGTGATCTCGAAAACCTTTCCTTCTTCCAGCCACCAGCTTCCATCTATCCATTCGCCCTTTTCGGCAGAGACCAACCTGCTGAGAAGTCCGTTCTCAAATTCCTGGACCACTACATCCGACATCATTCCATCCTTGATGTCCATCCTGTTGACATATATCACTCGCTTGAGGGAGCCACCGGATTCCTCCTTGAGGAAGACCTTTTCCTTAAAGACAGGAGGAGACTGTTTGTAGACCTCATATGCCATCACATTGGCGGCAGCTCTTTCGCTGACTGGTACCAGCGTTTCATTTATGAAAAAGGCGCCTATAGAGACTAGAAAGGCAAGAATTATAACAGGCCTTATTATCCTGTTGAACGATATTCCTGATGACTTGAGCGCCACGAGCTCTGAATTTGCGGATAGCTTGTTGAAACCGAGCAAAGCGGCAAGCAGGCAGCTCATGGGGATGGCCGCTGCAGCCATTTTGGGAAGGTAGTAGAGGAAAAGCCTTATCACTATCCCAAGAGAGACCCCATTTTTTATTATGAGGTCTGCTATCCTGAAAAGAAGCCCCCCTGCGACCATAATTATCGTAAAAGCCATCAACCCGAAGAAAAAGGGGCCAACGAGTTCTACAAAGATGAACCTGTCGAGTGCCCTGAATTTTAAATATGTGTCGAAAAAGTTATTGTTCACTTTTAACCTCATTCATCTCAATTATTTTCTCAGCGCACTCACGTATGGCTCCGTTGCCGCCGGTTCTCTCTGTCTTCCAGTCAGATGCTCTTAGGACCTCCGGAACAGCATTCGCTACGGCTATTCCCAGTCCTGCCCATTCAATGCATTCCAGATCAGGAATGTCGTCACCCGCAAAAGCAACCTCTGCAGGTGATGCCCTGTGGTTTTCCGCAAGCGCCTTAAGTTCCGCCAGTTTGTTCCTTGTCCCGTTTATGCAGCCTGTTATCCTGAGGTCGTCTGCCCTCTGCTGGGTAGCGGCTGAGTAACGGCCGCTGATAAAATATACTTTCACGCCCCTGCTGATGAGCTTTCTTATGCCATAACCATCCTGGATGTCGAAGCGTTTGAATTCCCCGCCTTTTCCATCCATGTATACTCCCCCGTCTGTCAGGGTCCCGTCGACATCAAGGGCAAAAAGTTTAATCAATGTCCTTCTCTTCCGGGTTTTTGCGGTCCCAGTCATGGTCTATCCTGGGCGAAAGCCCTCTTGTGGACGCAGCTGCAAAATCAAGGATCATCCTTCCCTCTGGAGTAGGGCCAAATTTATCCTCCAGTTCAGCAAGCCCCTCACGTATGGTCAGGCCTGGGGCATAAAGAGTACGGTACATCTGCCTGATATTCTTTCTGGTCTCTGTGTCGAATCCTCTGCGCTTAAGCCCTACCCTGTTGATGTCGTATACTTTTATGGGAGATCCGTTGGCAAGACAAAAGGGAGGAACATCCCGGACGATCTTTGAGAGACCTCCTATCATGCAGTACGAGCCAACGTGAACAAACTGGTGAAAGCCCGCCATCCCGCCGACCACGACATAATCCCCAATTTTAGTATGTCCGGAAAATCCACACTTATTGGCTATTGTACAGTCGTGCCCTATCTCAACGTTGTGAGCCAGGTGGACGTTTTCCATAATAAAGCAGTTGTCGCCTACAGTTGTGGCCTTTCCTTCTCCGACCGCCCTGTTTATAGTGACATATTCACGGCACATGAGATTGTTCCCTACCCTGACCCAGCTCTCCTCATTCCTAAAGGTTATGTCCTGGGGCTCTCCGCCGATCACAGTGTGGTCGAATATGGTACAGTCGGATCCCATCACAGTGTAGCCGTAAATGTGGACATAGGCCCTCAGTTCCGTATTGTCGCCCAGAACCACATTGTCGTCCACTATACAGAAGGGGCCTATCTTGACGTTATCTCCAAGCTGAGCTTTTGGGGAAACTATCGCCGTCGGATGTATGCAGACTCCCATCCCGGTCTACGCCTCAGGCTTGAGGGTAAGCCCGGAGGATACTACACAGCCCATAGTTCCTTCTGCGGCAAGGTCCCCGTCTATCGTTGCCCTGAACTTGAACTTGAAGTTGTTGCCCCTGCGCTTGATCAGAGTCGCTACGGTCCTGAGCTGGTCGCCCGGTTTTACCGGCCTGCGGAACTTTACTTTGTCGATCGACGTAACATAGACAAGGCGACGCTCATTCTCCTTTACCTCGGTATAAAGTTTGAGCAGGACAGCTGCTACCTGTCCCATGGACTCGATCACCAGGACACCGGGCATTACTGGTTCGTCCGGAAAGTGTCCCTGAAAGAAGGGCTCGTTTATTGATACATTCTTGACCCCAGTCACTTCGACCAGTTCGTCCGTCAGCACCACGTCCTCTATCCTGTCTACGAGAAGAAATGGATAGCGATGCGGCAAAAGGTCCAATATTTTATTGATGTCATATTTCATGATTTGTGCCTCCAGTTAATAGATTCAGTCAAAGAGAATTATAAGGCTCTTTTTATTCTGTCTACAAGCCTTCCATGAAGATCATGGCCGGCGCATATTCCAATATAGTGGGCTGCCGGTATCGCTCCAAGCAGGGAGAGGTCGCCCAGCAGATCGTTGATCTTGTGTGTGACGCATTCCAGGGGGAATCGAAGGCCACCCTCGTTCAATAGGCCCTTCTCGTCAAACATGAGCGCATTTTTCAGCGATCCTCCCTTTGCAAGACCGTTTTTCTTCAGATATTCAAGTTCAGAGGTAAGGCCAAAGGTGCGTGCCTTTGATATCCTCTCAAGGAAGACTTCGGGCGTAATTACATAAGATGCCCTCTGGGTCCCGACCGGAGTACCGGGATAGTCTATCACATAGGTGATTTTAAGTCTCTCCGAGGGAAGTGCCATTACAGAGCGGTCACCCTTGATATCATCGACTGCTATAGGTGTATGGATGATTCGCTTTTTTGCTTCGCCAAATTCTACTATGCCTGCACCGAAGAGTGCAAGGGCGAATGGATATGGACTTCCGTCAAGTATAGGCACCTCTTCTCCTTCAAGGGTTATCACCGCACTGTCTATCCCGAGCCCGGCAAGAGCGGCAAGAAGGTGTTCCGCGGTCCTTATGACAGTTCCGTCGGGGAGCCTGGATCCTGTCAGCCTGTTGTTTTCCTCGACATGTGCGGATTTGAGGGGAAACAGACCGTTTTCTGTTGAAAAATAAATGCCCTCTTTTTGGGAAGATCTTACGGATACACTTGAGACCTCTCCCGAGTGGAGCCCTATTCCGGAAAATTGTACCGGTTCAGATATGGTATGCGGCATTATTCCTTCTCCTGCTTAAGTTCGCCAAGCTTTTTTTCAATTCTTTTGACGTTTTTGACAAGGTCGGGAAGCTGCCTGAGCGCGGCAGTCTGACGAAGATCTGCTTTATGATCTATTGCGGGAAAGCCTGATACTACTGAACCAGGTGATATGTCATCCGTTATTCCGGCCCTGCCGGCAGCAATTACTCCGTCACCCACCTTCGCGTGGTTGCCGACTCCCGACTGTGCCGCCATCGTGACACCATTACCAAGAGTGCTGCTTCCCGCGAGACCTGTTTGTGCTACTATTATGCAGTACTCACCCACTGTGCAGTTGTGGGCGATCTTCACGTGGCTGTCGATCTTGGTACCCTTGGATATCCTCGTTTCCCCAAAGGTCCCCCTGTCTATGCTTGAGCAGACACCTATCTCCACATCGTCTTCAATTACTGCTGTGCCTATCTGAGGTATGCGGAGCAGTCCCTTTTCGGCGTCTGGCATGAATCCAAAACCCTCACATCCGACCACTGCATTTGCGTGTACGATGCAGTTCCGGCCCAATGATGACCTGTCGTAGATGACAACGCCGGGTTCGATCTGTGTATTTTCGCCCACAGAAACATGCTTTCCAAGCCATACGTTCCCGGCAAGCAGACATCCGTCTCCGATCCTGCAATGTGCTGAGACCACGCAGCCGGGTCCTATGGTCACCTTCTCGCCTATAACGGCGCTTTCTGATATTACAGCGGTCTCATGTATTTCAGGAAGTTCAGCTGTTCTCTCCGTATCAAAATATTCAAGAAGCGTTACGAGAGCCCTTCTTGGATCTTCAACTTCCACTCCTTCTCCGTCTTCCCGTATCCATCCCTCTTTCGTGAGAAGGACAGCCTCAGGATCGGCGTCCTGTACAAGCTTTTTTTCCCAAAGAGGTGATATAGATCCCGGACATGGCGCCTCGGGTGAAGTTATTGACGTGACGACACGGTCACCGTCACCCTTGAGCGTTCCGCCCACCATCTCTGATATCTTTGCCAATGTAAGTCCTTCAATGCCCATTCTTTCATTTCCTTTCAGATGCTAAAGGTTTCCTATCATCCTCAGCCCCAGTGAATCTTCGTCACGTGTGTCATAGTGGAGCTCAAACGATATGTATTCAGTTGCCTTGTAACCTATGGCCGCATTGTATTCCCCGTCTTCCCTCCAGCGGAACCATGCATACGGCTTGTGCATCCGCGGTTCGATGTTGATCCTGCCCCACCACATGCTGTCCCTTGAGGACCATTCTCCGCCTATCCAGACATCTCCCCAGGGCGACCACCTAAGACCTAATCTCCCTTCGGGATCCCAGTCCTGAAGTTCGAGGATGCCCTCACCATATACCTCCATGCTCCACTTAGAGAATGTTTTTATCTTCCGGCCGAGGTGGACGCCGAATTCTCCGGTCCTGTCCCTGGTGCCGGCATATAGGGCAGCCCATGCGCCTATAGTGTAGTGCCTGCTCTCGACATTGACCTTCATCTGTGATACCTGACCGGCAGAAAATGAGGCTTTAGGTTCAGCGGAAGTCCTTTCTACCACGCCTCTTGTCTGGAGGAATGTCTCGGTCCAAAGGTTTATCTGCTTCTCGTGCCTTTTGGTCCAGGCAACGGGCAGCCCTATAAAGGGCGCTGACCTCTCCATCAGGTCTTCCCTCAGGTCCTCGTGCAAAAGCGTAGGCAGTGAGTTTGATGTCAGAGTGGGGTTTACGGCAAGAACAAGGGGCAGTTCCGGGGCAAGGGAGATCTTCATCTTGTATCCGCCATTTTCGGAATGGACCATGAGTGTGGGTTTCCAGCCCGGAAGTACCGGGGCTAATATTCTGAGGACCTCTTCTTTCAGCCCGGAGTCACACCAGTTTAGTGCTTCTACCGGCAGTCCCCTGATAAGCCCGCTGAGAGGTGTTTCGATCAATGAGATGTCCTCCCTGATCCACTGCAAGGGGGGGGCCTGTATCTGCGGCGTCTGCACTTCGACCTTCCACTCGTAAGGAGAATTTTCAGGAGAAAGTCCTATCTTTATCACACCCGAAGAGATCTTTACCGAATCTACACTGTACCCGTCAAAAAGCTTCTCTGAAATTACTTTTATGACTCTTTCCGTGCTTTCATCGGACTGTGTTTCCGGCATCCGTTCGGCTACTGCTGATATGCTTCTTTCAACAATTGCCCCCAGCCAGTCGGACACCCCGACTGCCTCGACTCTGTATGACGCTGACGCGTCACCGGTAAACATAAGAAGGGTCGCGGCTGTGAAGACGGCCGCAACCCATAGTTTTAACGTATATTTGTCTTGCTTAGAAAAGTTCTCCGAAGCCAAAGTGGAATCTGCCCTCATCGCCTGTGGCATAGTCAAGCCTTAGATTTCCAAGCGGAGTGTTTATCCTGAATCCGAATCCGGGAGACGAGCCCATATCGCTTCCGAAGCTGGCTGAATCACCCTCTTTTCTCCATGCGCGGCCAATATCATAGAATGCTACAAGGGAGAAATTCTTATCCATCGGAACTCTGAGCTCGAAGTTGCCGAGCAGCATCTCTTCCCCATGATAACGGTCATCGTCGTAACCGCGGAGCGTTGTGTCTCCTCCGACCGTGTACATCTGTTCATACGGGACATCTCCCGAAGACGATCCCACGATTATCCTTGAAGCAAATATAACGGGTCTTTCTGTATTTCCTCCAAAAGATGTTTCGAAGAAATCTTTAAATAACTTGTCAACTGTAAAGTAGAACTTTGCTTCCAGCCAATATTTGAAATAACTGTAATCTACGCCCTCAACGTCTGCTTGTCCATACTGGACGTTGAGCGTCTGGACGTCACCTTTTGAGTAGGGCAGATATTCGTCGATGTTCAGGCGGCGGACGGATGCAGTGACCGAATAATATGTACCATCACCAAGATCATCAAGTACAGTGGTAGGCGGCACCTTTTCGTCTATCGGAATATTGCCCCAGTTGCTCTTTTCATATCCCGCCGGTGGATTGTCAGGTTCGTTTTTAACTTCATGCCAGTCGAATAGCAGATACCAGTTATAGAGGGAATCATCCTTGAACTTTCGGCCAAAACCGAAGAATGCACCTGTCTTGTCCCTGTCATATCTGAATCTTTCCTGATCATCAACGTAGTATCTTAAATCATCCCAGGCTCTTTTGTAGCCGCCAATCTTCCAGGCCGTAACTTTCCCGCTCATGTAAGGCTGTTCATAGCTGACCCAGTACTCTTCTCTGTTGCCAAGGTCAAATCCAACGCTGAGCTTCATTCCCCGGCCGCCTATGTTTGTATTTTCATAACTGAGCCCGCCGCCGAAGCCGCTCTGCGTTCCGTATGCGATGTTGAAACCAAGCTTGCCAGTACGGCCCTCTTCGACCGTAAGGACAACTATCACGTCATTTGGGTCTTCACCGGGCTCAAAGTTAACGTTAACGTCGCTGAAGAAGCCTACGCCCTGAAGTCTGCTGAGTGATAGGCGAAGCTTGTTTGCGTTGAAGAGTTCTCCCTCTTTTATCTTGAGGTAACGCTGCACCACGTGGGTCTTGGTGATCTTATTGCCCTGGATCACTATCTGGCTTATCTTAGGCTCAACTATGACAACATTGATCTCAGTACCCTCAATGCGCACGTCGGCCACGTTCGCCATTACATATCCGTCTGACTGGTACTTTTCCTTTATCCTCTGGAGATCGTTCCTGAAGAATGTCCTGTTGAAGATCATACCCGGCTTTGTAAAAATCATCTCTTCGAGTTTTTCACTTGTGTAGACCGTGTTGCCCTCAAAATTTATCTTGCTGACAACTGGGTTTTCCTGAACGAGAAATACGACATCTACTCCGCCTTCCTTGTCCGTCACCCGGTAGTCGGTAGCAACGAAAAATCCGAGCTCGAATATTGCCTCGGCATCCTTCCGAAGTTTCTCCTCGTCGACCGGCTCGCCAACCTTGGAGGTGATTATGCTCATTATGTGTTCGGTTACGACTTCAGAATTTCCCTGGACAGAAATGTTCAGGATGGCGGGACCTGTGAGCTCCGGGAGTTTTTGGTCCTCGACAGGCTTCTCGGTTCCGTTATCCGCTGTCACCGTTTCTCGGATATCAGGGGAGGCCAGTCCTTCTTCTGCAGCATAGGCAGGTGTTAGTACCAACAGAAAAACAAGGGCAACGACGGAGAGAGACCTGACACGGAAAGACACAAAAAACCACTCCTCTGAAATGGATACGAGATTTCAGCGCAAAGATCCTGCGCAATGCCGCTATTTGATAACTTTGATCGCAGGTGTATCTCCTCTCAGAGCTTTTTCCCCTATCTGCAATAGAGCGAGAAGATCTTCTGCGCTTATTCCTGCTTCCGATCTGACGGATGACTCTCGGACAGCAGGTTTTTCCGAAACAATAATTTCTTTCTCCGGGGTCCTGGCCACTGTTCCCTTTTTGGCAGGCGCAGAGAAAATACCTTGTGCCGCCGTCCTTCCGATATTCTGGCCGCTGAGATCTTCCCTCAGTGTCCTCAGGAGTTCGTCTTCCTCTCTGGTGACCCAGGCCAGCACCTCTTCCCCGTTGTTATGTAACGGTACTGAGGCAGTCTGTGGCGTCCATGGTCTCTCAGATTCCACGGCAAGAGGTATCGTAGAGACCATAACTATGAAAAGAGCGATCCCTATGCTTCTGATACTCATGGTGACTGCGGATCCGCTGAATATGGCGGCTGTCGAGGTCTGCTCGTTTTCGAGCATATGAGCAAGGTCTTCCCTTATCTCGCGCACCTCGGCAGAAAGACAGTCAGCCTCCACAAGGGCAGAGTCCCATCTTTCCTTGTCACAGGCGGCGGAGAGTCTGTCGAGCCATCTTTGTATCCTTGAGATCTTCTTTTTCATGAGTTACTCCTCCATGCAGATATGGGATGTGTTATTATTATCCCGTTTTACATGGCGGAAGTGGCTTCATCCGCCTTCAGCCACTTGCGTAATTTAGCTATCGCTTTTCTGCGTATCCTGTATATATGACTGATGTCAAGATCTGCCTCTTCTGCAACCTCTCTTGCCATCCTGCCTTCTATCACAAGCGCCTTCACTATTTCAGCCTCTCTTTGGGAAAGGCTGTTCATTGCTTCTTCAAGATCAAGTGTCCACTCTGCTCTGTCTGCATGTTCCGATACTGAGCCTGACTGCAGAGACTCGTGCATAAATACTGTTTCGTCGTCCGTTGGGATCGGAGCCTTCGATTCCACCCGCTGGATAAAATTTATCATCCCGCCTTTGATCTTGTAGTAAGCAAGGGTGGAGAAACAGTTGTTCCTTTCGACGTCGAAACGATCGACAGCGTTGATAAGTGAAAGCATTCCTTCCTGGATAAGATCCGGGTAGGTACTGTATGGGACTCTGAGTTTTTTTGCAAGCCAATATACCATAGGCCTGTATGCCAGGATCAGTTCCTCGCGTGCTTCTTCGTCTCCCTCGGAACATCTCCGCCACAGTTCCCTTTCAGCTTCCGCCCTATTCTCGTCGCATGCTGTCATTTCTTTTTCGGGATCGCTTTTCAAATGCATATCCTCGTTTCGCAATTTCTTCCTGCTCGTCTGTTATCACACCTACAATAGTGATTTTACCATTAATCAGGAAAATCTACCACGGCAAAGGAATATCTTTGATGCAGTCCATATTTGTCCTTAGGTGTAAGGTATCATTGAAAAATACGATGAAAGCCCTGTTTTTCTTATCTATCCCTATCCCGGAAAGCGAACAGTTGTCCATCTTCATCCGCCAGAATACGTTTACCCTCTGTATCTTTATCAGGGGCAGAAGAAGCGTTCTGAATAGTGCTCCGTGCCCCACCACGACAACATGTTCATCCTTAAGGGCCAGTATCCTGGCAGCGCATGCCTCAGCCCTCCTGTAGACAATGTCGGCATCCTCTCCGTTAGTCGCTGTCACATCCACCTGTGAGGACTTCCACCTTTCGAAGAGGTCCTCTCCGAACCTTTCCTTGATTTGTGGAACTGTCAGGCCCTCCCACTCTCCAAAGTCCACTTCCCTGAGTTCGTCCCATGTCTCGACGCTGTTTTTTCCTATTATCTCCGCGATTATTGAAGCAGTCTTCATTGAACGTCCCAGAGGGCTTGAGATCACCCTGTCCACAGATTCGCATGAAAGCCTCATTGCCGCTCTTTTGGCCTGTTCTTCCCCTTCAGCGGCCAGCGGAACATCCGTGATGCCCTGATAGCGGAATTTCTTGTTCCACTCAGTTATTCCATGTCTTACAAGCGTGATCTTTCTTTTTATAACCAGCGAAAGCCCTGGGGTCTCCTGGGGGTCTTTTTTGTTCTTTTCGGTAAGTGAGTTATAGTTTATAGACACTGCATTTGTCTCCTTCATGCTGAATGAGTATTTGTGAAACTGCGACAAATACGGTCGCGTGAAGCGATGGTGCAATGGTAAAGCTATTGTTTATTTAACATGGCTGAGCCGTCGCAAATACAGTCAAACAATCTGTACTGTCGACTTACAAACACGACATCTATTCTGACATAGAGGGACCGTTTGACTACTGTTTGACAACGTTTGACTATCGTTTGACCGCCCTCACAACGGCTTCACCATTGCTTCACGCCGGTGCTATCCCGGCATTTTCACAAAGGTATCCATCGCCTCACGCGGCGTGACCCTGCCGAAGTTTCACCATGGTTCCCTGCCATCAGGAATTCTAACAGATAGCGGGCCTGCTGAACAGAAATAAGGGGTGATTTAAAATGGGCAGAACTACAGAAAAAAAGACCCCGGCGCTTTTGGCCGAAGTCTTGATATGATCGGAAGTGGAGCCAGCGTCCGGATTCGGACCGGAGACCTGCGCATTACGAGTGCGCTGCTCTACCAACTGAGCTACGCTGGCCTCTAAAATAATGGCGGTCCCAACGAGATTCGAACTCGTGTCGCCGCCTTGAAAGGGCGGTGTCCTAGGCCTCTGGACGATGGGACCGCAAAGTGGTGAGCCGTCCGGGACTCGAACCCGGGACACCCGGATTAAAAGTCCGGTGCTCTGCCAACTGAGCTAACGGCTCAAAAATGTACATCACGATGGGATATTCTACAGGCTTTTACGAGAAAGTCAATAAGAACTTGTAAAATTATACTATACTCGGACGATTTTTAACTATGATGGCTGTTTTCCTCGTTATTTCCGCAGAGCCCGCAGGTACATTCTGTAGTTTCGAGTTCTTTTTGCAGCCAGTCTGCAGCAGGATGATATCTCCATCCGATCCATGTAGCTGCCTGAAGATGAAGGCATTTAACTGCATGCGGAGCTCCATCATTGTCGATCCCTCCGACTCCGGTCGGGATATCAATGCCGATCTCGGATATACTCTTTCTTAAAAGAGCATATTTTTCGTGCCATCGCGCTACCTCAGTTGCCTTTTCGCTGAAAAGTTCTTCCAGTTCCCGGATCTTATGGAGGGATTCGAGCTCGCCGCATTTCCGGTCAAGATAGGGACATGTGAGCCAGAATAGAGTTGGAAAAGGACTGCCTCCTTTCCTTTCGGGGCGGCATACCAACACTTGCGGGAAACCAAACGAGCATCTCGCCCCAACTGCATAAACTAATGATAAATCAAAGCGTCTCCGTCTGTTCCTCTTACGAAGCAGAATGACATCGTTTTCACGCAGGGGAGTCCAAAAAGCCGGCAGACTTTTGTCCGCCGGCTGCTTGAATGTTTTTATGTCCATTGCCCGACCGCAGCTATTTTTTGCCTGACTGGCCTGCTGCTGGACGTTTTTTAGAGCTGCGGACTTCTTTTGATCTGCTGAGATCTGCAATTTTTTCATCGCTGGATTTAAGGAATGTCGACAGCTTCTTTTCAAAGTCGTCTTCACGGTAAGCCGGCCTTGCCGGAGGCTCTTTGACCTGAAGTGCCTTGATGGAAAGGTCTATCCTGCCCTTGTCGTCAATTTTGATGACCTTGGCAGTTATCTTCTGACCAACTTCCAAGACATCCTCGACTTTTTTGACATAGTTGTGGGACAGCTCTGATATGTGGACCATTGCCTTCTGCCCCGAATCAAGCCTGATAAAAGCTCCATATGCTGCCACATGCTCGACCGATCCGCTCAGCACATCCCCCACGCTTACTCCTGTTGCTGCGGGTACCTTATCTACCATATGCGGTTCTTACCTCCAAGGGAAATATGTCTCCGTTCGTCACAGAGCTTTTAAATATCATGGAGCGCATTTTACCATAATAAATAAAAATGGCTACTCCTTTGTTGCGAATATGTGATTCTTATGGCGAAGCGCCTTCTCTATTGCTTCTACAACCTTCTCTGCCTGGACTGGCTTTATGAAGAAATCTGCAGCCCCGGCCCTGATGGCTTCGACCACCAGGTTCTGCTGCCCCATGGATGCAGACATTATGATCCTGGACTCGGGATATCTCTCCTTGATCTCCTTAAGGGCCTGAATGCCGCTCATCTCAGGCATCATTATATCGAGCGTCACGACGTCGGGCTTTATCTTTTCATAGAGTTCCAGAACCTCTTTGCCGTTTTCTGCCTCTCCGGCAACATCGAATCCGTTTCTAAGAAGCAGATCCTTAAGGATCGAACGCATATTGGCCGAATCGTCAGCTATCAGGATCTTTGCCTTCAAGGTATCTCCCTCCCTCAGTAATTTTTAACGAGAGACTGTTATTCCAAGCTCCTCTAAAAAGAGCGGACTGAGAACTTTGATGTAAGTCCCCTTCATTCCAAGGCTCCTGCTCTCTATGATACCCGCACTTCCAAGTTTTCTCAATGCGTTGACGATCACGCTTCTGGTCACGCCAACTCTGTCTGCCACTTTGCTTGCCACTACCACTCCTTCAGCTCCGCCAAGATCTTCGATTATATGCCTTACGGATTCGACTTCGGAGTAAGAGAGGGCTCTCATAGCCATCTGAACGACAAGACGCTCGCGTCCGCGCTCCTCGATCGACTTTCCCCTGTCATTGAGAATTTCCAGGCCGACCACCGTACCAAGGTATTCGGCAAGGACAAGATCCCTGGTATCGAACTGACAGCCGAAACGGGCAAGGATAAGCGTGCCGAGCCTTTCTCCTGAACCGTTGATCGGGACCAGCAGCACATGCTTGTTTGAATACGTGCAAGGTTGGTCTGCGTATGCGCAAAGACCGTGATCAGTGTGGTTCAGTATCGATTCATGGAAAGAGTTTACCTTTTCCACATATGCTGCCGGCATCGCTCCGTCAAGGAGCTGATCCGCCATGATCGGACAGTCATATTCGCTTATCCAGGCATAACCGAGGATCCTTCCCTCACCGTTGATGACGTAAACGTTAGCTGCAGAGAGGTCTGACATGAGCCTTGCCAGTCTGGGATAGTCGGGTGCACCCCGTTCTTTGCGAGCCTGAAGGGCACGGCTTACCATCCTCGTTTTCTCAAGAAGATCCTGCATTGCGGCAGGATTCATAATTTTCGGCCTTGCTTCGATAAGTTCTTTTGGTGTGTCCATTGCAACAACTTCCTTCCCTGTTTTTCTATTTTGTTCACTGCTCGTGTGCTCTCGGATGATATTCCAGATAACTTCTCTTCATCTGTTCGGCTGTGATGGACAGATACCTCTGGGTCGCGGCTATGCTTTCGTGACCCAAAAGTTCCTGGACCACTCTCAGCGGAGCTCCTCTCTCCAACAGATGTGTTGCAAAACAGTGCCTGAGTGTATGTGGTGAAACGCCGTAAATGCCTATGCGCATTGCGGCTTTTTGGACCAGTCTGTGTACGGTCCGGACTGTCAGCCTCTCGGCTCCCTTTTCCGATTTGAAGAGGGGCCCCCTCTTTCCTTCTGGGGGAATGGGCCTCCAGTCCTCAAGAAGCTTTTTCACACCCTTGCCAAAGGGGACCAGACGTTCCTTGGAACCCTTGCCGATGACCCTAATTATCCTCTGATCCGTTTCAATATCTTCCCAATTCAAATCTATAAGCTCAGATACGCGCAGACCCGAACCGTATAAAAGTTCAAGCACAAGTCTGTCTCTCTGATAGTGCTTCCCGTGCTCGGGACCCTCGACAAGAAGTTTTTCCGTATCCTCGCACGACAGAGCCCTGGGCAAAGAAGAGGGCAGTTTAGGTCCCTTTAGTCCAGCTGCGACTCCATAATCAAGGATTTCCCTTGAGGAAAGCCACCTAATGAAGCCCCTTACTGCCGAGAGTTTTCTGGCAGCAGATGTTTTGGCTATGCCATAACCAATGATATTTGAAAGATAGACCCGGACAGACTGAGCGTCTATCTCAGATACATCAGGAATGTCCTGCCTCAGCAAATACTCCCTGAACTGCTCCAGATCCACCCTGTAGTTCGTAACGGTGTTTTTCGAGCGTCCGCGTGACTCTATAGTTGATAAAAACAAGTCTATGTTTGCCGAGATGTTTTCCGTCATGAATGGTATTCTAGCATGTAGGAATGAAATTTCAAGCGAATTTTAAGAAAATTCACAAGATACGGTCATTTGTTGACTATTCAATCGTAAATGCAGGAGGAGACTTGAAAATCAGCTAAGCGATGGCTGAGCGTTGCTAAGTAGTTGCTAAGCAGTCGTAGGGCACAGGGGCAGGGTCGGGGAATTGCGTCCAAGGGCCGCGGAGGTTCAAAACCGCTGTCGATCTGTATGGACTTCTTCCAACGTTGTCTTGGTATCCCCCCACGTCTTACCGGTATGCACCTGAGCCGGGATCCATATGTTTTGGTATTTATGTCCACTTAGAAATCGTAAAAATCAAAAGGATGAGCCCCGGCTCAGGTGCATACCGGGAAGACGTGGAAGAGGCGCACCCCAAGATTCTAAAGCTATATCCCGATGTCGAAGCTCACTCAGGGACGACGATTTAAAAGACCTTCATTCATCGTCGGATGGGTCTTCCGACAAATTCTCCGCGATGCGAAGCGAGCAAATTCCTTAGCGACATACGTCGCGAATTCCCCCCGAGCGTTCTCCTCGCAAATTCCCCGGCGGACGCACTCCCCGCCCGGTTTTCACGACTGCTCAGCAACCGCTCAGCCATGCTCAGCCATTGCTCAGCCGCTTTTGCAGTTAAATAATTCTGCGTTCAATGCGATAAACTTACTCATCGCACATATCGCCCTCTCGTGATAGGCTTCGCACCTTTCGGTCCGCTTCTTTATCTTTTTGCCTTCAAGTTTTGGAAATATTCCGAGATTTACGTTCATCGGCTGAAATGTCTTGGGCATCGCAGTTTTTAGGTAGTTAAGGAGCGATCCCATCGCGGTCTTCTGAGGGAATTCGGGCATGGGAAGGCCTTTTATTCGCGCTGACATGAAGAGGGCGGATGCAAATCCCATGGCGGTGCTTTCCAGGTATCCCTCGACACCGGTCATCTGCCCGGCCAGGAATATATCTTCCCTGCCCTTCGGCCTCAGATACCCGTCAAGCACTGCTGGGGCACATACAAACAGATTCCTGTGCATGACGCCCTTCCTGACGAGCTCGGCGTTTCTGAGCGCCGGGATCATCCTGAAGACCCTTTCCTGCTCCCCCCATTTGAGGTTGGTCTGGAAACCGACCATGTTGTAGAGGGTCCCCTCTTCGTTGTCCTGCCTAAGCTGCACTATGGCACAATACTCTCTTCCGCTTTTTTCATCGGTGAAGCCGACAGGCCTGAGCGGTCCGAAAAGAAGGGTCTTCTCTCCTCTCTTTGCAATAACTTCAACAGGAAGGCAGCCCTCAAAGTGTCTAATGTCCTCATCTTCAAATTTGTGTTTTGGGGCAGTTTCTGCATTTACCAAAGCTTCCCAGAATGCAAGGTAAGTCTCTTCGTCCATGGGACAGTTTATGTAGTCTCCGCTCTCCCCATATCTGTTTCCCCTGAATGAGTGATTGGGATCGACGCTTTCAAGTGTCACTATGGGTGCGACTGCATCGTAAAAATAGAGGAAATCATCCCCAATGAGTTTTTTGAGGCTCTCAGCAAAGGAACCGCTTGTAAGAGGACCTGTCGCGATGATTGCCGGACCTTCCGGAAGATCAGTCACCTCTTCCCTTATGACTTCAATGTTTGGATGCGACGATACTGCGGAATCGACCAGTCGGGCAAAGACCTCCCTGTCGACGGCAAGTGCGTTTCCTGCAGGCACCCTGCTTTCCTGCGCGCATTCCATTATCAGACTGTTCAGGAGCTTCAGCTCTGATTTTAGTATGCCTGCCGGGGTCGTGGGCTTTTCTCCTCCCAGGGAGTTGCTGCAGACCAGTTCGCCGAGGAATGGGGTCTCGTGCGCAGGAGTATTACTCTTCGGCCTCATCTCGTAAAGGCACACGTTGAAGCCCCGCCGTGCAAGCTGCCATGCAGCCTCAGAACCGGAGAGGCCTCCTCCTATTACGCTGACCGCCTCAGATCTCTGAACTTCCATTGTCAGTTTCCTGTTCCTCCGGTTCAGATCCTTCCTGTTCCGTTTTTCCGGGTTTCTTCCAGGCAATGAAATCGCAGTCGGGATATCTGTTGCAGCCGTAGAACATCCTTCCCTTTACCTTACCTTTTGCGGCACGCCTTCTGACAAGCTCTCCCTCTCCGCATTTGGGACATTTTATACCGGTCGTTCTCACTATGTTCCTGGTATATTTGCAGTCTGGATAGCCTGAGCATGCTATGAATTCGCCAAACCTTCCGCTTTTGACCACGAGGTCCCTGCCACATTCAGGACATTGCTCTCCAACAAGCTCAGGTTCCGGCCTCATGTTCTCCGCATGAGCAGATACGTCGTCGAGGACAGGTTTGAAGCCGCTCCAGAACTCGCCGACCACCTTTTTCCACTTGAGTTCTCCCGCCTCGATCCTGTCCAATTCCTCCTCCATCATGGCAGTGAAATCCACGTTTATGAGGCTTGAGAAGTATCTGATCAGAAAAGTGTTGACAAGCCTTCCGAGTTTTGTCGGCATCAGTTTTTTGTCTTCTTCTCCCCTGTCAACGTACCCCCTGACAGAGAGTGTGTTGATTATGGCAGCGTATGTCGAAGGCCTTCCTATTCCCTTTTCTTCAAGAGCCTTGACAAGCCCGGCCTCTGTATATCTTGAAGGCGGCTGGGTAAAACGCTGCTCGCTGAGGATCTTTTCTAAGGTGAGGTCCTCACCCTTTACGGCCGGCTTCATGTCGGCATCCTTGACTCCAAGCGGAAAAACCTTCCCCCATCCGTCAAAGACTACGGCAGCGCCTGACTGTTTGAGAGAATAATCTCCGCTGGTGCAGGTAAGCGTCGTCCTCGCAATGATCGCAGGCGCCATTTGGCTGGCTATGAAACGGCTCCATATAAGTTCATACAGCCTGTACTGTTCCTGCGTAAGACAATCTCTTACTGATTCGGGAGTGATGAAAGGATCTGTGGCTCTGACAGCCTCATGGGCATCCTGAGATCTCGCCTTTGATGCAAATGTGTTGACGCTCTTCGGCAAATAACTCTTTCCGTAGTTATCAAGTATGAATTTTTGGGACGACGCGATCGCTTCAGGGGAGATCCTCAGACTGTCGGTGCGCATGTATGTTATGAGCCCGACCGGCCCTCTTCCGGGAATATCCACACCTTCATAGAGTGATTGAGCAATACGCATGGTCCTGCCGGGGGCGAAACCGCACCTTCTCGATGCCTCCTGCTGGAGCGTGCTTGTCTTGAAAGGAGGCAGTGCTGATCTGGGGCTTTCCTTGGTCCTAAACTCGTCCACACTTAGCCCTGATTTTTCTATCTCTTTAACGATACAGGAGGCTTCTTTTTCGGTATGTACCGAGAGCGGTTTCCCGAGATATTTGTCAGCCCTCAGCCTGTACTTTCTTGTGCCGTCAGAACTTGAGCATTCAACATCTATAAGCCAGTACTCTTCGGGAATGAACTTTTCGATCTCATCTTCACGCTCACAGATTATCCTGAGAGCTACTGACTGGACCCTTCCGGCAGATAGCCCCCGTTTGACCTTGTTCCAGAGCAGAGGGCTGAGCTGATATCCGACAAGTCTGTCAAGAACACGGCGGGCCTGCTGCGCGTCCACCCTGTCTATGTCTATGTGATCAAGTTCCTTTACAGCCGCGGTCACCCCGTGTTCGGTTATCTCCTGCATCCTTATCCTGCACTCCGACTTGGGGTCTATGTCAAGAAGATATGCCAGGTGCCATGCAATAGCTTCGCCTTCCCTGTCCGGGTCGGAGGCGAGAAGTGTTTTGCTGCTTGCCTGGGAGGCACTCTTGAGCTTCTTGATTATGTCACCCTTACCCCTCAGCTGAATGTATTCAGGCTCGAAACCGTTTTCAATGTCAATGGCTATGCGGCCCTTCGGCAGGTCCCTCACATGTCCTACGCTTGCAAGGACTTTGTAGCCGCTGCCCAGTATTTTTTCAAGAGTTTTTGCCTTAGCAGGAGATTCGACCACAACAAGTGTCTTTCCTTCGTACTGCTTTAAGGACTGTGTCCCGTTTCCCCTGGACGACGGCTTTTTTGATGCCGTTTTCTTCGCGGTTTTGGGGGAGGTTTTCTTTGCCGCCGATGTGATGCCGGTTTTGGCCTTTTCTGCGGCAGTTTCGGCAGCTTTCTTTTTGGGGACAGATTTTGTAAGGGTTGCTTTAGCTTCAGCAATTATTTCCGTTTTTTTATCTTCCTTGATCTTTTTTCCAGTCGCCATTCGATGCACCTCTCTCAAACATTCACGCTGAACCGGCCTGAGCCCGAAGAACATATTATTCCTTTTGCAGACAAAATTGCAATCGTTTTCAAAATGTCAGCGGCGCTCATTTTAACCTCAAGAGCTATGTTGTCAACCGTCTGACCGCCTCCGAACCGAAGCACCTTCAATATCTCCCGCTCCTCGAGGGAGAACTGGAGCTCCTCCATCGGCCGTCCTGTCATGTTCTTACGCGCTGATGCCCCTGTCCCGGTCTCGGACATTCCGAAAAAATCCCTGAGGTCGGTGAGAGGATGTGCCCCGTCAAATATTAGCCTGTTGCTTCCCGAAGCGTTCTCTTCATCTATCCTTCCGGGTACTGACCACACTTCGCGTCCCAGTTCCGCAGCGAGTCCGGCAGTAATCATTGCGCCGCTTTTGCGCGGAGCCTCGACCACTATCAACTTCGAAGAGATTGCTGCGACTATCCTGTTTCTCCTAGGAAAATGCCACTGTTCTCCTTCGGTCCCGACAGGAAATTCAGAGATCAGTGCGCCACACTCCATGATCTCCTCAAACAGACCCTCGTTGGATCTGGGGAAATATACATCCGCTCCTGTGCCGAAGATGGCAAATGTTTTGCCTCCCGAGATGCAGGCTCCCCTGTGTGCATTTCCGTCTATCCCCGACGCTCCTCCGCTGATCACCGCAGTGCCGGCAGATGCGCAGTATTCTCCGATCTTAAGAGCTATCCTTCTCCCATAGGCACTTGCTTTTCTTGTGCCTACCACCCCGGTGCACCTGATTGGAAGCCTTCTTTGCTTTCCCCGCCAGTACAGGACAAGGGGCGGGTCCTTGAGGTCTTTCAGTCTCACAGGGTAATCTTCGTCTTCTATGCAGACAGTCCTTATGCCAAGTCTCATGCATTTTTCAATTTCATTCTCCGGCCATCTCTTTTCGATCCTTGATTTGACAGCAAAGATCGCTTTCTCGGTCAAATCAAGTCCTGTAAAGAGCTTTGGGTTGCATTTCCACAGATCGTCGGGTGACATCAAGCCCTTTTTTAATGCTGCCCAAAGCTTTCTTCCCTGTCCGTCAAGTGTGTTGAGAAGTAGAAGGATCCTTAATTTTTCATCCAAGAGAGAGCCTCCCCCTCCCTGTAACTGAGCGCCTCCGCAACATGTTCCAGCCTGATGTGCTCGGCAGCGTCAAGGTCCGCTATTGTGCGGGAGACCTTGAGGATCCTCGAAAGGCCCCTTCCCGAAAGCCTTACTCTGTTAAGCGCCTGAAGCAGGAATCCCTTCACCTCGGGAGAAAGAGTGATCTTCCTGCGAAGCAGCTTTTCCGGGATCTCGGAGTTCGACCCTATCCCATACTGTGACCATCTCTTTATCTGTATTTCCCTTGCGGCCCTTACCCTTTCCGCAACCTCCGCACTGCTCTCACCGCACTTTCCTTCAAGTGATACGAGCTCTTCCGGAAGGAGCCTGGGTATTGAGAGGTGCAGGTCTATCCTGTCCAATATGGGGCCGGAGAGGCGTCTTCTGTACCTTTCGAGTGCGGAGGGAGAGCATGAACAGCGTTCGACCGGGTCGCCGGCATAACCGCAGGGGCATGGGTTACATGCGGCCACCATGAGGACCTTTGCCGGGTATACGACACTTCCTGAGGCCCTCGAGACAGTTATCTGCCCGTCCTCCAAGGGCTGTCTGAGTGCCTCAAGGACATCCCTCGTAAATTCAGGAAACTCGTCAAGAAAGAGAACTCCCCTGGAAGCAAGGCTGATCTCCCCGGGACGGAGTGTTGTTCCTCCTCCGCATAGGGCAACTGCGCTTGCTGTGTGATGTACCGACCTGAAAGGCCTCTCCCTGACGGAGGATGCAGAATCGCCAACAGTGCTCCTGAGAAGCAGGACTTCCATCAGTTCCTTGTCAGAGAGGGGAGGAAGTATGCCTTTCAGCGCCCTCGCAAGAAGAGTTTTGCCTGATCCCGGTGATCCGACAAGAAGTATATTGTGGTGCCCTGCCGCTGCTATCTCAAGAGCCCTTTTTGCTGCGGACTGCCCCTTGATATCGGCAAAATCCGGATCTGCCTGTGGAGGGGCATAGTCAGCCTCGCAGTGTTCCACAGCCGGCAGTTCGATATCATTTCTGAGATGGGCGAATAGGTCTCCCAGTGACCTTACCCTCCATGCTGAAACTCCCTCCACGAGAGAAACTTCAGCGGCATTCTCTTCGGGTATATAAAGATCCCACCCCTTTTCCTTTGCCAGGAATGCCGCCGGGACGGCTCCTCGCACTTTTCTCAACCTTCCGTCAAGGGCAAGTTCGCCTATGAAGAGGGAGGGCTTCTTTACCTTTACCCCTCCTTGAACAGATGCGATGCCTACTGCTATCGCAAGGTCCAGCAGCGCCCCTTCTTTGGGGATGTCTGCCGGCGCAAGGTTGATGGCCACCCTTCCCCTGAGGGTGATGCCGACGCTCCTCAGCGCTGCCCTGACCCTCTCCCTTGCTTCCCTGACCGCAGTATCGGGCAGCCCAACGACCGATATGTTGAAAAGTCCGCCCGTTATCTCGACTTCGACCTCCACCGCGACAGCCTTTACACCTCTCAGCGTCATTCCTGAGACAGAGTTCATTCGATCCCCTCCGTAATCTCTTTGATGTGTTCTATCGAGGAAAGTTTGTCATCATTCAGAGTAACGGCGATAAGATCGATGCGCCAGAACCCTGTGTAATTTCTCTTTTCTGTCCATATCCTTGCCGCTCTTTTAAGCTTCTTCAGCTTTTCCGGTCCCACAGTACATTCAGGAGGCATCATCCAACCTTTGCTCCTTGTCCTGACCTCAACAAAGACTATCTCATCGCCATCGGAGGCGATGATGTCTATCTCGCCGTGCCTGCAGCTCACATTTCTTGCTATTATTCTGTATCCTAACCGGGTGAGGTATTCTGTCGCCCTATCTTCACCGTATGTTCCTCTTTGGAGGTGAGGGGGGCTTGGGGGGGAAGCGGGTCGCCCGTCTTTCCCTGAAGTTTTTACTGCTAAGTCTTTATTCCTTTCCTGAAGAGAGCGTTCGAGAGCCCTTTCGAGGCTCATGACCCGCTTCCCCTTACGACCCCCCTGAAAGAGATCCTGTGTATGGGAGACGGGCCGATTTCAAGCAGTATCCTTCTGTGTTCGGCGGAGGGGTAGCCCTTGTGCGAGCAGAAGCCATATTCTGGATAGAGTCTGTCAAGCGTCTGCATGACCCTGTCCCTGAGAACTTTGGCAATTATTGAAGCTGCTGCGATAGAGGGGACTATGTCGTCTCCTCCGATCACACACCTCTGGTATATACTGAGGTCAGGTATGAGCGTGCTGCCGTCAACAAGAACTATGTCCGGCTCAGTCTTGAGGCGTTCAACAGACCTCTTCATGCACCAAAGGGACGCGCGGAGGATGTTGATCCTGTCAATCCTGGCAGGTGAGGCAGCTTGTGCTCTCCACATCACACCGCTCTCGCAGATCATTTCGAAAAGTGTCTCTCTTTTTGGAGGAGAAAGTTTTTTTGAATCCTTCAGTCCTTTTGAGAGGAGATATTTCCTCTGTTCAGCAGTCAGTATCACAGCAGCAGCAACCACAGGCCCCGCAAGCGGACCTCTTCCTGCTTCATCGGTCCCCGCCGCCACCATTCTGCCATCAGCATGCATCATTCCAGGGTCTCCCAGAGGGGGGGGTCGCCCGGCTTCTCGAGGCTCAGCCTGCCTAGTTTTCCGGTCGCAAAGGCATCTATGAACATCCTGCCGGATGTCTCCATGTCCGTGATTCCTCCCGGGAGGAGCTTTCCAAGGCGTCTTCCCACAGAATCAAGTATTTCAGCCGGAGTTCCTTCCGGCTTGATCCCCCATGCCGACTCCACCCCTTTCCAGAGGTCTTTTTTGATGAGGAAGGAAATGCACTCCTTAGCGTGCTCTTCCCAGCTGCCTATTACCTGTCCTCTGGTGGAACCGATCCATGATATGATCCGGTGCGCCCTTGCGTCGCTGTGCGGGTCGAGTATCCCCGGTGAATCAACAAGGAGGAAGCCCTCTCCCCTGAACCAGGAGACCCCTTTGGTTATTCCGGGGATACCTCCTACAGGGGCCGCTTTTCTCCCCACCAACTGATTTATCAGCATCGATTTGCCTACGTTGGGAATGCCCACTACAGCCATCCTCAAATCGCGGAAAGCGGGCTTCTTCTCCCTGAGCTCTTTTCGGATCTGGCTGAGTCCTCCCTTTCGAAGGTCAAGCGGCCATGCCGGAAGGTTTTTAGCCTTCAGATGATCAGTCCACATTTTTGTGACAACGGGGTCCGCCAGGTCCGCTTTTGAAAGGATAGCCCACATCTTTATCTTTGGCGCGAAGATGCTCAGCAGCGGCGACGAAGAGAGGTTCGGAGCCCTGGCGTCCCGAACCTCTAGAATAAGATCAATATTCTCCGCAAGCGCCTGGAGCTGTCGCCTGCCCTTCGCCATATGACCGGGAAACCATACGGTCCTGCCCATTTATTCTATCGGTCCTATCCTGTTGAGAGGCCAGTATCTGAATACCGCAGGTCCGCGGAAGAAGTTTCTGGGGACATATCCCCAGAACCTTCCGTCCTGGGAGTTGGGCCTGTTGTCGCCAAGGCAGAAGTAGCTCTTTTCCGGGACTGTCTGAGACGGCATGTCAAAGGTATCTTTGTTCTTGACATATGGTTCGAAGACCTCTTTGTCATTTACATATACCGTCCCGTTCCTAATCTCGACCTTGTCTCCAGGGAGCCCGATTATTCGCTTGACGAAATCCCTTCTGGGATCTACCGGATATTTGAAGACCGCTATCTGACCTCTCTTCGGTTCCACTTTTGGCATCGCATACCAGAACTTGAGTACAAGCACGCGGTCACCGACTTCAAGGGTCGGTATCATCGAACCGCTTGGGATCCAGAAGGCCTGTATCACAAAAGTTCTGAGGACAAGGGCAAGGACAAGCGCCCAGAATACAGTCTCTATTGTTTCACGCCACCATGGTTTAGGCATAACATCGATTCCTCCAATATAAGTTAAAAAAAGAACAGACAGGGCAATTATACCTATTGTCCTTTTGCCGGCAGACATTTAATTATACTTTTCTAAAGCTTCCTCCGAGGCCTCTATTTCCGCAATGTAAGAGGCGCCGCCCTCAAGTTCGGGCAGAAGGGTATCCGAGGGCCCCTCCAAAAGCGATACCCTGTTGAGGCCTCCGGGGTTATAAACATCCACGACAGGTCCTGTGAGTCCTGCCTTAAAAGCTGCTATAGCGCTCGCAGTCGAGCCGGTACCGCATGAAAGGGTGAGGTCCTCCACCCCCCTCTCATAGGTAAGCACTTCCAGCCCTTTATCGAAACTTCCTCTCGGAGAGACGAAGTTGATGTTCGATCCTTCAGGGAAAAGGTCGGTCCTCAGCCTTATCGACCGGCCGATCTTCCTGTAGAAGTCCTCTGAATTAAGTTTTTCCTTCTCAAAGATCACCGTATGGGGAACTCCTACCGTCAAAAAAGTGTAATTGAAACCATAGCCCTCGACAGAGGCCGGAACATCCAGAATAAGACCCGAGACGTCGACCGGAGACAGCTTGATCACGACCCTCGCGCCTTGTACGGCTGCCTCCACCCTGCCGCCAAGTGTCTCAAACGCCATTACGGGATCCTTTGCGATTCTCTTAAGAAATGCATATCTTGCAATGCACCTTGCACCGTTGCCGCACATCTCTCCCTCTGTGCCGTCGCGGTTGAAGAGTCTCATTTTGAAGTCGCATACCCCGGAAGGCTCGGCGACAAGTATTCCATCAGCTCCAAGCGACTCTCTTCTTCTGCAGAGGGCTTTGGCATACCCCGACAAGATTTCCTTACTGTATCTAAGATCCATGTTGTCGATGATCAGAAAATCGTTTCCGTTGCCGTTCATTTTTGTGCAGAGGATCATCCGGCATCCGACCTCTCGTTTGGGTTTTTCCAACGGGAACTATTTTACACCAAATATGGCCGATTGTGGGAATCGGCTTCCTGTCTGACATTTCATCATTGCGGCCTTTCCAGCCTGCCTCCCCAAACCAACCCGTTGTTAATAATGTTGTTCTTTGAGCAAAATTATAGGAAGAACTTGAAATATTGTAACTAAGCAAGTATAATTCCATCCGATGCAGACGACGGGCGATTAACTCAGCGGTAGAGTGTCACCTTCACACGGTGGAAGTCGTTGGTTCGAACCCAATATCGCCCACCAGGCAAATACAGGAGGTTTCCGGTAAATTCCGGAGACCCCCTTTTTATGTTTTTCCTGATCAAAACACAGTCAACGTTTATCGAATCAATAAGTCTATCCCTGTCTGGGACTTGTGCAGAGACGTCTCTTTTTGCCCAATGTATTTTTTTCTGTGTGTTAGAATGGTTCGATGGTGTTCCCAATGACAGATAAACATAATCAGACATGAAAAGAAGATGATGGGAAATTGATGACAGGGGCCGAGTACAACAGGAAAAAAGTGATCGCCTCCTCAGCTGCAGCCACGATACTTTTGGCTTTGATACTCTATTCGGCGGCAATCATACTCATCGGAAACATAAAGGACATAGTGATCAATCAAGCCGCAGCGGAAGCCAAGGGCATCGCAGCCACTGCTGCAAGGTTCATAGAAGAAAATGTCTCCGACTACACAAAATTGTCTGAAGTCGCAGATTACTCAGAGGAAAACTACGACAGTAACTACTATCTCAAAATGAACAGACTCTTCCGAATGATAAAAGAAGACACAGGTGCCGACTTTATTTTTACTGAAAAAAAGATCTCGGAGAGCGAGATCGAATATATCCTTGACGGCGAGAACCCCAATTCTGACCTTTTTTCTCCGATAGGATCAAAGGACGGCATGTCCGAAGAGGAACTGAGGGCTTTCGACGAAGGCATCATCACCGCGACCGGCATGATCACCGACAAGGCATGGGGCGACTATCTGACCGCTTTCGCGCCGATAAAGGATTCAGGCAAAGTCGTCGGACTGGTCGGGGTCGATTTCTCCTCAGAACACATCAGGAAGATAGTCTGCAATGTCTCATATGTTACATACTTTTTCCTTTTCATCCTTATCGTTCTTTCGTACATATCGATCCACAATCTTTTCAAAATGCACTATTTGTCCCTGAACACGGACTTTATGACAGGGCTTATCAACAGGCGCGGATTCGCTGAAACGATCTCATGTGCGATAGATGAGGCAAAGAGGAGCGGCAACTCTTTTGCCCTGGTTATACTTGACATAGACGATTTCAAGAATATCAATGACAGGTGCGGACATCAGCACGGTGACGAGATACTGAAAAACATCGCTCATAAGATAAGGCAGAACACAAGGTATTCCGACTGTTCTTTCAGGTATGGAGGAGATGAGTTCGCGCTTATCCTGCCCGGCACTGACAAACAGGAGGCCCTCTCGGTCTGCAGGAACATCCAGAAAAGCATCGCCAATGACAAAAGGGGCAGTGAAGAGGGGTGCCTGCCTACACTCAGCATCGGTATCTGTGGATGGTCTGACGGAATGACCCCGGAAGAGATGATAAGGGCCGCCGACGAGGCGATGTACCTTTCAAAGAATGAAGGAAAGGACAGGATAATGCTTTCCTGATAGAAACACTATATCCCGGGGCTTGCGCCTGCTCCGGAATATCAGCCGCACCTGTTTAAAAAATCACGCACTACCGCCAGGAAGATCTCCGGTTTCTCAATGTGGTGGCAGTGGGATGCATCAGGTATGACTGCTGCCTCGCCCCTGCAAAGCGCATCTCTGTACCTGAACACAGTCTTCGGGGAGGCCTCGTCGTGTTCACCGCATATCAGGAGGGCCGGGATGCTTATCTGCGGAAGCAGGGGCAAAAGATCAGCACCCTTGAGCGTCCCTGTGGTGGTAAATTCACTCGGCCCCCACATTGATAAATAGATATCCTGGTTCATATCATCCAATGCTCTCACAAAATGATCAGGCCATGGATCAGGGAATAGTATTTCATCATCACTTCCATGTAACGGCTGTCCTCAAAGTTTTTCGTGCGCTCCGCTTCTTCGATGGTCCTTTGATCATCGCAAGAAAGTTCACTGATGTACTTTCTCTGGTCTTCCTCCCACATTGGAACGCTCAGAAGCGGGGCTGAGAAAATCACGCTTCTGACATTGTCAGGCTTTTCTTTTATCAGATATTCCGCAGCCAACATCGCACCCCACGAATGTCCCATAAGATTTAAATATTTCAAACCAAGTTTTTCAATTACATCTTCAAGTTCCTTAACATAATTGAAAACAGAATATTCTTCACTTATAAGCATGCTTTCTGAACGTCCGCATCCATGCTGATCATAAAATATCACGGGTCTTTCGGAAGCAAGCTCTGAAACCGTTTGTGGCATGCTTTTGAATCCCGGACCTCCGTGCAGCACAAGAAGCGGAGTTCCCGGCATATCGTCACCGTAAGTCTCAGTCCAGATCTTACCCTTTTCGGTCATGATTTATCTTTCTTTACCTTTCATCGACAACATTACTTTTTCCCCTTTCATTGAGATGGCACACATTTTTCAGTAATATTTACGTTTTTTAATGAAATATATTCAAATGTTACAGTTAATATTTTACACTTATTCGCACATAGAAAGATATTCAAAAATCGTTTATACTATAAAATAGTTTAATTAATTAAATTCACAACAAAGGAGGTCGTGGAATGAAGAAAAGAATACTTATTTATGCAGTTTTATTTATTGCAATGATCACGCTATGCAGCACTGCAATGGCAGCAAGCGCCAAGTTCGTCAGAGCATACAGGGACAGCAGCTACGACATGTATGTAAACCGGGTAAACATCATCCAGAACCAGGGTGTCATTTCTTTCTGGGTCAAAAGCGTCTACTCCGATCAGGGAAAAGCACTGGTCAAAAAAGAGCTCCCCAAGAAACACCAGAAGGCACCTGTGGAATATGGGTTGGATTACTTCGTATTTGACACAAAAAAGGGGAAATACATTATCAAGCTTGCCTCAGTCTATTCAAACGGCAAGGAGATCTACCGCGAAGGCAGCAAGAAGTGGCTGCCGATCAAAGATGGAACGATAGCAGCTGTGTTGA
>ENA-UOOR01000918-UOOR01000918.1-fermentation-metagenome-genome-assembly--contig:-NODE-918-length-37779-cov-7.771233_pt1 | contig 37779 bp, 37 predicted proteins | sample MGYA00245780_ERZ724029 | MGnify/ENA primary metagenome ERZ724029 (study PRJEB28704, sample SAMN03018315) | fermentation metagenome | biome: anthropogenic terrestrial biome; feature: soil; material... | reverse complement strand
CTTAATTCAATTCCCTCTTAATTCAATTCCCTCTTAATTCAATTCCCTCTTAATTTAATTCCTTCTTAATAAAGAAGGTTCCCCTTCCAAATGTCCATAATCATTAAATCTTTGTAAATAAAATCTTTCATATTCCTCATCATAGACTAATTGGGTAATGCTGCAATTCTCTAAGGATACTGCAAATAAAAGTTTTTTACTCATATTGATTTCCAAAAGACCTGCTAACAAAGCACGTATCACTCCGCCATGGGTAATGACAGCTACATTTTTCTTGCCACTTTTCCTTATTTCATCCATAGTAACCATAGCTCTCGTGAATACATCCATACCACATTCACCACCTGGATAAGGAATATCTTCTTCCAGCTTCATTTGCTCTAATTGAAAATCGCCAAAATGTTCCTCAATATATTCATCCGAATAGCCTTCTAGAATTCCGAAGGATATTTCCCGCAAATCTCCTCGAATAATATGTTCCTGATTAATATATTTATTTACAATTTGTGCTGTTTCAGTAGCCCGTATCAAATGGCTGGAATATAATCCATCAATATGATATTGGCTTAAACGCTTTCCAAGAAGTTCTGCCTGTTTCCTGCCTTCTTCTGCAAGACAGACATTTACATTACATAAGGGACTACTCTGTCTGCCATGCCTGATTAGATAAATATTCATAGGACCACCCTGCTCCATTTCATTTGTAAACATTCATTCCAAGTTATTTTAGTTAATCTAAAATAATTTTGTTTTACTGTTCTACCTAAATTATATAGAATTCGAATAATGTTTATGAAAAAAATAGTAATTAAACATCAAATATTTTTGTTTCTCAATTATAATTTATCATACATATAGTAGCAAATAATTTTGCTTCTCAATTATTACTTATTACATTATACACATAACTGCAAATAATTTCTCAATTATTATTGATTTGCGTGTCAAAACTTATTGATTTGCGTGTCAAAACTCTTATATTAATTAAATTAGAGTTTTGACACGCAAACCATTATTTATTATATACATAACAGCCACAATTATAATAAATGTAATCCATGATTTTCTGAATATTCTACAATTTCATCCGGCCATACAGAGGACTGTACTTCACCAATATGAGCTTTTCTTAAGAAAAACATACATATTCTGGATTGTCCAATACCACCACCTATAGTGTATGGTAATTCATGATTTAAAAGTGACTTTTGGAAAGGTAACTCTGCTCTTTCCATACAGCCGCTAATTTCTAACTGCTGTTTTAGGGTTTCCTCATCAACACGAATACCCATAGAAGATAATTCTAGAGAAATATCTAAAACTGGGTAATATACAATAATATCACCATTTAACTTCCAATCATCATAGTCAGGAGCTCGTCCATCGTGCCTTTCTCCGGAAGCTAATACTCCGCCAATTTGCATAATAAAAACAGCACCTTTTAATTTTGCAATTTTATGTTCTCTTTCTTTTGGTGTACATTCAGGGTATGCATCCTCTAATTCTTGAGAAGTAACAAAAAATATATCCTCAGGTAAAAATTCTTCTATAAAATTATATTTATTAGAAATATATTTTTCAGTATTTTTTAAAGCTTCATATACTTTTCTAACTATTTCTTTTAATGTATCTTCATTACGTTCTTCTTTATAGATTATTTTCTCCCAATCCCACTGGTCAACAAAAATAGAATGAATATTATCTGTATCTTCATCACGGCGAATGGCATTCATATCGGTATAAAGGCCTTCTCCATGTTCAAATCCATATCTCTTTAGCGCCATTCTCTTCCACTTTGCAAGAGAGTGAACAATTTCAACTTTTGCATCATTTTGTTCTTTAATTCCAAAACTTACTGGACGCTCTACTCCGTTTAGATTATCATTGAGTCCGGTTTCCGGTTTAACAAATAATGGTGCAGAAACTCTGGTAAGATTTAATTGTTTCGCCAGTTCCCTTTCAAAAAAGTCTTTTACAAGTTTAATACCAATTTCAGTTTCTTTAATTCCTAATGCTGACTTATATCCGTCTGGTATAGTTAAATGATCCATCGTATTTCTCCTTAATTATTTATGATAGGGCTGGTTCGTATTAATACGGTATGCCCGGTATATTTGCTCTAATAAAACGACTCTCATTAGTTGGTGTGGAAATGTCATTTTAGAAAAACTTAATTTATAATCAGCTCTGGATAAAACCTCACTGCCAAGTCCTAATGAACCACCAATAATAAAAATAAGATGGCTAGCGCCACCTACGCCTAATTGTTCCATTTTATCTGCAAGATCTGTAGAAGATAACATCTTACCTTCAATGGCTAAGGTAATTACATATCCATCATTTTTAATATGTTTTAGTATCCTTTCACCTTCTATTCTTTTTATCTGGTTCTCTTCTGCTTCACTTGCCTGATCCGGAGTCTTCTCATCACTTACTTCAATGATTTCTAATTTACAGTAACGGCTTAATCTTTTACTATATTCATCAATTGCAAGAGTAAAGTACTTCTCCTTTATTTTCCCTACTCCAATAATCGTAATTTTCATGACTTCTTTTTCTTATCTCCTATATATTGATATAATACACCATTCTTTACAACTTTTAATTTTTCTCCTTTAAATCCTCTTCTACGTAATTCTTTTTGAAAATTATAAATCATAAATCCATGGCATACTATTAATATATTTTCTTTTGACCAATCTATTCTGTCCAAAAATTTATTGATTCTTCTTCTGGTACCCTCCACGGTTTCCGGCTGGCTTTTAGATTTGAAAAGCCATGCCATCCTTCCACATACATGCCAGATTTCAAATGGTAATTTTATTCTATCAGAATGTATAAATGGAGCATTATCAACTTCTCTTAATAATTTATCTATCTGCAGGTTTCCGCTATATACTTCTTTTGCAGTAGTGATTGCTCTTGGCATATCACTGACATAGCAGATATCCCACTCTATACCGTACATTTCAACTGCTTTTTTAATTACCTTTGACTTCTCATATCTTTCAGACCATTCTCTGAATTCTTTGGAAGTCATGATTTTTTTATGTGGGCAATTTACTTTAAAATGTCTTAATAATCCTATTCTCATCTTATCTCCAATATTTTTAACCTATCCAATGCGGATATTCCCCTTGCCAATAGGCGAGTTCGCTTCGGTTTATATAAATATCAATGTAAAAATATTAAATCCTCAGCCTTTTTCAAGGTAATTTTTTTCTTACAAAACTTTTTGATTTTTTAATAACTATTGTAACTATATTTATATATAATTGCAACTTTTTTTACAGAAAAACTAAAATAATTACTACAGTTCAACCTATGGGATGCCAGAGGCTGAACCGTAATAATTATTTCTTTTGAAAAATTCGAAAAATAGTATCAACTATAAAGATTGCCAAAGCAATCATCCCTGCAATTTGCATTGTTTGATTAAAATAATATCTTGATAACTTTTCATCATTGGTAATAAGATAATATACAGTCTGGTACATACCTACTCCAGGTACTAAAGGTAATATGCCGGTAATTAAGAATAAAGTAACCGGTGTTTTTAATATACGCGCATAACTGTGAGACATAAGTGCTACTGCTAATGTTGCAAAAAACATACTGGAGACAATGGGAAAACCCATGAAACTTAGAATTAAATTAACGAACCATCCAACCGCTCCAACAGTTCCGGCATGTATAAGAAATTTCTTAGGTACGCCAAAGGTGACTGCAATGGATATTACCGCTATAAAAGCACCAATAACCTGTTTAATCATAGCACCCCACCTCCTATAATTAAGGAAAATAAAGCTAATCCAACACCGATACCTGCTGCAATAGTTGCTGCAGATACAAAAGCTTCAATGGCACGGGCTCCCCCTGACAAATAATCCCCCTGGAGAATATCCCTAATAGCATTGGTAATAGCCACACCTGGAAGTAAGGGCATGGCAGAACCGCTTATAAGAATTTCCCGCTGTATTCCCAAATCAAAGAAATGTGTTATGGCAACACTGGTAAATGCAATAACTATAGAGCAAATCATATTTTTTATAAAACTTTTAATCTTAGTTGTTTTTGTAAGCATAAAAACAAGCGCAATTAAGCCACCATTTATACTGGCGATAAAAACGTCAATCCATTTACCACCAAGCAAAACAGTAAAGGCAGCAGAACCTACTATAAGACAAATATTATAAATGGTGATATTATATTTTTTAGTCTGGTTAATAATTTTCAATTTCTCATAAGCTTCATTTAAGGATAAGGTATTATCGCATAAGGAACGGGAAATATTATTAACTTCATAAATCTTAGAAAGATCGGTATTTCGTGTTTCTATTCTTTTTACCAAGGTTATGTTATCAATACTGGTATCTCCCAAGGTAAGAAAAATTCCTGTTGGGATAACAAAGGTTTCTGTTTTTTCCAAACCAGAAGTCTTTAGGATTCTGCTCATGGTGTCTTCTACTCGAAATGTCTCCGCACCACTAACCAACATAATTTCACCTGCTAACATTGCTGTATCAACTAAAAGTTTGTAATTCATGTGGGAAAAATTCTCCTTCTAGCATGTATTAAATATGAACTAAATTGTTAACAAATTATTCTAATTATCTTCATACTTTACTCACATATGAATTTTATAATAGAGATAAGTAAGTGATATAGTTTCACTTTCTCCTCCCCCCATTTTATTATAGATTGAGAAGGTCAATTGCAAATCGTTTTGCAATTGACCTTCCTTTTTTGTCATTCTGAACCTAAAAGTCAAGGGCAATGAAAAAATCTTTAATTTATTATACGTCATTATGGGTCTAAAAGGCAAGGGCGATGAAAAAATCCTTGATTTGCTATATGTCATTCTAGCTCTAAAAGGCAAGAGCGATGAAAAAATCCTTGATTTACTATATGTCATTCTAGCTCTAAAAGGCAAGAGCGATGAAAAAATCCTTGATTTACTATAGTCATTGCTATGAAAGCGTGTCATTCTGAGCAAAAATTCAACGAAGTTGAATTTGCGAAGAATCCCTTTCGTTCATAGTAGTGCTGTTAAGCATGATAATTCTGAGCCAACGGCGAAGAATCTCAAAAAGCATAGCTTCTCTAGCTTCTTCGCCCAATTCAGCCATGCTGATGCTATGCTTTTTAAATATTTAAGGCTTTTTCAGTAGTCTCATTGTACTCAGAATGATAAAACAATGGCTTTTTCATCGCCTTAGCCTAAAAGGTGATGAGTCTTAATTATTGTATTGCCCCATATAGATGAAAATATTCGAATATATTTCTTTTACTGTGCAAAATTAATTTATCTATTCTTCTGAGAACTTTAGCTCGAAGAATCTCCACTTTAAAATGAGATTCTTCGAGCTAATAATTCGGCTTTTCTGAAAATGTTAATCTTCCCCCGCTAATTACTCAATGAAATCTTCAATATCAGAATTATCAATATCCATGCTGTGAATGGTTCTTCTCTTCCTTCTGGCTTCTTCAGAAGCCACTATAATAAAGTCTTTAATTTCACTTGCCCTTTTAATATGTAAAAGTTTCAATTCCGGATGGGTGGTGTCACCGGTATAACAAGTAATGGTTCCTAACTTAAATATTCTTTCCAGCAGACTAATTGTTAATTTCACATCCTGAACCTTATATATACGTGCATCATCTTCAGTAATACTTAAAAAACCACTTGTAATTGTAATCTTCTCATCTGATATTTTATAAGTTGTAAAACAAATAGGTAAAGCCAAAAACTTGGTTCTTTTCCTTTCTACATAAATCATTTCTTTACTCCTTACAGGTGTATGCTTATTTCATTTTAAAATTTGATATATTAGCCTTATTGTATACTGCCATTTCTACATTAGAAAGGTCTGTATCTTTCGGTATTTCAAAAAGAATGACAGCTTCTTTTGTTTCTCCGTCTGCAAAGTCCATATTAATGTATTGCATATCATTGATTAATAAGGTTATTAATGGTTTGTAGGAATTTCCTTCCGCTACATTTAACTGATACTGAATGTTTGAACCAGCTAAATTAAGCTTTTGACTTTTATTTGTTAAATTAGTTATATTAAAATAAGCAATTAGTAGTTGATTATTCGCAGAGGCATCAATTGTAAAAGCCTGATTGCTTATATTGCCATTATAGCTATTACTAAGTTCATATTTTTGATAGTCTATTTTGAAATTTTTATTTCCTATAGTATCATTTAGATGAACATATTCAACCGTCTTTTTATTTTTCTCTGCTGCTTTATTCATACTATCTGCTGTAATCATTTTACCAGGGTTTGAGTTTTCTTGTGCTTTAAGTTCTTCTTTATTTACTTTTTTGACATTTGCTGTTTTCGTTGCAGCTTTGGTTACTTCTAAATTCTTTGAAGCATTTTCTTTGGATTCGATTTCAGCTCTTAAATCTTTTGATTCTTGATAAACCAAATCACCTTTATAATTTTTATCATATTTTAATAAAAGTCCTGCCATTGATTCTGTAACCATATTTGTTTCCTGGCTAGTCATATCTACCATCTGCCCGCAGCCTGTTAACATTCCCCCACAGAATATAAGCAGACACATTATCTTTAGTTTCTTAAACATCATATTCCTCCCACGTTTTTTATCCATTTACATAGTACCACTATTTGTGAATTTCGGCAATAAAAATTATAATATTACATTGTTTAATTCATTTTTGTATCTAATTCAAACCAAAACTCTACTCCATTTTCACGGTTCATAACACCGCACTCTCTATTTAAAGAGTCCATTATTGCTTTTACTATGGATAGTCCTATACCGCTGCCGCCATATTCTCTGGTACGGGCTTTATCTACCTTATAGAATTTAATCCATATTTTATCTAATTCATCTTCCGGGATATTGGCTCCGGTATTAAATACGGCAATTCTGACAACCTCCTGTTCCTGAATTAATTTAATTTCTATAATTTTTGCTTCATCTACATGATTTAGGGCATTGCTAATATAATTAGTTAAAACTTCTTCTACTAAATATTCATCTGCCCAAACATAGATTGGATCATAGTGCTCAATATAAAGAGTTACGCCTTTTTGTTGAAATAAAATCTCTGTTGAATTTAATACCGATTGAATTAAAGGTACAATGTCAAACCGTTCAAAGTTCACTTGGTTGTTTCCAAATTCCAACTTATTCAGGGATATTAATTTTTGAACCATGGAATTCATCTTTTTGGCTTCATCAATGATGACATCGCAGTAAAATTCTCTGCCTTCTTCATCTTCATTGACATTATCCATTAGTCCTTCTGCATAGCCTTGGATAAGTGCGATAGGTGTCTTTAATTCATGAGACACATTAGATAAAAACTCCTTTCTCATCTCATCAATCTGTGTTTTATTCTGAATATCAGACATTAATTCATTATTAGCACCTTTTAACTCAGAAATAGTTTTTTCTAACTTTTCTGACAGTGTATTAATACTGCAGCCCAATTCACCTATTTCATCCTGAGTTTTTACATCATACTTGATATCAAAATCTAAGTCGCTCATTTTCTTTGCAATACCGACCAATTGATGAATCGGTTTCGTAAATCTTTTGCTTATATAGAACATAATAATAGTACCAATGACGATAGATATTATCCCCACATAAGCCAGGAACTTATTGGCGATAACAACACTCTCCTGCATGCTTTCCAGGTTGGTACGCAGATAAACGATATTACCGTTTTTAAGGGTACCAAATAAATCAATATAGTTAGACCCTATATGCTGATCAAAAGACTTGTATATATTGTAGTCATCCGTGCTTTTAATGACTCCTCGATTGCTATTAAAGATATAATCTTTTATGAGAAAATCAATTCTTCCCAAGACTAGCTGGCTATTCTCGCTAGGTGGATATTCTACAATAAATTTATCTGTAATAACATATATGCTTAAGTTTCTATTTTCACAGATTCTTTCTATCTGTACAGATTCCTCATCGGATATTTTATTATCTTTATATATGGTACTAATTTCATCAAAAGTTTTTCCTAAAGTTTTCATTTTACTATGAAGATAATAATCAACCAAAAAGGTTTTGTTAAATATCCATATGGCAAAAATGGTTATAAAGACTAGCGATGTCAATACAAAGGTTAACTTCACTCTTAAGGAGTAAGGGTTAAAAAATCTATTCTCTCTAAAATTAGAACAATAGGTTTTAAATTTTTTAATTGGTTTTTGTAAGATGTGTTTCATATTTTAGCTTGCTCCTATCTGTTATACCTCAAATTTATACCCCATCCCCCATATTGTTTTAATATAATCTCCTTTGGAACCCATTTTACTTCTTAATTTTTTAACATGAGTATCAATTGTTCTGGCATCACCAAAATAATCATAATTCCATACGTTATTCAATATTCTTTCTCTGGATAATGCAACACCTTGATTTGCTATAAAATACGATAATAATTCATATTCTTTAATACTTAAATCTATGGTTTCACCTTCTATCTTTACCTGGTGAGCCGATTTATCTATGGTTATTCCTCCTACTTCCGTAACTTCCTCGTCTAAAAAATTGATTCTCCTAAGAATCGCCTCTACTCTGGCAACCAGAATCTTTGGGCTAAAAGGTTTGGAAATATACTCATCTACCCCCAGGTCAAAGCCAAGTAATTCATCTTTCTCATCACTTTTTGCTGTTAGCATAATAATAGGCACTTTGGAATATTGCCTAATTTCACGGCATACCTGCCAGCCATCCATTTTCGGCATCATTACATCTAAAATAATTAATGCAATATCTTTTATGGAGAAAAATGTATCTACTGCTTGTTCGCCATTTTCTGCTTCTACTACTTCAAAGTTTTGCTTGGTTAGAAAGTCTTTTACCAGTTTTCGCATTCTACTCTCATCATCAACAACTAAAATTTTCAATTTATCCATAATGTATCCCTCGATTCATACAAAATAATAGCAAGTTAAAGGTTATTATCAAATGTAAATATTAGTAAGTAAGTATTATAATCTAAATACAAGTAAACTTAAGTAACAATTAATACAAAATAGTTCATACAATGTTGATACAACCATTAATAACATAACCAATAATTGCTTATTTATCTTTATTTTATACTATAATTGTGAAAAAATTTTGATTTATACTATTTTTTATTAAGTATAGCCTCTCTTTCTTCTAATTCCTTCTCCTTCTGCTCTAATTCTTCTTCCCAGCCTGCATATCGATTTATTACATCATTTTCAAAATTAGTGAAAACGGTTTTATCACTATAGATTGCAATAATAATCATAGCAATCACTATGGCAAGAAGGAATATATTAATAATTCTTGAATTTCGAAGTTTTATTTTTAAGTTTTCTCCCTTTTCCTTGTATTTATTGAGGAGTATATAATCTGCTTCATTTATATCCGTTTTTGTTCCAGTATTCTGAGAGGTATAGTTGATTTTCTTCATTTCTTCTGGCTTAATAATTCCAGACTTTAATATGTTCTCCTGCAATTCTTTTAAGAACAGATATCCAACAGGAGTACGAAAAGTATTCTTTTCTATGAGTCTATTGTATAGTTTTAGAACATCATTTGGGTTAGATAAATCTATTTTTCCTTTAAAATGATCAATTGCCTCTTGTTCTTCCTTGGCTCTGCTAAAATCCTCATTTGTATTAAAAATAAATCCATTTACTTGATTCTGACTTTCTCCCATACTCTCACCTTCCTACTAATTTCATTTACTTATGTAATACATCGGATGATTCATTACCAAATTTAACAAATATGGCAAATGTATCATATAAATTATATCATATTCGTTACGATTATCAATCCATTGTAAAAAGACACCTACTTTTTACGGTAGATGCCTTTAAATATCATATACGAGTTATCGTGTTCCTTATACGTAATGAAATATCTTCCATTGTGCCCTCATTTCAATCTAATAAAATTTGTCCTTTTTCAACTAACTTACCATCTATAAATACAACGGTGGCACTAGATATTCCATCTTCTCCATACCATGTATATATCTCAGATAGGATTTTGCCATCTTTGTCCTGATCTTGGTTTATTAGTGTTCCGTCTGTTCCGATGGTTTTAGTTACTTCTTCATAACTCATATCTTTTTTTAAGTTTTCGTATGCATTTCTTGTTATATAAGCAGGCTTTTCATTTCCACCTGTACTTGTAGATATATTCATCATAATAGCTTTCTTGGGCTTTGATACGCTAACTTCACATTGGATTTTCTGCTTACCAATCTTTGCGGTTATTATTGCCTTCCCGGTCGCCTTAGCCCTAACTTTTCCTTTAGAATTAACTGCCACAACTTTCTTATCACTACTGTACCATTTTACTGTTTTGTCATTATCTAGAACATCTAGTTGATATGTTTCTCCAAGCATTAATGAAACACTTTTAATATTAAGCCTTGCTGCTTGTGCAATACTTGCTGGAGACAGTGAAATTAACATAATTATTATGGCAGTAATTATAACCTTACATTTTTTCATATATTCAACCCCTTATTGTTTATTTTGATATTCTATGTATAGATTGTACCATAATATTACAATATTTTCAACTTATAAAGTAATACATTTGCCATTTGTTTACCAAGTTACTTTTCAAATTATGGATTTTATGAACTTTATGATAGTTAACTAACCGATATGTTAAATAGCAACGAATTATATTTTATTGTTTATTAGAATTGTAATATTGGTTATGAAATAATATAATCTGTTAGATATAAAGGGAAAAAAAGAAAAAGGGGAAAATATAGTTTGTTTATAAGGATTTAATCTAATGTTCGTTGTGCGTTCGATTTTATCAATGTATAATGTAATAAAGAAATCTTTATTTATTTCTTTAATGCATGGTTTCTCACACCGTAAGTGAGGGTTTAATGCTAGGTGTTCTTCAACCGTAATCGAAGGGTTTAATGCTAGGTGTTTCACTACCGAAAACGTGAAAGTTTAATGCGAGCGAAGATTGATTGCATCTTCGCTCTTTTATTATGCCGGGATACAAATAGAAAAACCACCAAACTGTTGAGTTTAGTGGTTTTTTTAGTGGAGCTGAGGGGAATCGAACCCCTGTCCGAAAGCCCATTCATTGCAGCATCTCCCATTACAGTCAATCATTTGACATTCCCTCCATCAATCACCGATTGACAGGCTATTGACTTTAGTAGCTTCATTAATTCTTTTATCTACTCAAAGCTTTGTAGACAAAGTGCCTTGCTAATTTGATGCCGAGGTCTTAAACCGCAAGTTGCTTAAGTTCGACAGCTGCCACTAGGCAGCGTACGCTAAATTTTCGTCTGCGTTTATATTTATTTCTAAGTTGTTGACGCGGTCCTAGTCCGCGAATGGCTCCCGCAACTTCAAAACCCCCGTCGAAACCAGTACAACCCCGTATGGTTACGGATGAATACTGCTGCTGTTCTTTCAAGTGCAGTAAATACTTGGCTTGCAGACGTATTTCAGTTACAAGTTAATTATAATCCAAATTTGTGTCTAAAATGTGACTGTTTAATTAATTTTTATTTTTTATTGTAAAATAACTTTAGATAAACGAATACCTTTAGGTAAATCTTTACCCTTTTCCATGGCTTTATACGCTTTGTCAGTAAGACTTTTTTTTAAGTCCTCCGAATAGTCATCTTCAAATTCAAATATGTATTCTTTATCATAGATGTTTAAAGCTATTTTTAATAAGGAACCTCCCTTATTACAATAATCTTCTAATGAATGGCTGATTATCATCTTATATTCATCATATGTCATAAATACTCCTCCTAACCATATAAATCTCTATTGGAACAAAAAACATGCTACAGGTTTCACAAAAAACTAGTAGGCGTTTCCCTAAAGGATATATATCGCCTACGTCATTATATTAATATATGATAAGACTCTTAAATTCATGCCAATATTTCGTAATATTAATATAAATTTTATATAAAGATTATGCCGATTAGAGCCTTCAAATACCCAAGCTTAGTATCAATATTTTCCATAATTCATATCTTAACAATATAACAACTTAAAGGAATTCATAAATGGATAGTAATACTAATACAGCCAAAACCCTTTATAAACCTGATGATCTCAGAAATCTTATAAGGCAACTTCTAAGTGAGCAAAATCTTTGGACTAGGTTTTTAATAATTAGTAAAATATCAAAATTGGGAGATGTTGAAGTCGTGACCAATCGATTATTTGAAAATGCGATAGACTTTGGTAATTTATTTCGTATATATTATGGTGATACCGTAGGTAAAGAGATTGAGAATAGTCTTCGTACTTATTTTTCATGGGTTATAGCTCTCATCGATGCTTATATGATTACAACATTTGATACCCCTGAAAATACTGACTATACGCTGATTAATCAGGTAAATAACCAATTATGCGCTGCTGCCGGGCAGTTTTCAAAATTACTTCATGATATCAATCCTAATTGGAGTCAGGAAACTTTCCAAAATATATTTAGTAATAATATTAATATGCTAAATGATGAAATTTATAAGCGAAGAACTAATCAATTTTATGCAGATGTTACCCTATATGACTATATTGAATATTACTTTTTAATGACTGCAGATATCCTATGGAAGGGATTTTTAAAACAATTTTACCAGTAGGTAAATATTTCTTTCGACAAATGCCAAATTATCATCACTTCTCTCATAATTCGACATATATTAGATTATAAGTATATAAGCATATACTGCATACAAGTGGATGTCACTCATAATTCGACATATATTAGATTGTAAGGCTATATTAATTATGTCAAATATAAATTGTATAGTTAGTTCTGTAATTGAATTATGGAAGACGGGAGGTTAATATTATGGAGAAAAATGTTAGGAAATTTAAGAATGATACTTGCTTTAAATTGAAAATAGTGTTGTCAGTTAGAAAAGACGAAGAGGTCGGATGTACATTAAGAAAGGAAGACTTCTGTTTATTGCCTTTCGAAGAAAAAATAGTTGAATTTGGGGACAAATGCAATCCATTTTTAAATGGTATTCATGTACAAACCATAGATTGTGCGGAATGTAGCGAAACTGGATTATTTACCTACAAATGCCACACAGTTATTGATAAGTTATTAAATAAAAATAACGTTATTAGAATCCTAATTGCTGCCCGGTCACTGGTTGTTTCAGGTTTTTGCATTAAATAATATATTGGTATTACCTGGATTGTAAAAAAGCATGTCATTGCTATGAAAGCATGTCATTCTGAGCAAAAATTCAACGAAGTTGAATTTGCGAAGAATCCCTTTCGTTCATAGTGGTACTGTTAAGCGTGATAATTCTGAGTGCAAATTCAGCATAGCTGAACGTGATAATTCTGGATGCAAATTCAGCATAGCTGAATTGGGCGAAGAATCTCTGTCCCTGTATATAGAGAGATTCTTCGCCTACGGCTCAGAATGACATCTTTTTTTAACGTATGATTTTTACATTAACTTTCTATTTATGAGTAAAGCTACTTATTATATTAATACTTCTTATTCTATATACTTCTTATTATATTAATATCTCTTATATTAATACCTCTTATTATATTAATACCTCTTATTATATTAATACCTTTTATTATATTAATATAAATTCTTCACTTTAAATTCTTTTTCCGCTTCTCTTCTCTGGTCTTTTTTAGCTATATCTTCACGTTTATCGTACAGCTTTTTGCCTTTTGCCAAGCCTATTTCTACCTTCACGAGGCTTCCTTTAAAGTAAACAGTAAGAGGAACAAGGGTATACCCCTTTTGGGCAATCTTACCCATAATTTTATTGATTTCATAATTATGAAGTAACAGTTTTTTAATACGTAAAGGATCTTTGTTAAATATATTACCTTTTTCATAAGGGCTGATATGCATGTTATATACATATACCTCCCCGTTTTCTATACGGATATAGGCTTCTTTTATACTACACTTTCCCATACGCAAGGATTTTACCTCTGTACCATGTAGTACAATTCCTGCTTCATAGGTATCTTCTATAAAATAATCAAATCTTGCTTTTTTATTATTAGCAACCATTTTAATACTATCCTTGGACATATATCCTCCCATAAGGCTATTTTACAACAGCCTTCTATAAAAATAAATTAATAACTTTTCCAAAACTAATCTGAATCTACCAGAGCAAAGTCAATTGTTTTCATAAGCATATCGGTTCCTATCACCTCTACAGTAATCTTTTGACCTAATTTAAAGGTCCTCTTGGTGTGTTCCCCAATCATGGAATAGGTTCCTTCATCGTAGATGTAATAATCGTCTAGTAAATCAGCAACTTTAATCATACCTTCTACTGTATTAGGTAGTTCCACATACATCCCCCAGGAGGTAATTCCAGAGATTACTCCATCAAAAGTATGGCCTATAAAATCACTCATATACTCAACTTTCTTAAGTTTTTCTACATCTCGTTCTGCATCATCAGCGCGGCGTTCGGTTGAACTGGTTTGTCTTGCAATGTCAGGTAGTATTCTGCTATAATGCTTTATTCTTCTCTCGCTTAAGCCCCCACGAATATTCTCCTTAATGATTCGATGAATTTGTAAATCTGGATATCTTCTGATTGGAGATGTAAAATGACAATAATACTTGGTAGCCAGCCCAAAATGCCCGTCACTTTCTGTGGTGTATTTCGCCCGTTTCATGGAGCGGAGGGTTAAACGGCTAATAAGTGCTTCCTCCGGAGTGCCTTCAATTTTTACCAATAGTTTTTGCAACTCCTTAGGATGTATCTCATCTTGCCCAATTTTAATGCTGTATCCAAAATTATTTATAAAAATACCTAATTGCTGTATTTTTTCTGAATCCGGTTTTTCATGACTACGATAAAGGAAAGGTAGTTCCTGCCAGAAAAAATCTTCTGCAATGGTTTCATTTGCAAGTAACATGAAATCCTCAATAATCTTAGTCGCTGTATTTCTTTCATATGGTTTTATATCAATGGGGTGTCCTTTTTTATCTAATAGAATTTTACTTTCCGGAAAATCAAAATCGATAGAACCACGTTTCCTTCTTTTTTCACGAAGTATTTCTGCAAGTTCTTTCATTAATTCAAACATAGGAACTAATTCTTCATATTCTTTCATTTCCTCTTCATCATGATCTTCTAAGATTTTCTTTATACTGGTATAAGTCATTCTTCGGTTAACATTGACAACTGTTTCTGCTATTTCATGTCCTACTACATTTCCCTTTTCATCGATATCCATAAAACAGCTAAGAGCTAAACGGTCTGCTCCTTGATTTAATGAGCATATTCCATTTGATAATTTATGAGGAAGCATAGGAATAACCCGGTCTACCAAGTACACACTAGTTCCTCGTTTTACTGCTTCTTTATCCAGTGGTGAATCTTCAGTAACATAGTTGGTTACATCAGCAATATGAACTCCTAAACGATATCTGTCATTTTCTTTTGATATGGTTATGGCATCATCTAAGTCCTTTGCATCTTCCCCATCAATAGTAACAGTTTGAAGATGGCGGATATCTTTTCTTCCTGCCATATCCTTGGAATTCACTTCATCTGGAATAGATTCTACCTGTTTCATAACTCCTTCAGGAAATTCCATAGGCAAGTTGTATGCCATAACGATTGATAATATATCAACTCCCGGATCATTTATATGTCCAAGAATTTCAACTACTTTTCCTTCTGGATTTTTCTCGTTATCGCCAAAATTGGTTATTTTAACAACCACCTTATGACCAGTAACTGCGCCTTTGGTATGCTCCATTGAAATAAATATATCTTTACCAAACTTCTGGTTGTCAGCCACTACAAAGCCAAAATTCTTACTTTTTTGAAAGGTGCCAACAACTGTGGTATTTCCCCTTTCAATAATACGGACAACTTCGCCTTCTCTTCTTTTTCCTATTTTTTCACCTTTTACGCTGACTAATACTTTATCATTGTGAAATGCGCCGTTTGTACTAGTTTCTGGAATAAAGATATCATCTTCTTCACCTTCTACAATGACAAATCCGTAACCTCTCTGGGTTCCAGAGAATATCCCTATTTTGGTGTTCTCCTCTGCTGCTTTATAATTGCCTTTCACATCTACCAGTATTTTGCCTTCATCCTGTAAGGATAACAAAACTTCTTTTAAATCCTGTTTTTCAGAACGTGGTACTTGTAAAATACTGCATAATTCTTTAAATTTCATTGGTTTATATTCTTTGCTATTTATAAATTCTAAGAGAATTTTTTTCTTCTCATTTAATATTAAACTGTCCATATAACCTCCAAATCTTCAAGTTAAATTACTTAAAACGAATATATTACTAATGGTTTATAGTGTAGTATACCATAATTCCCCTCTGATACAGTTACAGAAGGACAGAGGATTACCTGTTTATAGTGTAGTATACCATAATTCTCCTATAAATAATACAAATCCTCCAGGATATTTTAAAAAAGAGTTTGCTTAGTAAACTTTAAAGTAATAAAAGCACTCCACATAGTAGAGTGCTTTATTTTGTCTCATTATTTAAGTAAATTAAGTACCACGGAAAGAACAATAAATGCTACAGCAAGGCCTTTTGTAAATTTCTCCAAAGCACCTTCCATAGAACGTCCTTTATTCTTACCCCAGTAGGTTTCAGCAGCACCGCCTGCAATAGCACCTAAACCTGTTGTTTTGCCCTCTTGCATTAAAACTACGATTACTAATGCTATACAAACAAGGACGTAAATAACTGTTACGACCACTTTCAGAATATCCATCATCACACCTCCTAAAGCTAAAGGTAATTCTACCATACTAAGCCAAAGATTTCAACTACTTTTTGTACAAGTCGAAAATCAAAGGTCGCCGTTCAGCCTGTGGCATCCCATTTCCCTTTTATATGCCTTACCCTCGTTAGCTTAGACCGCCCCGCCTTATTTTCCGATTACTTTCTTACTAATAAAGACTTTCCTGTCATTTCTGCAGGTTTAGTCATATTCATCATTTCAATTAAAGTTGGCGCAATATCAGCCAAGCATCCGCCTTCTTTTAAAGTATACTCTTTGTCATAATTTATTAATATAAATGGTACATCATTGGTTGTATGTGCAGTAAATGGCTCACCACTGTTATAGTCTACTAATTGTTCTACATTGCCGTGATCTGCACAGATAAACATTTGCCCATCTACAGAAAGTAATGCATCATATGCCATTCCTACACATTGATCCACTGCTTCAACTGCTTTAATAGCAGCGTCCTGAACTCCGGTATGACCTACCATGTCAGGATTTGCAAAGTTTATAATAATTACATCGTACTTTTGAGATTTAATAGCATCTACAAGGTTTTTAGCTACTTCAAATGCACTCATTTCCGGTTGTAAATCATAAGTTGCAACTTTTGGTGATTTTACTAATATTCTTTCTTCACCTTCATTAGGAACTTCTACTCCTCCATTAAAGAAGAAAGTAACATGAGCGTATTTTTCTGTTTCAGCAAGTCTTAACTGTGTTTTATGATTAGCGGCTAGGAACTGTCCAAAAGTATTATCTATAGATACTTTATGGAAAGCAACTATTTTATTATCAATAGTTACGTCATATTCTGAGAAACATACATAAGTTAGTGGGAATCTTCCCTTTTCTCTCTTAAATCCATCAAACTTCTCATCACAGAATGCCCTGGTGATTTCTCTTGCACGGTCTGGTCTAAAGTTAAAGAATATAATAGAATCGTTTTCTTTAATGGTGGCAACCGGTTTTCCATTTTCCATAACAACTGTAGGCAGGACAAATTCATCATTTTTACCAGCATCGTAGGATTGTTGTATTGCTTCAACTCCTGAGGATGCAGTTTCACCTTTGCCTAATACCATGGCGTTATAAGCTTTTTCCACTCTATCCCATCTGTTATCACGGTCCATTGCATAGTAACGGCCCATAACAGTAGCAATTTTACCAACACCTATAGCTTTCATCTTATGGGTTAGTTCCTCAGCAAAACCTTTTCCTGATGCAGGAGGTGTATCTCTGCCATCTAAAAATGCATGTACGTAGATATTGGTTAATCCTTCTTTTTTTGCTAATTCCAATAAAGCAAATAAGTGAGTAATGTGGCTATGTACACCACCATCCGATAGTAATCCGTATAAGTGAAGATCAGAGTTATTTTTCTTACAATTATTAATTGCTGTTAATAAGGCTTCATTTTTGAAAAAGTCTCCATCTTGAATTTCCTTTGTAATTCTGGTTAATTCCTGATATACAATTCTACCGGCACCCATGTTTAGATGTCCTACTTCTGAATTACCCATCTGACCTTCCGGAAGACCGACTGCCATTCCACTGGCATTACCTCGTACAAATGGATATTCTTTCATAAGCTTATTCATAACTGGTGTATTCGCTAGTTTAATTGCATTACCTTCTTTTTTTTCATTTAATCCATAACCATCTAATATCATCAAAACCGTTGGTTTTTTACTCATAATCATTACTCCTTTTCATTTACATAAGTTCCTTGAACTTCAAGTCATAATAGCATAATTTCTTTCATAAGTCAAAATGTACTACAAAAGAGATTAATACGAAACTCCAATAAGAAGCCTTAATCAAAAACTTCAGAAAATGCCATATACGAATGCCTTTTCCGAAGTTTTGGGATGCTTCTAAATGGAAATCGTATAATAAATTCTTATATAGAGTTATTCACCCTATATAAGATAGTTTAATGTCGTTCTGATTGAGAAATTGAGAATCAATTCGTTTAATGTATGGGAAGAATCTATTCTGGGTACTTTGATTCTAGATGCCTTGATTCTAGGTACTTAGATTCTTCGCCTTTCAGGCTCAGAATGACATTTTTTTGGTTACTTATTATAATTTACAATCTTTCCAAAGTCTGGTTTTAAGCTTGCTCCGCCCACTAAACCGCCATCAATGTCTGCTTGAGCAAATAATTCTGCCGCACTTGCTCCAGATACGCTTCCGCCATATTGGATACGGATAGCATCTGCTGTAGCTTGATCATATATTTCTGCAATACATTCACGAATAGCTTTGCATACTTCTTGTGCTTGTTCTGTAGTTGCTACTTTACCGGTTCCGATTGCCCAGATTGGTTCATAAGCGATAACCGCTTTTTTAGCATTTTCTACAGATACATTTAAGAATGCAATTTTAATTTGTTGACGAATAAAGTCAATGGTTACGCCTTGCTCTCTTTGAGTTAAGGTCTCGCCACAACATACGATTGGAGTTAAACCATGTTCAAATGCTTTTAATACCTTCTTATTTACTGTTTCATTTGTTTCAGCAAAATACTCTCTTCTTTCAGAATGTCCGATGATAACATATTTTACTCCAATATCTGTTAGCATGTTAGCAGATATTTCTCCAGTATATGCACCACTTTCTTCAAAATGCATATTTTCAGCGCCAATTTGTATGTTAGTACCTTTAACAGCTTCTATTGCTGTTGTAAGTGATATAGCTGGTACACAAAATACAACATCAACATCCTTATTATCTACCAAAGGTTTTAATTCACTGATTAATGTAACTGTCTCACTTGGAGTTTTATTCATTTTCCAGTTACCTGCAATTATTTTTCTACGCATCTTTTTCTCCTCCCGTTACAGAACATGTTTCTGAGTTCAAATTCATCAAAGATGAATTAGGCTAGAATTTCATTATTATTTATCATTAGCTGCTGCTACACCAGGAAGTTCTTTACCTTCTAAGAATTCCAAGGAAGCTCCGCCACCTGTTGATATATGAGTCATCTTATCGCCAAAACCTAATTGATTTACAGCTGCAGCTGAATCGCCACCACCAATAATAGTAGTTGCATCGATTTCTGCAAGTGCTTTAGCAACTGCTATAGTACCTTTTGCAAAGTTAGGTAATTCGAAAACGCCCATAGGTCCATTCCAAACTACAGTCTTAGCATCCTTAATCGCATCTGCATATAATTGACGGGTTTTTTCACCGATATCAAGGCCTTCCCAATCAACTGGAATCTCTCCGCGGCCTACTGTCTTGTATTCTGTATCATTAGAAAATTCTTTTGCAATAACAGTGTCTACAGGAATCAATAAGTTAACTCCTTTTTGTTTTGCTTTATCCATCATTTCTCTTGCATATTCAAGATAATCTTCTTCTAGCAGAGATTTACCTACTTCTTCTCCTAATGCTTTCATGAAGGTATAAGCCATACCGCCACCAATGATTAGAGTATCTACTTTATCTAATAAGTTATTGATAACGGAAATCTTACTGGATACTTTAGATCCACCTAAAATCGCTACAAATGGTCTCTTTGGATTATCTACTGCATTACCTAAGAAATCAATTTCTTTTTGCATTAAATAACCTACAACAGCTGTATCAACAAATTGTGTTACACCAACATTGGAGCAATGTGCTCTATGTGCTGTACCAAATGCATCGTTTACAAATACATCACAAAGAGAGGCTAATTCTTTACTAAACTCTTCACCATTCTTTGTTTCTTCTGCTCTATAACGGGTATTTTCAAGAAGTATGACATCTCCGTCCTTCATAGCGGCAACGGCAGCTTTTGCATTATCACCTACTACAGTTGGATCTGCTGCAAACTTAACCGGTTGTCCAAGAAGTTCAGCCATTCTTACAGCTACTGGTGCTAAAGATAATTCTGGCTTTGGTTCTCCCTTTGGCTTTCCTAAATGAGAGCAAAGGATGATTTTTCCGCCATCGTTAATTAATTTTTTTATTGTTGGCAGTGCTGCAACAAGACGATTCTCGTCTGTAATTTTTCCGTCTTGTAAAGGTACATTAAAGTCACATCTAACTAAAACTCTTTTTCCTTTTACGTTAATATCGTCTATAGATTTCTTATTTAGCATATGTGTAGCTCCTTTCAGTACTTTAATTAAATTATATAAATCAGGTCCGGTTCCATTAATAAGTTGGGTTCGGTAAACGTTCCCAGACTTAATAACAAGACCGGACCCATAATTGGATCAATATTATAATGTTTAAATTCGCAGATTTTCTAATTTTGATAAGTTAATTACGATTATTTAAATTTCGAATTATTCTAATCTTGAATTATGCTAATTACGAATTATACTAATCTTGAATTATGCTAATTACAAATTATACTAATTACGAACTATACTAATTACGAATTATGCTAATTCAGCAAAGTATTTAATTGTTCTAACCATCTGGCTGGTATATGAATTTTCATTATCATACCATGCAACAGTTTTAACTAATGTTTGACCATTTCCAAGATCAGTTACTCTAGTTTGAGTTGCATCGAATAAAGAACCTTCTGTAATACCAACAATATCAGAAGATACAAGTTCTTCTTCTGTATATCCAAAAGATGGATTAGCTGCTGCTTTCATAGCTGCATTAACATCTTCTACTGTAACTGTACCATTCACAACGGATACTAATTCTGTAGTAGAACCGGTTGGTACTGGAACTCTTTGTGCTGCTCCATCTAATTTGCCTGCTAATTCAGGAATTACTAAACCAATAGCTTTTGCTGCACCAGTTGAGTTAGGAACGATATTAACAGCTGCTGCACGAGCTCTTCTTAAATCACCTTTTCTATGTGGTCCGTCTAATACCATTTGATCACCAGTATATGCATGAATAGTAGTCATGAAACCTTTTTGGATAGAAGCTAATTTATTTAAAGTATTAGCCATAGGAGCTAAACAGTTTGTAGTACAAGAAGCTGCGGAAATAATAGTATCATCAGCTTTTAAGGTCTTCTCATTAACACCAAATACTACTGTAGGAAGATCATTACCAGCTGGAGCTGAGATAACAACTTTCTTTGCACCTGCATCAATATGAGCTTGTGCTTTTGCTTTTGATGTATAGAATCCTGTACATTCAAGTACTACATCTACCCCAATCTGTCCCCAAGGAAGGTTCTTTGCATCAGCTTCTGCATAAATCTTAATTTCTTTTCCATCAACAACGATTGATGATTCTTTTGCTTCAACTGTATGGTTTAAATATCTGCCTTGTGCTGAATCATATTTTAATAAGTGTGCTAACATTGTTGGGTTTGTTAAATCGTTAATAGCTACTACTTCATATCCTTCAGCGCCAAACATCTGTCTGAATGCAAGACGTCCAATACGTCCAAAACCATTAATTGCTACTTTTACTGCCATAATTATATTCCTCCTAAAGATATATTTATAATATACTGCCTGACTGCTTCAAAATAAGTACTTTTTTGCCCATAAAGATATGAAACAAGGCAGTTATTAATCTTTAAAATGATTGATAAAATTTTCTCAAACCTCTTTCATTTTACCTTTTCCAATCATAAAATTCAAGGGTAAAATAGGAATTGATTTAAGATTACTATTAAGCACATATTTTTCATATTATTATTAAAATATTTGTGCAATAATGCTGTCAAAAAAGTCCAAATCTGTATAATTCCAGAACTATGTATTAGTATTGTCAGTAATGATATAGTTATCCAAAACTCTTCAAGATAGTTTATCTGAATTACAAAATTAGTATTGCCAGTAATGATATGGTTATCCCCACCCTTACTAAGAAAACCTTTAGCAAGAGTGTGATACCATATATCAAAAACTATTGAGAAATTATACTATTTACAGTACTTTTTAAATCTGCCATTTCTTGTTGGCTTACCTGTCTGGCTGGTTGATAATAATTTTTGCTTTTTGCAATTGTAAATAATTCATACTGGCATGTTTCTGATTGATTTCTCATTTGCTGTAATGTCTGGCGTAATTCCTGATTTTCTGTCTGTGTAATCATATCACTTAATGATTTAATTCCATTATTAATTGAATTTAAAGCATCTGTTACCATTGCATGTTCTTGCATAGTGAAATCCTCCTATTTTAAGAATTGTAATAAAGTTTGTTTTTTCTGTGCTGCAGATTGACTTTCTTTTTGGAAAAATTGTTTTACGCTGGGATCTTGTGAGCTATCTGCATAAGCTTTATATTTTTCCATGTCTGTCTCACTGAAAACTAATAGATGCCTTAAATTCTGTAATTCCATTTCTGTTAGGTTACCCATATTATATTGTCCTCCTTTTGCTCATTAAAATACAGATAATTGCAGATGATTTTAAACATTAACAGTTATCTAAGAGTATTATTTCAAAGGAGGTATATTATTATTCTTCTTTTGACTTTTTATTTAATGTAATTGTTATCTTGAAAGGTATATTAATTTTTTAATAATAAATATTTTGTTTATTTTACTATTAGCTTTTTACAATAAATAAGTTTTCATTTTATTAATAGCTTTTTATATGAATAGATTGTTCATTTTATTATTTAATATTTTTATAATAAACATATTATTCCTTATATCTAATATTTTTTTATAATCGGTTATATAAAGATTCATATTTAATAGCCGAATTCTTCCAGGAAAAGTCTTTTGCCATTCCCCTGTCAATGATTTTATTCCATTCTCGTTTTTTTGTAGAGAATGTTTTTTTGGCATAGTTAATGATGGATAGCATTTCATGGGCATTATAATTTCGAAAGCTGAAACCAGTCCCTGTCCTATCATACTCATTATAGGGTTCAACAGTATCTTTTAAACCTCCTGTTTCTCTAACAATTGGAACTGTGCCATATCTTAAACTGATTAACTGACTAAGCCCGCAGGGTTCAAATAAAGAAGGCATCAAAAAAGCATCACATGACGCATATATTTTATGTGCTCTTTCATTGGAATAAAAGATATTTGCAGATACTCTATCCGGATATTTCCATTGATAATGGCGGAATAAATTCTCATATTTTTCTTCGCCTGTTCCTAGTATGACAAGCTGAACATCTTCAGCGCATATGTCTTCTATACAATAGTCAATTAAATCAAAACCTTTTTGATCCGTTAATCTGGATACGATACCAATCATAAAGGCTTTATCATTATTTTCTAATCCTAATTCTTGCTGTAACGCCCTTTTATTTTTTATTTTTTCTTTTCTAAAATTAAGAAGATTATAATTATGAAAAATCAGAGAATCTGTTTCCGGATTATACTCCTCATAATCAATACCATTTACAATTCCCTCCAGTGAATTAGATCTTGCATTTATTAATCCATCTAATCCTTCTCCATAGAAGGGCGTTTTAATTTCATTAGCATAGGTGTCACTAACGGTAGTTACAAAATCACTGTAAACAATCCCACCTTTTAAATAGTTAGCATTACCATACGCCTCCAATTTATCAGGGGTAAAATAGTATTCGGAAAGACCGGTAATATCTTTTACGGTCTTCATATCCCATATACCCTGAAATTTTAAATTATGTATTGTAAATACTGTATTTATTTCTTTATAAAAGTCTCCCTCATGAAACTTGTCCTTTAAATAAACAGGAAGGAGTCCAGTCTGCCAATCATGACAATGTATAACATCCGGTTTAAATTTCAATAGAGGAAGTGCGGAAAGAGCTGCTTTACTAAAAAATGCAAATTTCTCTATATCCTCATATATATTACCATATGGGGTTGATCCTGCAAAATAGTATTCATTGTCGATAAAATAAAAGGTTATGCCATCAAAGTCAAGTTGAAAAACTCCTACATACTGATTTCTCCATGCTAAATCCATGTAGAAGTGAGTCAGGTACTTCATTTGTGCTTTATAAGATTCCGGTAAAGCTATATATTGGGGGAGCATTACACGAACATCAAATTCTTCTTTGTTAACGTATTTAGGCAATGAACCGACTACATCGGCTAGACCACCGGTTTTTATAAACGGAACACATTCTGATGCAACAAAAAGAATATTTTTCATTTAATAGTCTTCCTTTCTCTAATAAAATTTCACTAGGATACCATTATTATACAATAGTTTATACTAAAAAACAGAATAAATTGAAACTATTATAATAAACTTTTGCATAAACTTTTATATAACTTTTACACGACTTTTTCATAAACCTTTACATAAACCTTTGCATAATAAATGAGGCTGCTGCAAAACCGTCATTCTGAGGGCAAATTCAGTTTGATGAATTTGCTCGAAGAATCTCATTCTAAAGTGGGATTCTTCGAGCTTTAATTCAGCCTTGCTGAATTGCTCTCAGAATGACAATTTTTTTATTTTGCAACAGCCCCATATTGTTTATTTTTAATAAAATTTATGCTCTTAATTATGCTCTTAAACTTATGCTCTTAACTTATGCTCTTAACTTATGCTCTTAAACTTATGCTCTTAAACTTATGCTCTTAACTTATGCTCTTAATTATGCCCTTATGCCCTTAACCTATGCTCTTAACTTATACTCCAAACGAATTTTATCTGCTATTAATGCAACAAATTCAGAGTTGGTAGGCTTTCCCTTTCCGTTACTTACAGTGTATCCAAATAATTCATCTATAGTATCCATTTTACCCCTACTCCAAGCTACTTCGATGGCATGTCTTATAGCCCTTTCAACTCTGCTGGGAGTTGTCTTGTGTCTTTTCGCTATGGATGGATATAATAGTTTTGTAATCGAATTCAACATTTCATTATCATTCACTGACATCATAATTGCGTCTCTAAGATACTGATATCCTTTGATATGTGCAGGAACACCTATTTCATGAATAATATTAGTAACATCGGATTCTAGATTTCTTTCTATAAAATTATCTTTACTTTCATATGCGCTAACTCTGTGACTATCGACTAATTTACTATTATGTAGGTCGCCTCTTACTTGCTTTATTCTCGAAAGAACCATGTTATTATCGAATGGTTTCATAATATAATAGCTAGCGCCTAATTCAAATGCATTCTCTGTAACCCCTTCTTGACCAATTGCTGTAATGACGATAAATGCAGGAGTTTTCTTATAGGAATCATCTAATCTGACTTTCTCCATAACTCCCAGTCCGTCTAACTTTGGCATGATCAAATCTAGCAAAACAACATCAGGTTTTTTCTCTTTAATTAATTCAAGTGCTTCCATACCGTTTGAAGATGTTCCAACAACTTCAATATCGGAATCACTTTTTAGTATATCTACTAAAAGATTTACTATACGTTCGTTATCATCTACAATTGCTACGTTAATCTTACCCACTTTGATACCTCCCAAAATTTAAACCTTATTATAACTTATAAAGTACAAACTTTCTTGCAATTTCTTATTTTTCCACTACTTAATTAATAATAATTACATAATTAAAAACTCCCTCAGCCTTTAAATTATGTACTTTTTATCATAATTTATTTTGCAAATGCAAATACTATCCTCCTTTCATAAATTGTTATTATTTACCACCATATACATAATACATTATAGCGTATAATTAGTTCCTAGTCAATAATTCCTAAAAAAACTTCCAAAATATTGAATCATCGACAGCATGACAATATATATTTGCAAAACATAGTTAGCTTTACATTTTTAGTTATTATTTCCCACAAATAATAACGCTAATACAAATTGCAAGTTAAAGCTTACCTTATCTGCATTATATACAGTAAATAACATATTATCAAATGTTTCTTATCGCATAATACGACAAGAATATCTTAATTTAAGAGAATTCTTAGTAAATTAGTACTATTTGTAAAATACTATTGAAAAAATAGTAGGGATTAATTGATTATTAGCAACAATTATCAGAGAATTTTCACAAATCCCGTCGATAAATTAATTTGATTCTTTCGTGTCTAAGTTATATATCATATTTTCAATAAAGGTAGCGTAACCTTTCGTAGAATCCTGTATAAATACATGGGTTACTGCACCTATAATTTTACCATTTTGTATAATCGGACTTCCACTCATACCTTGAACAATACCACCGGTTAAGTTTAAAAGTTCATCATCTACAATGCTGATAACCATTCCCTTGTTAGAATTTGAGTTATTTAGATCTATTTTCTTGATTTCTATATTATATTCTTTCACCTCATCATCGACACAGCTTAAAATAGTTGCCGGTCCTAATTTGACTTCTTGTTTTAATCCTATTGGAATAAAATCATCTTGAAATGTGCTTATATAGTTTTCGGTAATGGAACCAAAGATTCCTTGGTTGGTATTCTTTTTAATATTACCAATTTTATTAAATTCATTTTGATTAATAACACCAATTAATTCACCTGGTGCCCCTTGTCTTCCCTTAATAATCGTCATTATCTCAGCATTATACAGATATCCCTGTTGAATTTCCATAATTAAGCTTGTATCAATATCCGTTATACCATGACCTAATGCACCAAACTCCCCGTCTTTTGTTGTAAATGTCATGGTACCGATACCTTGGGTATTATCCCTAATCCAAGTACCAATCTTGTACTCCCCATCTACTGTTTTTACCGGTGTAATCTTATATTGAATAATTTCATTGTTTCTTCTTACATCAATCAGCAAATCCTCACCATCGCATCTTTGAATCATATTTATAAGTTCTTTTTTATTTTTAATTGGCATATGATTAATGGCTGTAATATAATCACCAGATTTTAATTTATTTAAGGAGGGCTCATAATTTAACCCGTCTGCTCCATTGATTGCTCCGGTACCAAGTACCATTACTCCATCTGTTTCAACATAGATTCCAATAGGACTTCCGCTTGGTCTTAATTCCTTATCCTCAATAACTCCAATCTCTATTTTTTTTAATTCAAGAAAGCCAAAAAGCTTTAAACTAATTTCATAACTTCCTAATTCGGTTGATTTTAAAGTAAATGGTTTATTTAAATCTATTTTAATTTGATTAGCAGGTACCGTTTTATTGTTTACACTAATGACGCCAATATTTTCATTGGTAAAATCAGCTTGGAAAGGTAAATTAAAATTAAATTCTTCATCTTCTCCTACTTTAATTCTTATTTTATCAGGTACGCTCCCATATAATCTTTTATAAGAAAATATAATAATTGCAATGAAATTTATTACAAATAGCAGAAGAAGTATTTTTCTATAAATTGCTTTTTTATTCATGTTTCACCAAGCCTTTCACACGGAAGTAATTATTTGTCACATTACAAAATGACTGTTATCTTAAGGATAAATAAGTAATTTTCTATGATAACAAATTAATACACATAAGTAATAGAATTTCCTAAATTAAAAAAGGATATACATTATTAATGTATATCCCTGAATTACTATTTTTGTTAGTATGCGTATTTTATCAGTTTTTCAAACTAGTATTTTTTAGTTCCTTTTGCTAATTCTTTCATTTCCCGTGCATTATTTATAACAGTATCTGTAATTACTGCACCACCTAATATTCTTGCTAATTCTTCAATAGATTCTGTCTCATCTAACCTTCGAATGGAAGTTTTTGTTGAAATTCCATCTGTCGTTTTTTCGATTATAAAGTGAGCATCTGACATAGCTGCAATCTGTGCTAAATGGGTAATGCATATAACTTGATGATTTTTGGATATCATAGACAATTTTTCTGAAACTTTTTGTGCTGTTCTGCCACTAACACCCACATCAATTTCGTCAAAAATTAAGGTATCTATTTCATCTTTATCAGCTAATACGGATTTAATCGCCAGCATAATTCTTGACAATTCACCACCGGAAGCAACTTTTGACAAAGGCTTTAATTCTTCTCCTGGATTCGTAGAGATTTCAAATTCGACTTCATCGAAACCATTGCTGGTATAATGATTTAATTTTCGAAATACCATCTCAAACTTAACATCTAAAAAGTTTAAATCTATGAGTGATTCTTTCATTTTATAAGTTAGTTCTTTTGCTTTTTCTTGTCTAATACTGGATAATTGTTTAGAAAGCTGGTCTAATTTTTCTTCTAACTGTTTCTGTTGTTTTGTCAATAATAATATGGTATCTTCGTAATTATTATATTCTTGTAATTTTTTCTCATTATCTTCACAATAATTTAAAATTTCAGGAATGCTATTCCCGTATTTTGACTTTAAATGATTGATTAAATCTAGCCGTTGTTCGATATTAGTAAAGTCTTCCTCATTATTATTTAAATCCGCTAAATATTCTGATAATTCTCTATTAAAGTCATTTACTAAATCCTCAATGTCTGCAATTTCTTTTAAAAAATTGGTTATCGATGAATCATAATCTATTAGTTTATTTAAACATTTTACAGCACGGCCAATTTGATCTCCTGCTGAACCGGATTCTTGATTACTCATTAGCCCATGAACACTTCCTAACCCCTCCGATATAGCTTTTGCATTAGATAAACGTCTATATTCTGTGCCAAGTACTTCATCTTCACCAACCTTTAAAGCCGCACTTCTTATCTCATTGATTTCATATTCTAAAAAGGATATCTCTCTAAGCCTTTTATCATCATCTATTTTTAATTCTTTTAATTTGCTTTTTACTTCTATGTAGTCATTATAAACCGCTCCCAACTCTTTCTTAATATCACCTATATTATCTTTTGCATATCGATCCACTATTTCTAAATGTTTTTCTTTATACAGTAAGGATTGATGCTCATGCTGTCCATGTATATCAATGAGTAAACTTGCAATGTTTTTTAATACATTGGTGGTAACCGTTTCACCATTTACTTTACATATGCTTTTTCCATTCATTATCTTCCTGCTGATTATAATCTGGCCATCTTCCAATGGAACATCTAATTCACTAATTGCCGTAAGTACACTTTTATCTTCTTCTTGAAAAATTAACTCTACCAGCGCATAATCTGCACCTTTTCGTATGATGTCCTTTGTAACTTTTCCACCTAATGCAACATTAATAGAACCTATAATAATGGACTTACCGGCGCCTGTTTCGCCTGTCAGTATATTTAAATTATCTTTAAAATATACTTCTACTTCATCAATAATTGCAAAATTCTTTACATGTAAATTTAGTAACAAAATACCTTCCTCCTATCGCTTGTTTTATGTAATGTAACAAACAATCTCTAATGGTACTCTCCAAGTTTTAAAAACATATGTTCTAATATAATTGTAACATAGTCCCATTCAGTATGCAAATATTTTTTGTAAGAAAAAATCCATGTCATTCTGAGGGCGTCGTTTGCCCGAAGAATCCCGTTTCTGTTGAGATTCTTTTCAATTCAAGATACAAACATTTTCCCAAGAAAAAAACTTGTCATTCTGAGGGCGCCATTTGCCCGAAGAATCCCATTTCTGTTGAGATTCTTTTCAATTCAAGATACAAACATTTTCCCAAGAAAAAAACTTGTCATTCTGAGGGCGCCATTTGCCCGAAGAATCCCATTTCTGTTGAGATTCTTTTCAATTCAAGATACAAACATTTTCCCAAGAAAAAAACTTGTCATTCTGAGGGCGCCATTTGCCCGAAGAATCCCATTTCTGTTGAGATTCTTCGGGCAAATAACGCCCTCAGAATGACACTGGCAGTAACACCGACAATAACACCGGCAATGGCACCAACAATATACATACTCCACAGAATACAAGATACCCAATAATTACACTTTTAGTAATAATTATTGGGTATCTTGTTTACTTTATGATTTGATTATGCAATCGGTGTAACTTTTATTTTACATCTTAAAGTTTTACCATTTATATTTGCTGTAATAGTAGTTGTTCCAACTTTTCTAGATTCAACGACACCATTTTGTACCGTTGCAATACTTGGGTCATCTACATCCCATATAACTCCAGTATTAACTCCTACAACACTTAAGGTGTATCTGGAATATTGCTCTAATTCAAGATAAGTTGTATTTAAGCCAACAACTGTTACCTTTGTTGTTGCTGTCTTACCAGATTCTGTAATTAAGATAATATTTGCTGTACCTGGTTTATGTGCTGTTACTCTTCCAGTTGCTTTATCAACAGATGCAACTGATTTATTATCTGTCTCCCAAGTAAATCTATCCGTACTGTTGGTTGGATTAATGACCTTTTGTAATGTAGTTGATTCACCAGTTGTCATGATTAAGCTTTCAGTAGAAATTATTACTTTAGTGGCAGGTACCAGAGGCTTTACTTTCACCACTGCCATACCATATTTGCCGCTATTATCAGCTGCCGTTGCCTTAATCTTTACAGTACCTGCTTTTAATGCTGTAACCACACCTCTTGAATCAACAATTGCTATAGACTCATCACTGGAAGTCCATTTTACCTTTTTAATTGTTGCATTGGTTGGTCTTACGGTAGCTTTTAGCTTAAAGCTTCTGCCTTCCACTGTGGTAACGGAAGAAACATTAAGTCTAACCGATGTTACCGCTTTTACTACTCGAATATCACAACTTGCCTCTGCCCTTGTACCATCTAGTGCAGTAGCAGTAATTACAACTGTTCCAGGACGCTTGGCAGTTACTTTTCCTTGTGAATTAACGGTTGCTACCCTTGAATTACTAGAAGTCCATTTTAATTTTGGATTGGTTGCAGTATTTGCTTCTACGGTAGCTTTTAAGGTGAATCTCTTACCAACGCCAAGTATATAGCTGGATTTGTTTAATTTTACATTAGTTACAGGTTCTACTACTTTAACGATACAAAACTTTGTAATTTTTTTGTCTGCCGTTTGTACTTTGATAATTGCTGTACCACCGGATATAGCTTTTACAGTGCCATTATTGGATACTCTTGCAACCTTTTCATTGGAACTAGACCAAATCAAACCTACTTCTTCTGCAGAACTTGGCTGCATAGTCGCTTTCAATTTAAATGTTTCACCAATTACAAGTGTTTTTTCGTCAAAGTTAAGCTGAATTTCATTTGGCTGTTGTACAACCGTTACATTACAATAAACAGCATCCCCATATGCAGTCTTTGCAAATACTACCGCTTTACCTGGGGCTTTAGCAGTAATTCTGCCTTTTTCATCTACTGTTGCAATCTTAGTATCTGTTGACGCCCAAGTTAAGCCAAGTTCTGTACTGTTAGATGGAGTAACTGTCAGTTCTATAGTATAAGATTGACCTACATTTAATTCAAGATTAGTTACATCAAATTTTATACCCGTTGCTTTTTGCCTTACTGTAATGGTACAGGTACTATAATATGCACCGTCTTCCGTTTTTACCATTACAATAGCCTGTCCAGCAGCTCTTGCTGTAATTAAACCTATTGAATCTACACTGACTACGGATGTATCGGTAGAACTCCAAACTACATTCTTCCTAGAAGCATCACTTGGTGTTAATAAGTATCCAATTCTTATGGACTCGCCAACGTACATGACTTTTGTCTTTTCATCTAAGGTTAAAGATCTAACCGGAACCTCTACATTAATATTGCAAATAGCTGTCTTGGTAGGGTCACTTTCTGAAAATGCTATAACTGCAGCAACACCAGGTGCTACCAAAGTAACCATACCTTTATCATCAACTTTTACAATACTTTCATTGGTAGATTTCCATTGTATATTTTTATTAGTTGCATTTTGTGGTTCAATATTAGCTCTTAATTGAAAACTCTTTGCAGTTAAAGGAACGGTAACCGCTGTTTCTGATAAAGTAATCTTTTCTACGTGTTGCATTACTGATACATGGCAATAGCCCACCACAACATTATCCTGATTAATTGCTGATATTACCGCTACACCAGGTTTAACACCTCGAATAGTAGCTGCCAAATCAGTAGAGTCCTTCACTTCCACAACGTTAGTATCAGATGATACCCAATGTAAAGGTCCTTTGTTAGAACCAGCCGGTTCAACCTTCGCCGATAAGGTTACAAATTGATCCATTTCTAATGTTACCTTGGCTGGAGTAACGGTGATATTTGATACAGAATCCTCTACCCAAATAATGCAGGTTGCCGTTTTTCGAACACCCTTAATGATTTGAGCCGCAGTAATTGTTGCAGAACCCTTTTTAATACCTGTTACCAATCCATCTTCAACCGTGGCAACAGTAGGATCACTGGTGGTCCAAATAGTTGTATTGGTGTTCTCTGATGAAGTTGCAATTAATTGTATAGAGCCCGATTTATATATAGTCGCTTTGGTATGATTCAGAGAAATCCCATCAATAACAGTAATACGTAATGTTTTATCACTTGGTGTGTAGACAGAAGTATTATATAATCCTGATGCTACCTGATAGGTTAATATTACATCTACAGAACCTTCATGCTCTGCTTTTATAATTCCTGCGGAAGGAGCTACATTAACAGTGCTTCCTTTTTCAACAGGATTATAAGAATATGTAAATATTCCCGGATTGTAGATGTTGGAGTTATCTGTTAATCTAAAATCATCACCGACATTCATAATAATATTATCTTTTTCAATATGAATTGGTACAATAAGAGTTACTTCTAGCGAATCAATTTTACTATCACCTTTGTATTTAACGTTAGGATAGGCTTTAATAGTATATGTACCTGCTTTTAAATTACTTAATACAACATTACCGTTATAGGAATGGATATCTCTTATTATTCTTCCTGTATCGCTAATAGGAATAATTGTACCCTTATGGTCGCATATTTCCCAGGCTAAATTTGTTGCAAACATTGCATTAGATGATAAAGTTGTACTTGAGATTCCTTCTGGCAATATAATTGTTGTTTTATCTTTATAATTATTATCAACATCTTTAATTTGTGGAGAAACAACAACAGGTACCTTAGCTTCTAATTTTTTACCATCTGATAAACTGGTACCGGTGGTAATTGTAATAACAGTAGAACCTGCACCCTTTGCTGTAACATTACCATTAGAATCTACTACCGCAACTTCAGGATTAGCACTTTCCCATAATATATAAGGATTTACAGTAGAATCTGGTTTTATGATACTTATTGTCTTGGTACTATTTGGATCCGTTGCACCAGGAATATAAATTAACTGTAAAACCTTTTCTCCAGAACTGGTAGTTGTAAAATTACCATTGTCAACCACTAATGGCACTTCTATGTAACAAACAATAGTTTTTGTTACTCCACCTTTGGTGATTGTTGCAGAAATTTCAGAAAAACCGGGTCCCTTAGGCTTCACTTTAACTTGATAACTTGGTGAACCTGTAGTTAAATCTGCTACTCGAATCTCCGAGGATTTCCAATCAACCGAAGTTGCATCTGTAGCGCTTATACGTAAATCAATACTGTTTCCATTACTTATTGTAATACTTCCACCATGGGGGATTTTTTTCCCACCATAGTCAAAGTAATATTCTTCCTCAACAGGTGTCGGAGTCGGCGTAGCAGTTGCATTCACTTTGACACCGTTTAGCATACTAATACTTATTGCAGCTGCCATACACATAATCCCCAATAATATTTTTCCCATAAACTTCTTCATCTTCGTCCTCCTTGACATGTTTCTCTAGCATTTTTCTCTTGTGCCTTTTTATTTATTTTTAGGATGTCTCCATCTATAGATTATTCAATTATGTATCGACAATTGTATCAAAAATGATTAGGAAAATGATATACTTTATTAATATTATTTATAAATACTTTCATTCTTTACATTCCACTTATGAAATTTGCCATTTTAAATGATGCGCGCAAAATTGATAAAAATGGAGTTCTAAGGCAATTTTCTATTTGTCATGCCAATAATACAGAGTGATTCCGACACTGGTAGAAGTATTTTCATGCCAATCATAATGCATGTGTGGTAAATAATCGTTAATAAATTCATCTCCATATTCAGTCAGGTTACATGCCCCACGTGACAATGAATGAAATCCATCTCTATTAGTTGATATATACATGTTCGTCCTATGGATTTTAACTGTGAGACGTCTGTTCGTTTTCCACCTGTCAATATACTCCGTATTAACATCCGGCATAAGGATAATAGTCTCTTCTGTATATATTTTTATTTTGAGGATTTCTTCTATGTCTTTAAGAGAAATCTGTGTCTCACAATAATTTACACATACAATATTATAGTTGTATTCAAAGCCATTAAAAGTTTCTTTAAAATCATCACTTGGACAATATCTGATAGGTATATATAGTATCTCATTTTTCTGTAAGCTCGCTGCTATAGAGAAGCACTCTGCCAAAAACTGATATCCGCTCCCATTACCCCAGATTAATACAAATCCTTTATTATCATGTCCGGCTGTTACACTTTTGCTTATATCACATGGTTTTAAAATGAATAATTCATTCCCACCATGGATTGTAATTTTCTTTCTAATTAATTTCACAAATATCTCCTTAAACTTCTTTTCTAATAAAATAAAAAATTACTCTATATCTTTTTATCTCTCTGTTAGTTTTACTACTAATTATTCTTTCCAAGCATAATCCAGTGGCGATACGATTGATTAATTTCCATAAATAAATTGCCTAACTTCTTTACGTGTAGCATCCAAATCTAATGGAATTAATACAGCCTGATTTTTTAATTTTCCAATTTGCACTTTTTCATCTTTATAACTTCCATCAGATGGTATTCTGTAATTTTCCAACTTATTAACTTCTAAACTAACAGCTTCTTTTAAATAATTGTTAAATTCATTTTGCGTAATATCTGTTTTTATATTAACGTTAGTCAAAATATCATTCATTAATAAACCTAATGATAATATATTCTTTGATTTTACTTTTTCAAATAAAGAATTTAAAACAGCTCTTTGCCTATATGTTCTGCCAAAATCATAGTATTCAGTTCCTGTTGAGACTTTCCTGATTCTACAATAACCTAATGCCTGATTTCCGTTCAAAGTTTGTGTTCCAGCAATCACATTTCGATAAGCAGGATTTGATATATAATTGGTTTTATTAAGATAATTCGCTTCTTTACTTGTTAATGTAACTTCCACACCATCCAAAAGGTCTATCACCTTTTCAAAAGATTCAAAATTAACTAATGCATATCCATCAATATTAATGCCAAAATCATTGTATATTGTTTTGTATAGTAAATCTATTCCACCTTTTGCATAAACCGAATTAAGCCTGTTGTTATCATAGCCTGGGATTGGAATATATAAATCCCGCATCAAAGATGTAAGTTTTATAGACTTATCTTTTGTATTCATAGATGCGACTATCATAACATCTGTATTAGAAGCATTATCTATTTCTTCAACTCCCAGTAAAAGAATATTAATTACTTCATTTATTGGCATTGTTTCTAATGCTTTCGTATCCGTATCTTTATCAGATTCTGATTCTACATAATCTAAATTATCATATATGTATTTACTTGCAATATTTAATAAAATATCTTTACCAGCACCAGTAAAAATTAATATTAAAATAAGTAACATAATAATTGAAAGTCCAATTGTAAAAAACCTAAGTCTATAAGATCTTTTATTATTTTTCTGTCTTCCCTTTTTCTTATTTATTATTTCATCCTCCAAAGTATTATTTACTTGGTTTGCTAGTGAAGAGTTTATTTCATTCAAATATTCATCATCATCTAAACTATGGTCAAGATAGTTGGAATAGGAATCCCACTCATGACCTTTACTTGGAGAATGTAATGCCTCATTACTTTTGCTAGAATTTTTAACTTTACGTTTGTTATTTATATCCATATTCATATACTCCTTTTTTCATAAGACTAGTATAAATATGTTGGTTCAATTTAAAGTAACCAGTCTATTGTCTTAATAAATTCTATAAAATACTTATATTCAGATGATTATATCACATAAATTGTAAATATGCAAAATATGTATTTACGGTTCTGAACCTTCCAAGTATCGCATAAAGTTCCGATGTCCCTTGCAAGTAGAAAACATGGATGTTCCTATGAGCATCCATGCTCTGAATCTAAATATGGACAAACGGTTCATTTGGTAATGGAGGATAATCCTAAAATCGTTAGTTTATTTGATATAAGAATTCCACATGACGATCCAATACCACTACCACATAAGGTAATTAGAGCAACAATTACTCCCTCACTCATATATACCCCTTTCTTTTGATATATTTATCCGTCCGACTTTTCTAATTAGTATTAATTTGTAACACTATTAATTTTTGTATCAAAAAAGCACCTACTTGTTAGGGTAGATGCTCTGAATTAATTATTCATTGTTTTTAGTTGAAGCTATTTCTTTTTCAACATTAATTACTGATAATTCCTCAATCAGATATTTTCTAATATCACTAATATGTTGAGGAAAATAATTATTATTATTGAATTCCATTGCTAGAATTCTTTTCAGTTTTCTTTCTATTTCTGAAATGCTTTCTTTTCTTTTCATTATAACATGCTTACCACTAGTAGTATACTCATGATCTATATATTTTGTAATAATAGGAAAACATGAACTTATTTTATACAAAGCTTTTTTGTGGTTTTTGCCTCATGATAATAACAACTTCTCAAATCATCATCGGGCAATCCTAGACAAAATTCATAATACTGTTTTTGCTTATCTGATCTATGCGAAAGATCACTTGTTGGGATTGCCCAATATAGACCTTCCACAATATTATCTTGAATACAACAATAAATTGGTCTTTTGTAACCATTATTAATATCACAATCTCCACCTAAGTTTTTAACAATATTAAAAAACTCTTTTCTTATAACGTACAATCCATGTTCTACCATGTTTTCTCCCCTGTAAAAAAGAGCCTAATAACAGGCTCTTTACTCAATCTGTCTACTTTGAAACGCTGAACAGCAGGCGTATTTCCTCGATTCATCCATTTAAAATACTGATGACAAGTGGTATTTCTTCGATTTGCCGTTTAAGCACAGCCAACAGGTGCAGTTTTTCTTAGTTTTCAAGTAGAAACTACTCAAGAAAACTTAACTACTAGCTAGATTATATTCTATTATCTATATATTGTCAATAGAAATTATGAATGTCACAGGATAAACTTATAAACCGTTATTCGAACCAGAAGTTTTAAAACTATGTTTTTT
>ENA-UOOR01000917-UOOR01000917.1-fermentation-metagenome-genome-assembly--contig:-NODE-917-length-37784-cov-89.521933_pt1 | contig 37784 bp, 43 predicted proteins | sample MGYA00245780_ERZ724029 | MGnify/ENA primary metagenome ERZ724029 (study PRJEB28704, sample SAMN03018315) | fermentation metagenome | biome: anthropogenic terrestrial biome; feature: soil; material... | reverse complement strand
GGATATATAGGTTTTTTGGGAGACGGAATTTTTGTTTATTTTCCCATGGCGGTAATAAAATTAATTATTCTGTTTTCCACTGATATTTTTTAGTTTTACCTAAACTTCTTATCGATTCTTACCTGTTCCCATCCAGGAATTTTTTGAAAAAAAAATGAGGACCCGAAAATTCGGATCCTCACTTATGGTTGAATCGTTAATCGGGAACCTAATCGGGAACCTAATCAGTTAAACCACCAAGTTGCTCAATCTGATCAATCTCCTCATCCTCTGCATCATAATGCTCATCATATATCGCTCTTTCTAAACGACGTCTCCAACGACGCTCTAGAGCATGAAATTCACTACTGCTATGACTATCAAGACTATTAGGACTAATACTGTAAAATTCGTCTTCTGCAACCTCATGCAATATCAACTCTGCCAACGCATACCGTATCAAGGACGGTTTGTTAGCTTCTATCCTTATCAACTTCTGATTTGGATACACTGATGCTGTAGGGAGTTTACAACGTTTATTTTCAATTAATATTGTATAATCGTCAGGTATATCAATAATTTTCAATAGTTGATTTAAAGCAGATTTCACGGTTTCATACCCCCCATTTTCACCGGCCGGCTCATAGGCCAACCGATACGGTTCTCAACGAACTCTAATCCATCCTCACCAATCAGACAAACCATATAACCAGGAATACCAGGTTTATACTCTGATTCCTGAGCATAACTGTCTATGTATGCCATAAAACTTCCATTAATGGCGAAGCGTCGTAGTTTGTCACCATCGGGGCCGTGGATAATATTATCCCACTTTAAGAGGCCGTGCACGTGGCCGTACATATACCCGTCCGCCTCATAGATTGCAGCGAGCTTCTCAACAGCGTTTATCTTTCCCCCAATTGTGGAGGCACCGCTTCGTCCATGGGTTACTAAAAGAGTGTAACTCTGCCCTGTGGGTAAATGGAAAGTATGAAGACTATGACTGAGTAATCTAGGTATTTCTAGGTGTTTGCAGAGCATATCCACCACATCCACACCCTCGCTCTTTGAAGTACGTGCTTCATGATTACCCCTCGACAATCCAACACATTTCCGTCGTATAGGCCGTAAAATATCAATCAATTCTAATAATTGGTCGTTAGGTGGGGATTCCTGTTCATACACCCCTTCACCAACGCTGGTTCGTGTGTTGTTTTCGATGAGGTCTCCGTGACCTATCCATCGTGTATGGTTTGTTCGTCGTATTTTGTCGACGACATCGAGGAAGGCGTCGTTTAGGTGTGTTTTGGCTCCCAGGTGCACGTCGCTTAGCTGGTAGATTTGTAAGCGTCGGTGTTTTCGTCCGTGTTTGCGTAGTTTTGGGTAGTGTTCTACCCTGAATAGTCTTTCAAGTGCCATTTTCTTACTTATTCCCCCTTAAAATAACTTTTTTTTAAATATCAAACCTCGTTCACCACCCCATCAGTACAATAGGGGCATGGCCGTGTTTCTTCGTATAATTTGCTGTCAGCGAGTCGGTTGAACTTACGGATACGGATGGGTAAGAACCCCGTGCCATTACAGACAGTGCAAATATGCGCATTACCCATCCCAGACAATCTCCATTTAAAATTAATCTTATTTTGATATTACTATAACAGAAGCCACGCTAACCTGACGTATCTTGTTTAAAAGGTCAGTAGTGGTCGTAACCCCGAAATCACCATACCAAAACATTTATTTACTTTAAAATACAAAATAATAATGATGTAGGGGTGTTCTTTAACTCTACCGGTCCAGTCTGGAGATTAATATCGCTGACATGTTGGTTTCATTTTTACACCATTTTTCTTTTAAACGATTACTAATTGTCCCTTTACTACTTTTCATCATTTTGGCAATTTTACGTGTAGATAAATTTTTTTCAGTATATAAATAACAAATTTCTTCATCGTCTAAATCATCACGATAACATGGATTATTTTTACCTGCTATTTTTTTAGAGTAATCTGGACGTTTTTTACCATAAAAAGGATGGTTCTCATCTTTATTAGCTTCACTTATTTTCTTTTTAGTTTCCTCAGATTTGGGGATGCCTTTAAGAGATTCACTGATTTTTTGTCGATGCTCTTTAGAAAATTTTTTACCACGTTTTGCTTCTGATATTTTACGCCGGGTTTCTTTAGAAAATATTCTATTTTTATTAGCTTCAGCTAATTTTCGACAATGTTCCTTAGAATGTTTCTTACCTTTAAGTGCCTCTGACATTTTCCTTTTACTCTCTTCAGAATGCCGTCCATTAAACCCACCAGATTTTAAATTATACCCATTATTACGGTTTGTAGAATCAAATAAATCAATATAAAAAATTTCCAAGGTATTTAAAAGATCCATATCTTCTGTTTCGGCTACTATGGCCCAAGTAAAAGAATCAAACCCGTATTTTCTGATAGCATTATAAAAATAGTTACAATTGTTTACCCTGTTTTTAGCATCAGATTTATGTTCTAACTTTCTTTCTTCAAGTGTTCGAGTAGTTACACCCACATAAATTTTACCCTTGCTATCAGTTGCTGTATAAATAATTCCCATTTTATCAGTTCCCTATTTGGTTATTGGGGTTATTTATATCTTTTATAGTATATATAGTTATGTAGTTAAATAGTTTAATTAAAAGTTTATATGTTTTTAACTTCATAAATAGAAACATGTCAGAAGAATCTTTAAATGTTAATGTACCTAAAGAACTCTTAGAAGAATTCAGGGAATATGCTACTAAGAAATTTGGATATAAACGGGGGCATATTAAAAGTGCTACAATTGAAGCCCTCCAGGATTGGATCAATAAAGAAAAATAATGCCCTTACAGTGAGAACATTATTTTGATATCACAATGACTGAGGGGACATTCACTTTTCTGATCCTCTCTCTTAAATCAGAAATTGTAGTACTTCTAAATCCACTGTGACTTGGATCACCTAATTCTACTTGTCCACTCTCAATATTGAGCCCTACAAGGACCACATAGTGTTCCCCCCCAGGAGTAAGCCAACTACTCACTCGTAAGATAACAGGCCAACCCTTCACCAAATAGCCCCGAAGTGTTTCCCATGATTTGAAGGATTCATTCCACGCCTTAAGTCCTTTCCCCAGGGTGTTTACTACACTTACAATTGATTCGTTGCTGGTTCCTATATTCGCTTGTGAGCCGAGTAAACCTTCCAAGGTGGATTCACTATAATTATAGCCGTATACAGAGAGTGCCATCTTCAAGGAGGAAGGGCCGCAGGTGTAGTTCTTGTCTTGAGAATCTCTAGTGTAGATAATCCTTGCCCAGCCCGTAGTACTAATATTAGTTCCTGTACTGTTATAATAAGCCAAAGCTGTTAAGGTAACGATTCCCAGGATTTTATCCTGTTTCAAACCCTTAAGACTTTGTAATTTCAATATAACCTTATCTGTGACGGGTCCATCAACACCATCCACAGCCAGATTAACACCCAAAGCAAGCTTACTAATCCCTTTACGGTTTAAATCTTCTTGTATAACCTTTTTTATCTGTTTTTGTGTCTGAGGCCCTGTTTTACCATCATCAACTATTTTCTGGATTTTCTGAAAGGACTTCCGGACCTTCTGTGTCTGCGGACCATCCACGTTGTCTTCAGCTATATTATATCCCCAAACGGCTTTGCTGTAGCCGTACAGGTTGTAAAATACTTGCTCAAATTTATCACTTATCTCTATAGGCATATCTAAAATCCTCCTATTACTCTAATATCAATTCAATTTCAAGTACAGGTTTCTCATTAATCGCGTATTACCCCTCCGCAGCAACAATTACTGTGAATTGGATCGCAGTGGATAAAACAAGAATTTAAGATATAATTCAACCCATCAGCCCCCTTGGGGGCTTACCCACCCAGTCCGACAAAAAAAAATAATTTTTCAAATCAAAAAAAGAAAATAATCATGGTATTGGTGGTGTTGTTACTTTGAAGTTGTAGTTGCAATCTGTTATACCCCCGAAAACGCCAATACGGATGCTGTTAATGTTTTCGGAGACTTTTCTAACTCCGGTAGTTATACACATCCTTACTGAACCTGTTGTGTAATCTCTAATGGTAACATGGGCTTGAACTCCCTGTATACCCCCATTATTATTGAGAACAGTAATATCAAAGAGGATCATTACTGGATTTGTAGCAACACCCCCAGCTGATAAAGAGATATTACCACTATTATTATTACTCAAGGCCAGTACTACCCCCTCACTTACACTTAACCTTTCATTATCATAATTAGTACCACTATCACCGTTTAATTGGATATATAACTGCGGAGTACCAGTCGCAGCAGTAACAATATACCTCCCCTGCACTTTATAGACTTTCTGAGAACTCCCATCAAGATCTGAAATAATCGCTTTATTTTCAGTTCCCGAACCATTATAAAGGACAGATTCTGATAATCTATTAGTAACAATCCCCGGTGCAAGAGCATTTATTCGGGTGTCTGCTATTCCTGGGCATAACGAATTAATCCTACCATCCGCCACTCCAGGGATGCTCTCAGATACATCCGAGATTTCACCGAATATCTGGCTTAACGTGTAACTGTCTATGCTTGCGGGGCGGTTTATGTCACTCCTGCTTGCGGTTGTCCGGGTAAGTATATTCCCTATTTTAATATCAGATTGCCCAGGATTACGTGGGTTCTTCTTTGTTTCCTCAATCCTCGCTGAAACGAGGCCGCCGGTACGTGTCCTGATATAGACCGTATCACCCACGTTATAGGGTACATCAGATCCAGGTAGTCCCGGTATGGTGATGATTTTTGTCTCTGTTCCGATGACAACGTCTTTTTTATCCATTAGTTTCAATGCACAGAGGTTGTATATCATATACTTATCAGTTTCGCTTGTTTCAACTATGCCAACTTTACGTCCATGGGTTATACTGGCTTCTTTCCTGTATATTTTATCATAGTTTGCGTTGATTTGTTCGGGGGCTAGGTAAACTTCCCAGGAGCCAGCGTCCTTCTTAAAGGGTGCATTCCAGTATGTAGTGCTTACTATAGTGCCTTGGCTGTCTTTTTCATAATACATAGGGATACTTTGTCCTACGTTCACGGCGAGGGATTTGTACTGACTCATCACATCCGCGATTTTAGGCATGTCAACGCTGCCGGTGCTTTCCTGTTCGCTGATTTGTGGTGCTACGGCGTTGAATGTGTCGCTTTCATTCGTGTTTTCGGTGATGTTTTCAATATTCTCACCTACTTCAAGTGGTATAGTGTGTACTGTTCCAGGGTTTTGTAGTAGGTCAAGATAACGATGGATAATATTGCTGTTTGGGTCTTTTTCGTAGCGTGTAACAAATGTATTGCCTGTTTCCTCTTCGATGAAACGTAGTAACTTCATCCGATTCATCGTACCCTGCCAGAGAATACCTGATTTTTTAAGACAGGCTTCCACTGTTCCAATAGTGAAGTAATCACCGAACCAGTTCGCGAGATTCGCACCATTTACCGCCTGAGTAATCGTAGTGCTTTTTTCCAATACCCCCGCATCATTGAGTTCAACCAGGACTTCCTCTGCAGTTATGGTTAATGTGTTAGTGTATTGATCTTTATCGAGATCATCATTGAGGATGTATAAACATGCTTTTTGGTCTTCAGTCTCATTACGCCAAATCTTATTACCTTGTATGAGTATTTCTTCATAGTTTTGACTATCATCACCCATGGGATGTTCAATTACCAGTTCCCTTAAACCCCCATACTTGTTTATCTCAGTGATATCAGTTACGTCCGGGTCGAGGAAGCCTGCGTATTTCTCATCACCCGTTAGGACTAGTATTTCAAGTGAATGATCAGCCATACTTAGTAGGCCTCCTCAAATTCAACTTTTTGAATTGTTACCCCTGTACTACCGCTGAAGTCATAATTGCTCTTCTCAAGTATAGTGATGAGGTAACTGTCAAAGCTTACACTACTCATCCAGTCCGTTCCATCCTGGTCGAGGATTGTCCTGTTCTGTATGTCGATTGTTAGGACTGTTCCAGCTATGAATTGGTGCTCTATTTTCATGTATTGGGCGGTGTAGAACTCTCTGATAAAAATTTCACTTGATCCATCACAAAGCACTGTTAAAACCGGTTTAATCGGTGTGATACCGTTATTCCGTCCAGTACTACCGGTTGGGTCTTTCGGTAGCCGTGCTGTACCGGAGGGTAATAAGAATTTAGCAGTGCAGTACCAAACAGCACCTTTGCTTTTGTCGACTTTGATAGTATCTGCTAGTATAACATCATAGATCCTGTCATCACCATCGAAACAAAGTTCCTTGGTAACTGGTTTTTTACCGCCATCCCTGGTGGGTGTGAGCCATGTTGTAGCTTCTTTGATTTTTCCCAGTATCTCACTGTCTGTATCACCTATCAACTGGAATTTAAGGCTTATTTCTTTCCCAGTGACGGTCATCACTCCTACTTTATCACCATCACTCATAGCGAGTTTGCTCGTCTGTAAATCAATATTTAATCCTTCTGGCCTGTCTTCTTCATGACTGGTGAATATACTGTATTCTCGGCTGTGTATTCCGTCAACGGTGAAGCCAGGGTTCCCGCCTGTTTCATCGAACATGTAATGGATGGTGATTGCTATGTTCCGTAGTCTAACAATGACATTAAATACACTCACTGCGATGGGAGATAAAATAAACGTTAAATCACTGAGCGATATCTTGTTTAGTCCCCATTTGTCACGTTCTCCGCCGATTTTGAAGTCTGTACTACTTGCTGTGACAGGTATTGACTGAGATACACTCTCTGCCCCATGGCGTAGGGTTGCCATTATACTGATATCATTACTGACCTCAAGGTCCCCACTGATTTCAATCCCCTTGATGATGACTTCACTGTCCTCTTCAAGGCCTCCGAAAAGGAGTTCGGGGAATAACACACCATCCTGGCGACCAGGTATTAACGTGGTTTCTGCATAATCACCATCACCTAATAAAAGGTTTGGGTTGTTGAATAGCATAGCTGGAAGCTCATAGTCTATTCGGTGGGCTATATTTTCTAATGGATTCTTCTCGTAGGCTTTGATTTGGTCTATGTATATGTCTACAGTGTTAGGAGTGCTTATTTGCCAGATTTCGATATCATAGAATGCCGTTTCTGGTTTTGTGGGCAGATAATCTATAAGGATGTACTGGGGGGTTCCTGACGCGGTTACCGTCACTGTCTTTGAGTCTGCGGTGGTTGTCCCTACTGTGTCTCTGCCGGTGATTTGTATTTTGAATGTTCCGCTGCCTGTGATTTTTAGGAGGGTTGTTCTGTTTTCTCCTGCAATAACGGGGATTTTATCCGCTAAATTCATTAAGAAGTATACTGCTTCTGTTATATTTGAGCCGGGCATGGTTATATGCCAACTTCTCTCTCCTTCACCAGCCCACTCAGTACTTGATTCTACAATTGCACCACCGTAATTAGCCGCTCCACTTATGTCTTCTGTAGTATCTGAACCGGTACTCACATTCTCCCTATTTATTGTTCCTGCTAGGAGGTTAGGATTATCTTCTAATTGTGGTTCATGGTATATGGCGTATCCTCCAAACTCAACACTGGCGTTTTGAGGGTTTATCTCAAGCCATTGGCCGTATTCTCTTAGTTTGATGGGTGCGTCTGCGTTATAGATGAAAGTAGTGCTTATCCGTGTCACTGTGTTTAGTGCGGTGGGTTTATCGCTCAGATACTCATTTACACCATTTATTATGCTGAATGCGAAGTTTTTATCTCCGGGATAGACATATTCAAGTGCGGTGTCGGTTACTATGCCCCAACAGCTGATTGTGTAGATTTCTCCATCCTGGAGGTATGCGAGTATTTCATCTGGCAGATCCTTCTCAGTATGGTATGGAACGGTTAGATTAGCAGGTAGGACTTCAATGGTTTTTGTGAAACTAGCCCCACCACACGTAATAACTTGAGATATTACACCCACGGTAATCCCCTTCACTGTGAAGGTAAGGGTTGCGGTTCTATTAATAAATTCAGCCGTCCAAACACCCGTTCCACTATCATATGATCCATTACCACTACTAGACACATACTGGACACCGGCAGGGATGGGAATATTAACCCCAACAGAGGATACCGCACTAGTATTCACACCCACGGTGATAGTGTAGGTCACATTATATGTCTCAGTGACAATCTCTCGTACCCGTGGGCTTGTTAAGGTATAGGTTGGTGCTAGTATAGTGGTGGATTTGCTTAACGTGGTAGAGAAACCATCCACCGATGCGGTGATTGTCTTACTGCCTGATGCGCTTGTATTTAATACCAGGGTGAGGGTTGCTTTCTTTTGACTATTAAGTACAGCGTTCCATTTACCCGTCCCGGTGTTGTAAGTTCCATCACCAGATTGGCTTGCTACGCTTAAACCGGCAGGTATGCTAATACTTACTGGTATATTCACGCCTTGATGACAATTATTTGTATTCTGCAGTGTCAATACATAGGTTACCTGTTCACCTATGATTTTACCGGATGTTAGTGTCGCTGCTAGCGCGTAAGTGGGGTCAGTGTAATCCACTACGAGTCGTAGAAAATCAAGGTACACTTTACCAGGGTTTACACTCTGATTTGATCCAAAGTTTAAGTATACCCCAAAATTAGGGTCCTCAATATTCGACCGTCGGACATCTGGCATATCCGCCGTTGTAAATGTTAGTGTGCGGACGGTTCGGTTGGTAGGAACTCCAATAACACTCTCTTTGGCAACGTGATCACCATCATTCGCTTTCAATAGTATGATTTCTTTCCCAGGTATCCGGGGCGTATTGGATGTTCCCCCACTGTTGTTTCGGAGGTATTCCTCCCATTCCACGCGTACATTGTTTATTTTAGCGTTATCTTTGAGGTCAAAGTCAAAATCAGTAGCGTAAATACCGTTGGGATTGCTTGTTGTAGTACCTGATTTGTAATAGACGGTTACGCGGACAAAATAAACACCAGCATTGGTATTATTGGTTCTGCAGCGAATGTTTAACCCTAAACCAGTACTATTACTCCTAGCAGCGGGTAAACTCCAATCATCATTACTATACTCAAAAGTCAAAGTAGCCTTACTGCTGGGCATGGTTTTCTGGATAGGACTACACACTGACCCGGAGGTGGTTACCAGGCGGACCTCCATAGTCTTACCACTTCCTTGGCCACTACATACCGCCTCAACTTTCACCTTGTAAACTTCATTAGCACCACCATTCGCCGCGGTGGTGGGTATGCTGAAGCTCATGCCACGTAGTTGAAGATATCGGCTCCATTCACCACCACCCGCATAAACATCAGCATAATAATATATACTACCATCCGCCGCCGCCCCGGGATCAAACCAATTTGCTCCGGAACCAGAGGTACTGGCAGAGGAAGGATCATCGCTAGTGCTACCAGTGAATGTTCCTCCACCCTGGACGGTGCATTGTGCGTCGGTATCATCCGCTGCCTTGATATTATTGAGACTGCTCCAGTTCACCTCACCCGCGACGAGGCTAGAATCGTTCACGACGATTGTGGGGTACTTAGTTACTGTTGTCACTGATATTCATCTCCCTTTAGGCCTGGTAATCTACTTTCATAAAAGCAATGTTTTTACCGCCGATCTCGCGAGTAGTACCTGCACTAACAGTACTATGATTCCCGGTGAAACCTGATAAGTCCGTTAATTCTCCTAGCAATGTTCCGATTAAATTCCCAGTTATACTCCACTCCGTGGGGTTGTTTGTAAAAGATTCCATAATATAATCACCTTTTTTTTATGAACCAGCAAATCGTTTATCTTTCATCTCAGTCTTTTTCATCTCTATTTTAAGCCAGTCCTGGAAACCACGGTCTTTAACTAGTTTCCGGACAAGTTCACTGTCATTGATCACACTCATAAGCCATGATTTCAAGGATTCTTCATCAATACTGTCTGGTAAGTCTTCAAACTGTAAAGTAAGGTTTAAGTCCAAGGTTTCATGTATTTCCAACTCAGAAACGTTAAAACCAGAAGCAGTTGTTGTACTGAAACTCGACGGCGCCGGCCCTGCATGAACCTTAGGCGAAGACCAACCATACCCACCCTGATAGGCGGTTGTATCGTAAGTTTTACCATTAATTACCGCCCATACATGTCCTACATCCCCCCAGTACCCATGAGCCATATACCCAGGAAGTCCGAAAGCATTGGCGAGGGCAAGCATGATCATAGCTCCATCCCAACAGTTGAAAGCTCCAGACTGGGCCATTTGGTATGGAGACCCGCGGCTGTTAAAGTAAAATGAGTATCGGGTCCCACCGATTAGTTTCCTGGCTACGGCGTCAAATGCCTGCATATTTCCCATTATCGGGAATGTGCTATTCTTGAAACTACCAACCGTGAGGCCCATATTTCCAAGGTCACCGAAAGTCGGGCGATAATTATTCACGTACTGCATTATCGTCCGATACCAAGGATCACTGTAATCCCAGCCAGCATAATAACAATCTAACGGGTTCTGGCATGGTATAGCTGGAGCACTATCTAACTTACGTATTTCACTACTAGATCCTGAAGATCCAGGTCCAGGTCCTGCAAAACGACCACGTGGTAAACTGCTCATTGGCTTGTTTTGGTACCGGTAGGGCATTGGACCTGCAAGGAAAAGGATAGGGTTTCTTATTTTCCGGTAGAATGTACCTATATTACTACTTAAACGGTTAATCTCACTAGTTGTCTGACTGCGTACCTGACTAGCAGCGCTTATCAGACTCGTCCGCATTCCATTCCAGGATTTCTTAACCTCACCCATAGACTGATTAGTCTTGGATTGAAGAGTGCCTAAAGTGCTTTTTGTGGTATTCAGAATACTCGTGTACTTTGATTTGTTATCATTCGTTATTGTGGTGAGCGTGCTGCTCATATTCTTTTGTATACTGTTGTATTTGGTGCGGTTATCATTCAACAACGCTGTAAGTGTGGATGCGGTGTTACCCTGTATCCTTTGATAACCAGCCTGATTATTCGCTACAATTTGGTTAAGAGTGGTTTGCATATTACTTTGAATACCACTAAAACCGGTCTGGGTGATGGTTGCCATTTGGTTCCAGGTGTTACCAATATTTTGCTGCATCTGACCGTACTGTTCATTCGCAAAAGATACAGTACCCGCAACAATCGCTTGAGCCTGACCACTACCCGCTGCAAGGCCAGTGGTATCCATACCTATAGTAGTTGTTACACTCTGTGATGGCATAGCAGCCACTGCACCCGCCACTGGAGAGGTAGCGACAGGTATATCAACAGGTCCAGGAGGTGTTAGGTTGCTGAAAATATCTCCAGTGGTATTATTGATTCCTGCTGCGAAGGCTTCACCAAGGGATTCACCATAGGCTTCCATGTTTGCTGTAGTAATCGTAGCCAGTGGTCCTTCTTTTGGTGGTGAATGTGGGAATAAGCTGGCAACCATGTCAAGGGCGCTGCGCAGTCCAGGTATAGCGTTTATTATAGCATTAATAAAGCTGTTTATAGCGTTAACTCCCCACTGATACATCCGGCCTGGTAAACTGGAAAGGTAACTTGCTATAGCGTTTATGATGTTACTTCCAACTGTGGTTGCTCGACTGTAAGCTTGACTTGCAAATGATACAATCCTACTCAAAGTATTCAAGAACCAAGTCCAAGCTTTACCTGGTAAGGTTTTAAGGAAGTTGATTACATTATTTACAAAGTTAGTACCCGCATCTTTCGCCCGGGCTATCATCTGATTTCTCCAAGCTAAAGCCTTAGCAATAACTAAAAGAAGTAAAGCCCAGGCTTTACCTGGTAGCTGTGATAACCAGGTGATAATACCAGTAAGGAAGTTCTGAGCCGCCGTAACCCCTTTTTGTACCAGTTCAATTGCAAACTGGCCAATACCAGTAATAATAGCAGTGAGAACCTGCATTACCAACGTGCCGGTTGCATCCCAAACCTTTCCCATCGCCTCCTCAAAAGTAATATTACCCGCTATCAAATCAGCAAGGATAGTAATTAAAGTAGCTATATACTCAATAATAGCACCCAAGATGCCAAAAACGGTTTGCAGAGCAGCTCCAAAGAAGTCCTGGACAATACCAGCGACCATCATAATCGCTGGGCCGAAGGTGCTCCAAAATATCTCTGCAAGCTGGACAATAACACTCCAAACCTGCTGTAAAATACTCCAAAGCTGACTAAAGATATCATTAGCACCTGCAGCACCACCCCCTGAAATAGCAGCCCAGAGTTGACCAAAAGCATCACCAACAGGTGCAAGGATGGACATTAAACCATTCCAGGCCTGTATTAACCTGTCAAGAATAGCCCCACCTAATTTTTGTAATGCAGCCCCTACTGGTGCCAAAGCCGTTGTTAAGGCATTCCAGGCAGCTATAAGCCCGCCCCAAATCCAGGCCCCTAACTGCTTTAAACCATCAAATAACCAATTAATAGCATTACGGACGGTTTCATTTGTGTTATATAAATGCCATAATATAGCAACTAAAGCAATAATAGCTATAACAACTAGCATTATGGGATTAGCGCTCATAATAGCATTTAATAATGCCTGTGCCCCGGCTGCTGCGTTGTTAGCAACAGCACTTGCAATGGTTGCTACCCTATGTGCTATCATCGCCGCTGTTGCCCTAACTGTAGCGATTACATTTCCACTTGTTGCGAAGGTATAAGCGTTTTGTGCTGCGGTCGCTATCCATCCAGCCGCCGCTGAAGCCCTTTGTGCTACCGCACGGGCTTTTTCAGCCACAGTTTGCCTAATTGTGCTTAGTGTAGTTGCATTATTGGTATTTTGCAGAATACCAAGGAAAATAAGAAGTGATTTAAAACCACCAATAACACTACCTAAAACTGGAAGTGCTAATCCAAGTGCAGAAGCCAAAGCACCAAAGACAATAATTAATTTAAAAACCCACGGATTAGTTTCCTTTAACTTTAACATGAAGTCTAAAACCATCTGAATAGCAGGGATAAATATTTCCCCAATTTCTCGGCCTGCTGTGGTGAATGCCTTTTTAAGTAGAGCTATCTGTCCCGGTGTGGTTTGGAGCATTCCCTCCATGGACCCCCCGTTTTCCAGGACTTTCTGGAGAGCAGCGTTATAACCCTCAACATCTTCTGCCGCTCCAGACCAACCAGCGTCTAACAAGGCTTGTCTTGTTATACCGAAGTTGGTCTTCAGCATATCAAATTCACCGTTAAGACCACGGAAGGATGCAACCATTAACTCTTGAGCATAGGCAGTGTCATAACCCATTAATATAGCTCTTTGACCTATGTCGTTGACTGTAGGGGCGATGAGTTTTAACTGGTCATTGGTCATCCCAGTGCTCATTTTAATCTTGGACATGGCACTTCCAAGATCATTCAAGCTAACCAGAGATTTATTGGTCATCTGATCCAGGTAACCAACAAATTCTTTTGCAGCATCAGATGACCCCATGGTCGCAGTCATCAGGGAGGTCATTTGCTCCCTTGCCATTGCTAAACCAATAGTAGCTTGGTATATGCTACCTAATCCTAAGGCTCCGAAAACGGATGATACTGCCATTCCGAGTTCGCCCATACTATTCTGCAGGCTTTCGACTTTGCTTTTAGCATTGTCAAGTGCCTGAGCGAATCCGCCCCGTATTTTCTGGACAACTTCGGTTACTTTATTTTTAACCGTGTTAAATCCCGTTATCAGTTTACTACCGACGGTAGTGCTTTCAATCTTCTGTTTAAGAGTTTCCACACCTGACTTAACTCGGTTTACTCCATTATTTACAAGGTCAAATCCCTTTAAAATAGCATTTCCAGCTTTCGACCCCGATAACCCCATCCTATCCAGGAGTCCAGAAACCTTGGTGACTTTGTTGATATACTCTTGCTGTGCGTTACTTAGCTGAGCATATGCGCTCATTCCACTTTGACCTGTTTTAACAACAGCACCAGTAAATCGATCCCCTGCTTGCCGTGCCCTGTCGGTTGCCTGGGCTATTTTGTCCATTTGCCCTTTAGTGGCGTTACCAACTTTGACAGCAACTTCAGATGCTTTGTCGATTGCTTTTATGATTATGGTCATGATAGCCATTTAAACAACTCCAGAAAATTTTATTAAGATGGATTTATTAATTAATGAAACAAGGAGGGAATGTTTTTATGAGTTATATGTGTCCTGATATGGATTGTAAATTCAATAAACAGGAAAGAAATGAAGGGTACTGCCCTGAATGCGGGGCAAAACTTAAAAAAGTTGGTTTTAGGGAAGCTTTAAGACTTGCAACAGATAAAAAAGATGGTTCTGATGTTAGGCTGGAAAAACAAGAGAAAAAGGAGAGAAAAGAACTAGAAAAGGCTGAAAAACAACGTGTTAAAGAACTGGAAAAAGCTGAAAAACGTTTAAATAAGTTACTTTTCCATGATCAAACTCCTGATCCTGAACTGAAACGCAGTATAGAGGACGATATGCTTAATCTTTCAGCCCATGAGGCTGGTTCTGCGTGGATGCGTGCCGGTACGTTGTTGTCTTTTAATAGTCGTGATCAAATGGTTGGTGCTGGTTTTAAGGCATTAATTGATCAGCAGAAAGTCTTGATAAAACAGAATGAACAGATCCTCCGGGAATTAAAGAAATTTAATAGTTTGGAATAAACTCTTTTTTTATTTGGTTTTATTCATTTCATTATACAGATTCAACCGCCCTTTATTGATGAAATAATCCTGTGGTACTGTTAAATCCCCTTGGCATGATGCTAAATGATACCCACAGTAGTCAAGCCATATAATATTACGTGCTTCGTCAGTCCTAAGCAAGGCGTCGATGCTGAATTGTGAAATGTTAAAACCAGACAGATCCTGGATCTCCAAGAGTAACTCTTTAATTAGGTGTGTTGTTAAACGTTCTACATCCTCTGAAGTCCATTTCTCTGCATCTGGATGGTTATTATTAAGAGATAATGCGATGAGTTCTGTAGGGTCTCCCTCACTAATGTTTTTTTGAGCCTCTACTTTAGATATTGGACGTAAAGGAACCACATCATCTAAGATGTCTAAATAGATGAGTTGGGGTTGATTAACCCCGTTTTGTATATCCTGTATCGTACAATTGCGTTCAGTCTTGAAAGTCCTCTTCGTCCTCGTCCTCTTCTATCCCAATACCTGAAATCTCCCGCACAGCCTCAAAAACATCATCGAAATCATCGTTAGTCATGCCTTCGATTTCTTCTTTAGTCCATTTCTCTGCATCGGGGTGGTCATTGTTTATACTAATGAAGATAGCCATTGTTTTTCCTGCCTGACTTGCTATTGTCATTTTAGCAAGGTCAATTGTACCTTTGGTTTCGAGTTCTGATTCAACATTTGCGTTCTTTTTTTGCCTCATTCCTCGTTTGGTCTTGGCTTTTTCGTTTGTCTCGAATTTCCCGTATGCTTTGGATTCTATCTTCTCAACTTCGACGGCCTCTTTTTTACTGAGCGGGCGTAAAGGGAGTTCATCTTCCATTGACTTTATAAATACTAGTTGTGGTTTTTTTGCTTTTTCTAATATTGATTCTTTACTTGCTACCATTCTAATTATCTCCTAGGTAATTCAGTCTATTTAATGCTAAAAAAAGGAAAAAGGGAATTTATTCTATCATATCCACGCCGCCAGGCACAATCTCAGGAATCAGATTCTCCAACTTACAATACACATCCGCCTGTACCTCAGTCAATCCATCAGCCAGTTCCACATTAGTAGTTTTCAAGGCTTCCGGTGCTAGTTTCAATTTAATCGCATCAGATCCAGATGCGCTGTATTCAACTGTTGACATACAGTCTGGGAAGTAAATAGTAAGTTTCTCAAGTGGATTATCACAAATGCTCGCCAGGGTGATTTTGATGGGTACTTTGCAGATTTTACAGTTACTAGGCTGGCTTGCGCCTTCCTCTCCGTACTCAAACATTTCAATGTACTTGACTGTTTCGGGTTCCAGGGAAACCTCCATCTCTAAGGTGTTTGTCCTTGCGCCCGCGGTCGGTTTTATGAGCATGAACCGACTGTTACCTATTCCAAAGGCATCATCAGTTTTAATATCATTACTGACTTCCCACTTCAGACTTGATACTATTCCGGGTGGTACTGCACCATCAAACTCCAATGCAACATCATAGAAAGCGAGTGGCACGATACCTTCGATTGTTTTCAGCTCAGCTGCAGTGGGCATATCCTTAATCATAGTGTCCTTCTGACTTACGCACTTTGCAGTGAATTTCAGGAATTCATTGGACACTTCCATACTGATGGACTGGATTATGGTACCTTGGCATCTTTTTATGAATTCATCGAAGTGGCCATAAAGTGTGAAGCTGGGTAGTTTTCGTTTTTCTCCACCCCAAAATTCATGAATATTCGCAGTAGCGGGGCTTCCAGGTGTTCCGGCGGTGTATTCATAGTCTCCCAGGACACCTTTTAGGTAGTGTCCTATCTGTTTGAGATCAACTACCCCGCTATGTTCAGGGCTGGGTAGGTAAGTTCCAGGCCTTACAATCTTTGTTCCCCGGCTTCCTGTTGCTAGTTTAAGTGGGTCGCCTTCTATTTTTATGCTGGAGTCCTCAATTTCCATGTGGAAATCAGGGCCGCTATCTACAGCCGGACTTCCACTTGTTGGTACTACTCCGTAATTTGTTTCTTCTATGAGTCCTACGACTCTTTGTACTTCATCTGACATGGTTAATTAACCTCCAAAAAAGTCTTTTTATTTAATTTTTCTATAATCGTCTACAGTACATCCACTGAATAGGATACACAAACTCAAGAATCAACGCAGCAGCCGGCACATCCTCGGCCTTTCCCTCTATCTCCACCGCTCCGTCAGGTATAAACGTGTTGAAACGTACGTTTTGGAACATTCGATCGGGATCATCAGGGTCACTTTTAACTCGGTTGAAGTTTTTAATAATGGATGCTCCGACTCTTGTCGCTAGATTACGAGCTTTACTATCTCTTTCTGATGGTGTTTTACCTGTTTCTATGCAGATAAATTCATAGGGAGTCATCAGATATTGGGTATTTGAGAGATTATAGTCTTTTCCTGTTTCAACTACTGTAGGATGTTCACGTATCCAAACTGTTGATGGTTTTAAAACGATATCGGTTTGGTGGGTGGATATGATCTGTTGAAGGTCGGTAAGAATCCCATCTTCGGTCTTTTCAACTGTTAAGTAGTTTTCTATTATCCTGGGCGGTGCTGCCAGTCCCTCGGTTAATGGTAGTGCCGTCATTTTTATAGGTCTCCTTGGTTTTCCAGTGTAGCTCTTATCACGAATTCATCACTACGTTTTTCAGTCTGTGTGATAGATTTTTCGACGAATCGGCGGGGCTTGATACCTTTAACTGATTTAACCACTACTTCGTTTCCTTTATAGACGAATTTAAGGGCTTTTTTAGTTTTGGGTACGATTTTCTTTCCCTTGGGGCCATAAATACCTGTTCCGTCATTGACATAGGATGTGTACTTGGCACTGCTGTAAACCTTACCACCGGGGGCAGGAACCGTCGCAATGAACCATCCACCCTGCATTTTTCCTTCATCTACGGGGCTGTTTCGTTGTAGGTTTCCCTTTAACTCAATACGGCTGAGTTGGATGGCACGTTTAACAATCTTACCCATAACGCCTTGAGGTTCGCCCTTCTTGAGTTCTATTTCAACATCCATGGACACCATGGCGTTAGTCTCCTGTTATAGCAAAAAAATCCACAGAATCAGATTTATTACTTTTATCCAGCACAAAACCAGCGTCCCGAAGATCTCTCTTAAGGTCGTTGGTAAAAATAGCACTGCTAGAAATCCCTACTTTCCAGTCGTTCACCTTAATCAAAGGCGTGTTTTTCCGTGTCTGGCTCAATGCAACCATATTAGCAACCATTCGAAGGCAGACAACAGCCACACCACCAGGGACGTCATCATCAAAATTTTGATGGCAAAAACCGTCTATGAGTGATTTACAGTACCCTATCCACTTTGCCAATAGGGCGTTAAGTGCTTCATCGGGTTCTTCTTTATCAAGCCCATCGGTGTCTTCTGCTTCCAGGCCGAGTTGATCGGGCCGTATTTGGGTTAACTCTTTAACTTCTTCAACTGTGCAATAAGTCATAAGGTTTTTCTCCAAGTGTAGATACCAATAGTTTTACCAGGTACTTCTTCCATTTCAGCGGAGTATAAGAGTTCCAGGTAAGGATAATTAGTCTTCATGTAATCTGATGTAATCTCTGGTTGTAAATGCTCATCATGGGGGTTTTCGTGTGTACTGCTCTGTTTTAATTGGAAGGGGATGCTGACTAATAGGTGATTCATTTTGTTTTTACGGATCCATCCCCCGAGTAGTGCCTGGGCATCCCCCAAGGTGAGGTGTTCCAGGACATCTCCCAGGATGATCAGATCATAGAAGTCAAAATTAAAGTCCAGAATATTACTAATAAAGATGTTATTGTAATATTTGTCTAATTTAAGCTCTTTAATACCCTGTTCATAGACATCCACACCATCAATGTTTGTGTATCCCTGTTTTCTTAGTAATCTGGCGTATATAGCACATCCAAAACCAACATCCAGGATCTCCGCATCCATGGGTATGTGTTCTTTAATCCACTCCACGGCTTCATCTTTACCCGTCCAGGTGCTGAAGCCACGTCCGTAATCATTAAACTCTATCATACTTTTTTAGTCCTCTGGCCATGGCCTGGGCTGCGGTTCGATTTCTTTCCAGCTGTTCTCGTAGTGGTGGTGGGCGTATCGTCGTCTTAACATCCTATTTTCTAATCGGAGAATATCCTCATCCTTAAGTAACTGTGATACGAAGCCGGGACCCGTCCTGAAACAAACATGATGATGCTTATTCTCCTCTACAAAACCCGGGAGAGCATCAACCAAACCTTTAATAAGCCGGTGCCCAGGAGTAGAACCCATAAAAGCGTTGTTAAGATAAGGAATATCATATTTTGGGTGGTTTTCCTTCCAGACCTTTCGGTCTTGGACTATAAAGAAATCCGCATCATCAATGAGTGGCTCGATGTTTTTTAGGCATGAAAAGTCCATGTCTGCATAAACACCACCAAATTCTTTGAGAATCTCTAAACGGACCACATCAGACTTCTCAGCGTAAGTCTTTGCATCGTCATAGAGAGCTTGATTCTCCAGGTCCATTATGTCATCTTCAGTCCAGAGGATAAAATCCCAGTCCTTGTGATGTCGCTTCCATGATCGGCGGTAGTTTTTGAGTTTAAGTGGTAATCTGCTGCCTAGCCAAATACCATGCATGATTTTTGGTATCTTCATTTCTTATCAGTGGTTTGGGGTTCGTCTTTGATTTCTACGACTCGTTTTTTGCTTTTAGATTTCTCCTGTTTGTCTAATTCCTTCTTTATAAGTTCATACTGACCCCTGGGGGTTTTCTCTTCAGGTTTTAAGTTTTTCCAATCCTTAAGTGCCATGATTAATCAACTCCAAAAAAAGGAAGGGAATTTAGGATCCAGGGGAACCAGGGGAACCTTCAGGTTCTTCCAGTTCGGGGAACGCTGAAACATTCATGTACTCGTTGATCAGGTTCACATCTCCACGTGTAGTGTAAACCCATTCAGTCATCTCCTTAGCAGCGTGCCTATCAGGTTCAAGGTTCATCTCCCTGAGAATACCCATAGCAAGGTTAGATGGGGTATACAGCATTGCACCAGGACTGCCAGTCAATTCCTGTAAGGTAGTATCATCCATGGTTGGCACGTGAACAACAGGGATACCCCTATATCTCAGTGGCCTGTAACCCTCTTCTATTTCATCACCAAGGCCGGTTGGTTTGCCTGCAAATAAGTCACGATATAGGTCTTCATACTCAAATGGAACACCTAATCTGAACTTAGTCCTATTTTTAATAAAATGCTTAGGTATTGCATCTACCATGGCCTTAAATAGGGCTTTAACATCGTCTCCGTCTTCTATTTCCATGTCATAGATTTTATAAGCGGAGCGGTGTAACCAACCTGTGGTTGTGGCGAGTAGATCATCGTCATCACGCTCTATCTCATCACTATTGGCTCCAATACCCCATACTTCTAAGTCGTCGCTGATTCCCTCTGCGATGAGGTCGAGTAGGGTGTTTACGAAGGCTTTTCCTTCTGTGTTGTCTTCGAGTTCATCGTCCTCGATTTCAGCCTGAGCTTTCAGCTTAGTTGCTACCAGCCGATTTTGCCAGGTTCTCCATTTAACCTTTTCATCAGCGTCTAATTCTCTGGTGAATCCTTCAGCATCATATCCGGAATGGAGTACTCGGCCGTCAAGGGTTACCCTGTCCAGGTTTTTGGTGTGTGACTTCATGGTCATGACACTGGCTTCGCTGAGTATTGCCTGGTCCCTAGTGGCTACTCTTATGAATCTTCCCGCTTGTTCTGGGTTTAATATGGCTTTGTTAAAGGTTTGCACGGCGAGTGCGGATGCTTTATTACTTACTATATCAGATAGTGCTTTGTGTGCTACTGACATGAATATCATTCCTCCTTATTTTTTCTCCTCTTTTATAGGTCTGCCTTTCAGGTCACGACCTGCGTATTCCTCAATGGATTTGTAGGCAGTCTCTTTTTTGCCGTCGTCATGGTTTTTGATGGCTTTAGATTTGCCTTCTTTGTCTTCTTTTTCTTTGGATTTCTTTGCAGACTTCTCGGTAGTGATTTCGTCTCCACATTTACTGCAGAACTTATCATCCTCACCGAGTTCATGGTCGCATTCATTGCACTTTATGGCTTCAGGGGGCTCTTTGGTTGCCTCCTTAAACTTCTCGACTAAATCGTCTCCGAAGTCTTCCAGGTCGGATTTAGTCACATATTCATCATTCTTTTTGTCTTCTTCGCTTTTAGTCACATTATCGCCTCCATTTGGCTCTTTGGGACTTATCAAACTATCGATAATGTCCCGGGCCTTTTCAAGTATAGTTTTGTTTTGTTTTGAGATTGCACGGCCATACTTCACCGCGGACTTACCCACACTACATGAATTATCGATGCAAGGGTGGGTGGTTAAACTCAACGTATAAACTACCCCATCAGGTACGTCTTTGATTAAAACACGACCTTTCGCAGCTGCCAACTCTATAGCTCGCTGTTTTGGTATCACTGTGGGACTGTACGCTATTTCGCCTTTCTCAGCTTTCACCATCAACTCAGGGTCGGTTATCTTAGATTTCATAACCCATGTACCACGTGGGTACTCTCGTTCTTCACCGTGAATGTTGGTCATCTTCAACGCTCCAGGGGTTAGGAAGTCTTCAACTGGTTCACCGACCTTTCGACCATCCCGGAGAAATGTATGCTCTTCGTCTATGATCCCGCCATGTTCGTGGTAGGTTTCCCTGAATTTACGGACTTCATCTTCGGTGAAGATTTTTTCACCATTATTATAGTCACAGTCCGGTTCGCCAGGTATCATTGCGGTGCCTGTGAAAAGTACGTGGTCTTTGTGTTTTTCCACGATGAAAGCTGGGGCTAAGGGTTCTGTTTTTGTTTTTTTAATGTTTTCACCTCCAAAATAGGTTAATTTGAATTTAAAAATAGTAGGAAATATAGAAACTTTTATTTAGTATTCAAGGTTTCGGAATTGGTCATAGTTAAGCTTTGAAACATCTACACGGCCATGAGAATCAAGCGGTAGCTTGTCTATTGTCATTCCAGGAATAGGGATAATATCTGATTCTTTAAAAGTAACCATGCCTGGCGGTGCCATAAAGCCAAGAGGCATTAAATAAGGTACATTGGTACATCTGCAATTAATCCATTCTTTTATGCTGCCTGTGCGGTCTCCGGGGTGCATCAGTCCATTAGTGAATTTTGATCCCACCTTGGTTATCTGGCCATGGATCTCTTTATGAGAATCTCGGACTCTTGCATCTTGACCAGTCCACCACTGATGATAATTTATATCATAATCAATGAGTGTTTCAAAATTACCCATATTCTGGGCGCTGTTTATTTCGGTTCGGGCTATGCGGTTCGCTTCAAAGCCTTTAAGCTTGGTAAATTCTTTATTAAGGTTTCGACCAACATCTTTAATACCAAGTCCTTCCTGGTAACCCTGGGCTAATATGCCTGTGATGTTTTGCCGGACCCGTTCCAAGGTATACTGTGAGGCGACAAAAGTCTGCATTTTGAGGTTGGTGTAGATCCGGGGTGAAAAATCAAATAAACGGTACTGTTCACTACGGTTTAACTGTAAATTAATTAAATCCAACGTAGATATACGACCATTCCTGAGTGCCTTAGTGTTTTCATAAAGAATCGTGTCATTATATTTTGTTTCAATCTTATACCAGGGCTCTAATATCTCCCGTGCCTGGAAGCTTAGGATGTCAGGATCACCATACAAAGCCAGGAACTTCTTAAGAGTAGCCTTTTCTGCAGCTGTAAATTGGGCTTTTATTTTACCGGCTAGTGCTTTTTCGGCTGCTAATCGTAGCTCGTATTCGGTCTGCAATCCGGTTAAAAGCGTTCTTCCCTGCTGCACCTTCAAGGCTATCTGGCTCTTTGTCAACATCATTAAGCTCTCCTATAAGTTCATCCTCTAGGCCATCCAGCACTGAGTCAGTACCTGGTGGATCTGTACTGTTACCCCCACTCCAAACATTATCGAGAGGAACACCATGCAAGTAAAACTCATCCAAATAAGGATTATCACTCTCTTTTAATCCGAAACGCTCACCAAAATGATTACGAAGTTCATTTGGAGTCATAGACGCCCGATCGAATAAATCCTTGGCGATGGTCATATCTGCAGCTGCATCTCTGACATCGATTTCATTCATCTCAAACTTGAAGGGTGTTCCTGGGAAGACTTCTTCAATCAACTGTTGGATGTCAGTTTCGTCATCGGTCTGTATGGGTTCAACTATGCTGTTTTTATATATCTCGGTGCTGTCTCGGCTGTTGCTGCCCCCTAGTCTGCCTGTTTCATTGATCCCTAGACGGTAAGGCGGTACCCTGTGGGCTGCTATTACTTCATCCCGGTTATCTTTTCGATAAAGACGGAAAGAAGCTTCTTTTGTTTCAACAGAGAGCGGCTGTAATTTGATTTCCACATTTCCTTCTTCACCTTCACTGGGGACTAATATAGTAACTGCAGAGTGTGGGTTTTTCATTACCTCTTTAATCTGCTTAGAAATCTTGTATCGGAGGGTTTCAGTCTCATCATAACCCTCATCACCAGGTTCTTTATCATAATCCTCAAAATCACCACTAACAGTTACAGCAAAGGCAGGCATACCATAATTCTTAAAAAATGCCGTGTTAAAAATAGACCGACTAGTGTCACCATGTATTGCAGGGATTGCAGGTACGATCTTCGCTAATCCATAGTATTTGCTTTTAGGGGTGTAGTCCATCTGCCATAATAGTTCATTGGCCCTCTCATCCTTCCTTAGGCTGTTGTAAGGGCATATTTCACCGGTCTCGCAGTGGACATCAACAAGTTTGCTGCCCACCTTATTTTTACCATAAATAACAAACCAAACCTCTTTTAACCCTATCTTCTGTTTAACCCGGAAACCGTCCCGATGACGACGTAGATGTTGACTTGGTAAATGGTCTAATCTTTGTGCTGGGCTTTTGCTTCGTCCCTGTCTGATTATCTCTAGGGCACCGTAGCCCACGCCCCGGCGGTCATAGGTCCTCTGATAAAAGAGTTTATTAAGGTTAGGTGATAATCCTTCAACGAATGTTTTTACCCTTTTCTTTGCGCCTTCACTTCCAGTCTGATCTGCCTTGTTGTTGATTGTCCAACCGTTCCCGGCACTATCACGGGCCACTACATCCACGCACTGAGCATGGTATGTGTTCACTTCAAGAAGTTCTAGTAGGTGGTGAGGATCATAGAGTGGTTCGTAGAATTCTTTATAGTCCCATCCTTCACCCTCGATCTGTTTACTACCCTCTTCGCTTTTAATAGCGTATCGGTTGAGAGCGGATGCTTTGATTAAGTCCCAGTCTCCGTCGCTTTTTGTAACGATAAATGCGTCTGGACTCTTTTTACTCATACTTTAACCTTCCTTCTTGGTCGTTCCCAGTGTCTTGCAGATCCTGTAAGTGTATCAGTGATGTTATCTTCTCCACCTTCTTCTCCTGTAAATTCAATTAATTCATAAATAATCTTCTTTATTTCCTTCATTGTAAGGCTGTCAGTGTCAAATTCTAACCGCCCTGTTTCTGCCATGACTTCAAGGTCAAAGGATCGGTCTAATTTACTATCGGTTACTTTGTCGGGTTTGATTCGGGGGTAGCCTTTTTGTTTTTTGCTTCGACGGAATTTCTTTATTAACAGTTTCGCCATTGACCCTGGTTCCTGTTCCACGATCCTTTTACAGCTTTTGCCGTCTTTGATTGTCACGGTGTCAAACCGGTTAAGTACCTGACTTGATGAGTATTTGCCATGGACTAAACCCCGTACAACCATTTTATTGATGCCTTCCTCGTTAGTGTAATATCCTGTCTTCGTAGCTGCAAGATTATCACCATCTTCACCACTGGCAGCGAAATCCCAATACCTGAGTTCATTAAGAGGGTCTGGTAACTTTTGAGAATTAGTAAGAACACTGCCAAGGATTTCTCCTCTTTCATCCAGGAACCATTCCCGCTTAAATATCTTTCCTTCACGTTCACGTGGATTGCCCTGGTAGATTGCCTCAAATCTGAAACTGCCCATGGCTTTTTGGATCTTCGCAAGGTCATCTTCATCTTTAATCGGCCTACATAATGCCTCACCTGGGGCCCGGCCAAGGATGTCGTTTTCCTCTGCCAGTGCGGGTAGGTTGAGGACCACCCATGTTCCATGTTCGATGCTGCCTCCACCCCTGAGTATCTTCAGGGCTTCACTGGCGTCAATATGTGGTTCTCCCTCGTCATCATCGGTAAAACCATTTAATATTTGCCCTGCTAGGTCTCGGGGGCCTAGTCTTTGGGCGATGTATATTATCCATGGTTTACGGCCTGTATCCAGGTCAGGGTCAAGTCTGGTGGAACCTTCTGTGTAGAACCAGTCGTTTAGTTCCTGTTGATGGGCTTTACTATTTACCTTCTTGAATCCCTTGGAGGGATCATCTATTATCAGGCCATTTGCGCCTTCTCCAAGGATACCTGTACCGATGCCTGCGGTGAATAGTCCGCCGTCATATCCTTTAATATCCCATCGGTAACTTGCATTTGATGATTTGTCGAGTTCTACCTGGTTAGGCTTAATAATATGATGTTTGGTGCCGTTTTCATCAGTATACTCTATTTCTCGAACAAATAAGTGTTTACCCCATCTTTCAAGTAATTGCTTAGTTATACGTCCCCATTTCGCCGAAAAGGTCGCATCACGAGTCGTTAATATAACACGTAGATCCGGGAAAGATCCCAAAAACCAGGCAAGAAAATACTTACTAATCAACCAACTTTTACCATGCCTTGGAGGCATGAAAACCATTAAGCGGTTCAGGCGACCCTGAACCAAATACATCAATAATTCAATAACAATAACTAGATGTTTGAAAGCCCTCCACCGGCCACTACTCGCCTCCAAAGCAAATGTACCAGGGCCTAGGGGAAATCTTTCATCAATCGGTGATTCCTTGGGCTTTGCCGACGTCATTTAAAACACGTTTTTCATGTTCAATATGCTCATCACTACAAATCAAAGACATAGTCACACTATACCGGCCTTCAATTTTGCCTTGTATCTGTTGAATATTAGCAGCTTCACCCTGGCTAGTTTTAATGATTTCCTGGGCATTCCTAGCAGCACTACTGGTATTCAATATCTCAATACCAGAAACCCATTCATCAGCATCCAATTTCTTTTCTAATAAGTCTAACTTCTTGCCTATAATTTTAATAAGCTTACGTCCCAAAGATTCACATTGCAAATCATCTTCAACAATGTTTTCAGCTTCAATCTCGGACTTCTTTTCTTCAACTTTTTGTTCGACTTTCTTGAGATAGCGTTCGCGTTGTTCTTCCCATGGTCCGTCTGGATCGCTGGTTGAGTGGCTGCTTATTGTTGATTTGCTGGGGCCGTGTAGTTCTGATAGGTCTTCGTAGCTGGGGTAGGTTTTGTTTCCGTCTTCTTTTTTGATTCCTTGGATGTATTGTCTTTTGATTGTTTCCCAGTTGTATTTTGCCATGGTCGAACTCCTGTTCGTTTTTTTGTTCGGTTTTATAATGGTGTGAAGTATTTAATTAATTCAAAAATTATTAGGGGTATTAGTACAAAGCAGGCTCCTATTCCTCTGTCGGTCCATTCTTTGATTATTTCTTTTTTTGCTTCTTGTTTTGCGTCTTTGGTGGTGAGTTGGTCTAGTTTAGTGTTGATGTCTCGGAGCTCTTGTACTAGGAGGGGGTGTGCACTGCATATCCCATTCTTTTGTGGTATTTGTAACGCTTGCATTTGTTCATTTTGGTCCATCCGTCCCGCCCCTCTCTAAATGTTTTATTCTTCGGTGTTGTTTAGGTCGCCTTTTTGTAGTCCTAGTTCTTTGATGAACTCTCTTAGTGCTATGAAGAATATTACACCGGCTACTGATGCTATTGAGCCGTATTCTCCTAGTAAGGCTGTTATTTGTGGTTCTGCTCCTGCTATTCCTATTACGCTTGCGAGTAGTAGGGCTGATATTATTCTTTCTTTGTTTGGTATTGCTGCCATGCTTATTTCATCTCATTATAGTTGTTTAAAATTATACCGCCTACACACCTTTCCATAAAGGTGCATCAAAAAAAATATGAAAATTAGAATGCTGTTAATAATAATCCATTATCATTTTGCTGGTATGTCAAGAGTTGCCTGGCCATTAAACTCATTCAATGTTTTCTGTTTCCTTGCCTCTAATTGTAGTTCTTGTACTGTTGCCATCCTGTCTTTAATGATTTGGCAGTATTCTGGTTCTTTTTCCATTAAAATGCTGTTCCTGTTGGTGTTCTCACAAGCAACACCAGTAGTACCACTACCAGCACAATTATCCAAAACAAGTTCACCTTCATTGGTATAAGTTTTAATCAAATATTCAAAAAGTGCAACAGGTTTTTGAGTAGGATGCAAACCAACATCATTACTAAAATCTAAAATCGAGGTAGGATAACGACTACCATCATTTTCAGTAACCCATCCCGCAACAGTCTGATCTTGAGTTGTTTCTCCTGCCGAAGAGCTTCGGCAGGAATAAGGAGTTCCTTCAGTCTTTAAAGGATTATAAACACTTTGTTCTTTACTAAAAATTAAAACATTTTCATGTCTTTTAAGGGGCTGTCTATTTGCATTTAAGAAACCACCCCCATTGGATTTACTCCAAATCCACTCATATCTAAACATCTCATAATTACTACTAATCAACTTAGTAGTGAACGGCTGTGATGCTGTTAATACAATAGCACCATTATCTTTAATTATCCGTTTATACTCAAACCATAATTTATCTAATGGTAATGGGGTATCCCACCGACAACTGGTCACCCCGTAAGGAAGATCGCAAATGACCATATCAATAGATTTATCATCTATTTCTGGGAAGAAATCAAAACAGTTTCCTTCGTATAATTTCCAAGCCATAAAAAATCACTCATTAATCGTTAATAAAACAGGGATTAATTCTTTTGTTAAGCCCTGTGAGTTTAAATACAGTCTTCTAGAAGAATTAAGGTTTTTTTTGAGGGGGGAGAAATACATTTGAGGTAAAAAATAGGGCTGAAAATGGATGTTTCCAACAGGTGATACGTTTTCTCCCCTCTCAAAAATGGTTTTTGCATAGGAGGTGCAAAAAAATGGTTGTGGTCATAGACTAGACGTAGATGACATTGAAATTATTTTAATAATATGAAATTACTATTTGTATGAGAGCCAAAAGGGTATACCACACCACAAATTGGCGGTCCGGTGTGGAGTAATCCACATTTAGGGCATACTAATTCTTTTTCGTCACGTTCATAAATTAGTGTAGTGCTGCATTCGACACAGTTCTTTATACTAAAACTATAGCTTATATCGGGTTCTATTACTTTGTAAGCTGTTAGTTCTGGATTCCCATAGTGTTCAAAGTCGCAAGTAGTGCATTGGCGTTTCATTGAGTATGGTTTGTGGAGTGGGCATTGGCAGTAAGGGCATTTCTGTTTGTTTATCTGTTCTAGATATTCAGGGTCTTTTTCATATCTTGTCAACCACTGCCTCCAAAAAAATTTAGTCATTGACGTTTATCTCGTTATCAAGTGTCAGATGTAAGCAGTTTAGATTTCTTGACGTGGGGGTAGTGGTAAATTTAGTCTCCTGAACTCATTTTCTATTACTTTCTGTTCTTTTGTAAAATCTTTCTTTGGTTTCGGTCCTAACATTGTAGTTCCTTTTCCTATATGGTATTGTTCCATGACAATACTCCCCTGTACCATATACGCTTCGTTTATCGCTTCATATAATCTTTCTTTTCGTAATCTTTGTTCCTCCTTAATTTCATCCTGGTATCTATCCCTATATTCCCGAACATCCCTCTTAACCTGTCGTTTTCGGGCTATTAATCGACATTTTGGGCTGCAATATTTACTGTTCGGGTGTTTTGGTTTGAATATTTCCCCACAAATTGGACATTCGCGCTCTTTCGTTTAAACCGCCCCTTTATTCTCCTAATACTATCTTTTTTTCTTTTTTAAGCCAAGCCCGGTACCGTATTTCACGAACCATTTCCCCTTATTCAATTACCTTTTCAAAGAACACAGCCAAAACAACAGTATCTTCATCAATATCAGGATAAGCAATACTTAAAATGTCTAAAGCTTCCTCACGTGTCCGACTATCAGTATCTTCCTTTAAAAATTCATCAGAAATATTACATATTTTTTCAACATGAACCCCAATACATCGTGCCTTAAAAATCTTATTAGGGGTTAAAATTTTGTAAATATCTCCTTCCACATATTTGTGTTTTTTATTTCCACTTTTAGCACGTCTAAGTGTTGCAAATTTTTGTCTATCTAATTTAGTATAATCCCAGTTAAATCTAACAACTTTCAATTTTTCAACCATTCCACATTCACCTCTTTGAAACTTTGAAACTTTTATGAAAAGCCGGTTGCACCGGCAACAGAAAGCTCTGCTTTCTGCCAGTTTCATCAAAATTTACACTTTTATTTCACATTTAAACCTGAAACGACAATCACTACAACCCTCCAGGTCTGAAAAGTTGCATTCTATCACATCAGGAAATTCAATGTCCTCCAGTTTTGTATGTATCCAGTCAATGTCCTTGTCTAAAAATAGATATTCTACCTTTCGGAGTTTGCAGTTGATTTCACTATTCACTCCAAGATAACCATCCAGGTAGTTCGGTTCATCCCAAGGGTACGGTGGTTGTAAGGGTAGGTATTTTTCGCCCGGAAATTCCCCTGGTAGGTTATGTTTTTCCCAAGTGGTTTTGAGTTTATAGTAACGGATCCACCATTGACGCTCACGATAATTCATGTCCTTTAAAAAAGGTATTCTTTCGTATAATGTCTTGAATTTCTGTTTTCGAAGCTTTTTCCGCTTTTCTTTAAGGGTTTTAGTGATTATAATTCCCCCTTCAAGATACATGTATCATGAGCGACATGGACGCCACTAGTCATTTTCGCGCATATCCTGTCGTATTTAGGTAAAAGGGGCATTTTCATATTTTGGATGGGGGTGTTTCTCTGCCCCTTGCAGGGAGAAAGAAATGGACAAACATTTGTTTTTGGGGTATATAAAGGGCGTCCTGTAACGCTGTCGTTCATGTCGTTCATGTCGCTGTTGTCGTATGTGTCGTTGATGTCGTTCATGTTTTACTCATCCTCCCAGGCAGGTACTTTAACATCCGGATCATGAAGTAAAACATTCAACCCATCAGTTAAAGCGTCCTCTTCAATAAAAAACAAAGCAGAATCCCCTAATTCCCATTTAATAAGTTCTTTCTGATCATCTTTAAGGGTTAATAAATCCCTTTGCATATCTGAAAGAAACTTTTCACTTAACCCGTAAACGTTACTGCTGCCTTGTTTCTGAACTACTTTAATAAATCCTGCATTGTTTAATTCTCCAAAATACCGTTGAACGCTTCTCTTCTGAAGTTTTGTATTTGATAATTCAAAATAATCATTTGTGGTAAATACTCCCATCTCTGAAATCTTACCATCATTTATCCAATCATCTACGTTTGCTCGAAGGTCGTTCAGAATTTCAGCGGCCTTGGGGCTGATATTAACGCTTATGCTTTCATGATATGCTTCAAGTAAACTAATGAATATTTGAATATCATCAAGACTTGTAAATAAAACAAATTCCCCATCAAGTTCAAATAATTGACGGTTAAATGAATTGAAAGCAGTTATGGTCTTTAAAATAGCGTTGTACTTATCAAAATCCCTTTTAAAAAATTCACTTTCCCCTAGGAATGCAATTATGCTAGAGGTATAAGGGTTGATAATTGTAATCTCTTCAACCTTTTCACGTAGTGCATATACCATATATTGAACGATCTCCGATTCTTTTTCATAGTGTTTCAGTTGCTTGTAGGTACGACCTAATTTAAGTTCAAGAACCTGTTTGAAACTATTAAATATTCGTCGATTATCCATCCTGGGGGTAATGAAAATTGATCGGCTCATCTCTTGATCATCAAACTCAAAACCTGGAACGGTGGTATAAGTGAGTGCTGGTTTACCTCGAAGCGTTAAATCAATAGGAACCCATCCCTCATCTCTGGTGGGAATATTTAAGGGTTTATTTATAAAACCATCACTCTGAAGTTCTTTAAGTAAGTTTTTGGATTCCATGATGAAGTCTTGACTATTACGCCCTCCAAGGTCCCCATAATTCACAATGCAACCATCGTAATACCAAGGGTCTTCTTTAGCACGGTTAAACATCGCCGCCTCTGTAACGCTTTTTTCGTGTCGTATAAATTCATCAGGAATAAGGCGCATTGCGACCTCTTCAATGTGAGTTTTACCGCTGGCACCTTCCCCTAATCCTATAACACTAATTGGGTTCTTTAGAATTACCTGACTTGCATAAGCAATAAAAGTAAGCATTATGTTAGTTCGTTCACCTGCGGTAAGCCATGACACCAGGGAAGAAATATAGATAAGTGGATGTCTTTTGTTTTTCAGGATCTCCGTTGCATCATAAATTTTATTTTGAAGTTCCTCTTCCTTTTCGGTTTTTTTAGCTTTTTCCTTTGTCCTTTTTTCAATTACTTGATTATCATAACTTTCTTGTAGTGTTTTTTTGTATTCGTTAAATTCCTCTTCTATTTTTTTCTTTGAATACTCGTAATTAGGGTCTAAATGTTTTCGTATCTCTTTTCCTACTTTTGTATAGAGAGATAACATGAAAGGTTCGTCGTTAAGGTCTTTAAAGGCATAATTACCCCTTGGATCTTTGATTATGTATAGTGCCATCGTGCCGTCTGGAGCAACTTCAATGGTATAGTTATCTGAAAAACAAAAGACATGTATGTCTTCTTTTGTTTCAGTTCCTTCTTGTAGATCTTCATTAGAGATTAAAGAGTTCACCCCCTCCCTATTTTTTTAAAGAAGTAAAATAGAAGGGAGTTTACCCTTTAAGTGCTTCTTTAACCTTATCAATTTCTGCTTTGGTGATTTTGCTGTCACCGAGTAGGTCCTGACAGGCCTCTACGACTTGGTTTTTGGTGGTGGGTGTGTCTTCTGCTAGGTGTAGCCATTTATCTAACTCGTCATTGATTCCCAGGAGTGGTTTTAAGTCAATAGGGGACATGTCTACTGTTTCGGCTTCATCTTCCTGTTTGGTTTTTTTGGGAGGACTGGGTTTCTTTTTTTCTTTGAAGTCTGCGTCTACTGCGTTATTGATTATATCATCAACAGCTTCCTCATCAGATGCCCTGGCACGTGCTGGTTTCTTTTTACTCTGCGCTGGAGCTGGTTTACGACCATTACCCATTATCATTTCTTCAGCAGGAGTACCCGATATGCCCTTGAGAGCTACGAAACCACGAAGGATATTAGCAAGTGCCTTACTACCAGCCCGGGTTTGAGCCATAGATGCAAGTTGAAAGAAAGGTTTATTTATCCAGTTCTTTTCATTACTCATACAATAGGCAGTAGCACCGCCAACCTTTCTCCCAGTTTTGATGTTAATCACACTTGCTTTCGCTTTAAAGCCCTTAACACCAAACACCTCAACAGGTTCTGCTTCATCACTTGTATCAACATCTACACCATAGAATTGACCGAGTAAAACCCAATCATCGAACTCTATATGCCGTTTACCGTTAATCATGACCTTATCTGGCTTTTCGTCAAGGATTTTCATTAAGTGTGTTACGGCCTTTAAACCGTTTGTTGTTACGGTTTCGGGCTTTTGTACGGGTTCTAAGGTCATAGGTACCTGTGATTCTTCTATTACTTCACTCATCTTTAATCATCTTCCCACTTTTGCAGTTTATACAGGTGTGGTGCTGAAAATGTAGGGTCTTCCGGCTCTTCACCCTGTCCAAGGTATTCAACGCGTATTATATCCTGTTCCTTAAGCTCTAACTTACTAATTTGCCTTGATAAGTGAGCGTGCTGGCTGGTTATCCATATTCCACCTTCACTATCCCGTACTTTTAAAAAGAATTTCCCGTATTGTCCTTTTTTCGGATCTTCTATGAGTGTTCCTTCGAGTGTTCTTTCGTCTGGTTCGTAGTTCCATGGTTCCCAGAATTCGCCCTCGTATTCTCCACCGGTGTTGTTTTCATCTATTCCGCTGTCTTTCCATGCCATTTCATATCACCTTTATCGTTTCTTCCGGGCTTTTAAAAGCCGGTTTGTCGTTTTCTTCACATTCACACGGTACGGTTGGTCGGTTGTTGATTTCCGCAAACACAAGCCGGTTTTGATAATCACGTTTCAGTTTTTTCATATCAATTGCAGCTGCTTTGCTGTCCTGTTTCAACTGTTCGATCTTCTCTGTAAGTTTCTTGTAACCGTCTTCAATCTCCTTTATATCCTCTGTTAAGAGTTCGTTTCGTAGATATTTCTCATAGTCTGGTTTACGTGTGTAACCAGCTTCTTTCATACCTTCTTTATCGTTTAGGTAACCTAAAACAAGGTTATCAATCTTATATTTTCCTTCAGCTTTCGCCCGGTACAACTCATCGTTTAAAGCAGTGATTTTCTCTTGTCGAGTGTATTCGCATTTTTCAGCGGTGTAGAGGTCTTCACTGAGTTTTTCAACATCGAGGAATCCTGTTCCCTGTCCGAGGCTGTCGAACTGTTTCTGGAGTGCTTTTCTTTTGTCGAACTCTTCCCTCCAGCTATGCCGGGCTGTGTCTAATTCCGCTTCGCTCTCTCTTAAAGCGTTTATTAGGTCATTGATTGCTTCTTTTTCTCCTTCTGAGATACTCGCAGTTTCTACTACTCTCTCAACAACGTAATCTATTCTTTCATCTTCTGTTTGTATTTCAACCATTCCTTTTCACCTCAAATCTTTAAATTTCCCGTTTTTTTGGGTTCAGGGGATTTATAAGAGTGCCATTTACAATAACAAAAAAGTATATTATTGATTTTCTAACAAGGGGTTGATTTTTTTTAGTTTTGACATATCCTATCAAATCCTATCCTGCCAAAAAAAGGGAATCTATAGCCCACCACCTATTAGAGCGGTGATGAGTAAATAAACACCATAAACACCAAACATTATCCCCCCACACAAACACACACCCGCCAGGGCAAGTGCCAGGGCAACCTCCAAGTCCTCACTGTTGAAATTAACCACGTTCATCCTATAATCCCTCCGAAGGCTAGGCAAGCCAGGAAAACGATGCAAACAATTATAAAAGCGACCTGTAAGATAAAAACAGGATTCGCCTCTTCCCCGGTGTTTGGTTGTTCCAATCCAGCCATATTTAATCACTCTCCTCATATTCTTCTTCTTCAAAGTCAAACCGTACAGACTCCTTCAACCGTGCCATAGCCTGCTTAAAACGCATCTTCAACGATACATTTTCTTCTTTTGCTTTACCAGCCCATTTAAAATCATTCCGCCGGAACGGCGTTAATATCTCATCACTCATACCTTAACCCTCCTGTATTTAGTTATGAATCGTTCGCACATGTTAAAAGCCGTTGTACTCCTCTTATGTGTCCTGCAGTAACCATTTTTCCAGTACAGACAATCCACACAAGTATCATTCATCCCATCACCGCCTCAACATCTTCCAAGTAAATCTTCAGCGAACCATTAGCATGCGCTGTTTTAATAATCCTTTCAGCTTCTTCCCTTGTTATTTCGCCTTTCAACTGTTTTAAACGAAGTATTGCGTCAGGTTTGAACTGACAGGTGCGACCGCAGGTTTCCCGGAAAAGTTCCCGTATTTCCCTTTCCTTTTTACCTGCCATTCTTCAGATCCCCCTGAAGAAAGTGTACATTATCGTTGCAGTAGTCAGAAAAGAGATAACAGCAACTTCGAAGACTGTTAAGGCTAAATCAAGCGTTTCTCTAACATTCATCCTAAATCCGCTCCTTGCAGGTCTTCATCAGCACAATCACACATCAACCGTTTTAAACTCCAGTTACCACCCGTGGCCCGGGCAGTGGCTTCAGATGTGACACGTTCAAATTCTTTTTCGTCTATCCAATTTGCTTCCATTTTTTTTAACCTCCTATTCCCCTACAACTAACTTGTAGGAGGTAGAAGACTTTAAGGCGTTTTCTGACCCATCATCTGAGGATGATTGTAATCCCTCGATTAAATTATTTTCCTTACAATACTCATCTAAATAAGTAACATCAATTCCGTGAGCTTTTAAACCATTTCTATAAGCTTTAAAAGCATTTAATTCAGATTTATGGTTTCCAAAAAAGAGATCTTTTCCATTAATCTTTGCTCTCGCCCTCCACCGTTTGTCCCTTTTATGCCAATGGACCCCTGGAAACTTTGAAGAACGTTTAACATGTTTGTTTATCATGTTATGTCTATGCGTAACTGTTCGTAAGTTTTTTAAACGATTATCTAATCCATTTCCATTTATATGATCGCAGTCCATACCTTGTTTTGAATTTAAAATTAATTGATGCATGTAAATTTGTTTTCCACGAATAACAGTCCTTGCATAAAATAATAAACGATCTTTATTTTTTTGCTTATGTGCGCACCAGCTGAACCTTTTTAAAAAAGGAAAAAACTCATCATCAACTAAAGCGACTTTCCCTTGGGTTAATTGAATTTCCTTAACCATATGTATCTAACCTCATTTTCCCGTTTAAACCCCCCTAAATTCATAGAGGGGAAAATGAGGAGTTTTAAAAAAAGAAATAACTCCTCTCTATGGCAAAGTATAATATTTGTCAGTTTGTTACTTTGCTAATTAACGATAGAACACCATCCCTTATAAAGTTGTTGGTTTGTCATGTAGCAAAATATAAAAGTAACAAAAGATAAAAACTTAATTATGACAAGTTGTTTAAATGACAATATGGCAAAAGATACAGTATTCATGGAAACATTCAGGAGCATACCTAAAGACGAAAAGGAATATGTTAGAGCTACAATTACAAAAGAAGCTGCTGAATTTATTAAAAAAACAGCGTTTGAAGATTTTGATATGCATAACGCCAGTGTAGGAATGGCTATTTCAAAATTAGTATTAATTGCTAAAGATTGTTTGGAAAAAGAAAAAGAATAATTTCTATTTCTAATTAAATTACCTATAACCTGGAATTTTTCGATTAAAAAAGAAGGGAATGACATTATACTGTCATCCCCTTGCTAACTTTAATTGTTTATCAAGATTTGATTCTCTCTGTTGCTTATTACGTTGATACTCCACTGATTCTGGGTCTTCCTTTAAAATAAGAGCTTCACGGTAAAGGTTATCGTATTCTATAAATAATCTATCTAATTCCTGATCTTTGCTCGTATTATCAATAGAATTATATATCTCTTGATCTAAAATAGACATTGGGCAGCACCCCTCGACGGTGTTGAGTGGAAGGGGTGTGCATTCCTACCAGTTTGATACACCCCTCCATGGCCCGCTTAACATGAAATCCAGTGCGGATATAAGCGGGAACCTATGTAACACTTGGTATGTGTGTTATACATTTGAGTTAGTTTTGGCTATATTTATATTTTGCTTTTTAGAAATTAATAACATTGTGTTTTGTGATACAACCTCCCATATTTGTTATTAATTGCTTATTTTTTTCATCAAATAATTTTACACATTTTGTAAGAATAGTTATAGTAATTCCCTATATTTAAAGCTTTCTTAATCGTTTTACAGTGAATTAGGGCTTTTTCAGGGCTTATTTTAGAAAAAAGTTCATGGTATTTTCAACGTCTTTTGGGATTTGGAGGAATTAGAGAAAATTTCACTAAAATAGTAATACTTCTCTTTATAAAGGGTGTTGAAAAAAGGAAGGAGAATGCCCCGATACAGCTGGTAACATTTTTTGAAAGTATTACTACATTTCAAAATTAAAAAAAAATAAGGTAATAATTTTTTTCAGGGAAGATTTTTATCTTTTTCAATGTTTTCAATAACTTTCTCCATCTTTTGCATCCTTTCTTCAAAAACTCTCTTTTCTTCTAATCGTTCCTTCTTCTCCTGTTCACGCTCCCGTTCAATTTCAGCCAGTTTTTCATCAGTTAGAACACGGGTTTCCATCTCATCAACGATACAAAGTGCCGGCATTACTTTTAGATAGGATCTCTTCATTGTTTCAACAGTCAATGTCTTATAATAACTTCTTTGGGTTTTAGGGAGTAAATGTCCCATCATAATTTCTGCACGGCGGAAATCAACCCCATGCTCGGTGAGTAATGTTCCAAACCGCCGCCGTAGGTTATGACTTGCTAGATATGCTTGATTTGTTTTTGAGTCAAAACCGCAACGTTCATTTAGCATGTTGAAATTCTTATCGAAAGCAGCTTCTGTTATCTGTTTCCCTTTAGAACGGAAAAGATAATCATCAATTGACTGTGGAGGGTTTTTTTTAAGATAATTAAGGATGTATCTGGTAGTTTCTGGCGTGTGGAAGGTGATATATTTCACGCCTTTCTTTTTTCCTTTTACTTTTTTCCCCCGATTCCCTACCCACGTCCCGATAACTTCCTTATCTTTCAGTTTTTCACTGAGTTGGTCTATATTAAGCAGGTCATTAAGTTGGGGGTTGTGGTAGTCCTCTATGGATTTCAAAAAGTCTTTGTATTTAATGTAACGTATGTCGAGTTTAGATAATCCTGAGCTACACATCAACAAAATAACGGCCTGGGTTCGTAGCATACAATTATTCAAAGCAAAACGTAATTCTTCAACATCAGGGAGATCATCAATAGATAATTCTTCTTCCTGTTCATATTCCATCCTGATCTTTTTTGGTAGTTCAACCTCAAATTCGTCATAGAAATAGCGTACATGGTCAAACATCCTTTTCCGTGTGTTTGCAGCGTAGTGACTGTTGAGAAGGTATGCTTTCCATTTGATTAAGTGTTTTCGTATTTTTCTTTTAGATGGGTGTAGGTTATATTCTTCTACAGCTTCATCTATAAGTTTTTCAGGTGTTAATCCTACGATGTCACAGTACATGCCTATATTATGACGATATATCCACTCAGATTTGCTCCCCAATTCTCTGTTTGTGATGAGTTGATCCAGGTACGTGTCATCAGTGAGATCCATGAATTAGGATTTTTTATTTTAGGATATATAGGTTTTTTGGGAGACGGAATTTTTGTTTATTTTCCCATGGCGGTAA
>ENA-UOOR01000916-UOOR01000916.1-fermentation-metagenome-genome-assembly--contig:-NODE-916-length-37819-cov-9.236177_pt1 | contig 37819 bp, 25 predicted proteins | sample MGYA00245780_ERZ724029 | MGnify/ENA primary metagenome ERZ724029 (study PRJEB28704, sample SAMN03018315) | fermentation metagenome | biome: anthropogenic terrestrial biome; feature: soil; material... | reverse complement strand
GGGAAGATGAAATCGGAAATCTTTCCGAAGCTCAAGAATGTGATTTACATTGGTCAGGAGAAATACCGGGGGATGTATAACACGGCAGAGATCCTCCTACTGGGAAAGAATGTGCCGGACAACGAGTTCAAAAGGCTGCGGTCGCTCAGCACGTGTCACGATGTGGTGAACATGCAGTATACCTCCGGAACGACGGGCTTCCCGAAAGGGGTGATGCTCACCCACCACAACATCGCCAACAACGGCTACCTCACGGGCGTACACATGCAATTCACGTCGGAAGACAAATGTTGCACCTGTGTGCCGCTGTTTCATTGCTTCGGCGTGGTGCTGGCGACCATGTGCTGCCTTACTTTCGGCTGTACGCAGGTGATGGTGGAGAAGTTTGATCCGCTGGTAACACTGGCTTCGGTACACAAGGAGCGCTGCACCGTGTTGCACGGGGTGCCGACAATGTTTATCGCCCAACTGCATCATCCGATGTTCGAATTATTCGATATGCGATCACTGCGTACGGGCATCATGGCGGGCGCCCTCTGTCCGGAGGAGCTGATGAAGCAGGTGAACGAGAAGATGTTCATGGAGCTGACAAGCGTGTACGGAATGACAGAGACATCGCCGGGGATGACGCAGACGCGGGTGGATGATCCGTTCGATGTACGCTGCACCACGGTGGGACGTGAGTATGAGTTCACCGAAGTGAAGGTGCTGAACCCGGAGACAGGGGAAGAGTGTGCGGTGAACGTGCCGGGAGAGATATGCTGTCGGGGCTACAACGTGATGAAGGGCTACTACAAGAATCCTGAAGCGACGGCGCAGGTGATCGATGCCAACGGCTTCATGCACTCGGGCGACCTGGGCGTGAAGGATGAGAATGGCAACTATCGAATCACTGGGCGCATCAAGGATATGATCATCAGGGGAGGGGAGAACATCTCCCCGAAGGAGGTGGAAGATTATCTCTACCGCATGCCGGGCGTCCGCGATGTGCAGGTGGTGGCTGTGGCCTCGGAACGATATGGGGAAGATGTGGGTGCCTTCATTATTCAGAAGGAGGGTTTCAACCTCACCACGGAAGATGTGCGGGACTACTGCATGGGCCATATCGCCAAATACAAGATTCCCCGCTACGTTTTCTTCGTGGATGGCTTCCCGCTGACGGGCAGCGGCAAGATTCAAAAGTTTCGCCTTCGCGAGATGGCGCTGGAGCTGTGTAAAAAGGAGGGCATCGAAATAAGGTAGGCATTTGCCTACCTTATTTTCTCAAGTTATATTTCAGCAGCTGTATCAAATATTTTTTGCATTCCCTCGGAATATACTTTTGTAGTAAACCAATCCTGAAAATTCAGATCGTGGTTATGATGATCGAAGAGGAAAGTTTTTAGATTTGTCTTGCCACAGATTTTAAACCGGTTCTCGAGGTCGTAAACGCTTTCAGCGGGTACGTTTGCATCGTCTTTGCCGTGAAAAATGTATATCGGGGTGTCCACGCGAAGTAGGCGGGTCTTGTTCGGCTCGAGTGCAAAATGTTTCTTGAACCAATTAACGGAAACCCGAGAATAGTTATTCCATATCCAATTGCCATTGTTCTCTGCAATCTTACTCATCAGCTGATCCTGAATGGGTCCACGCATCTTTCTCATATCCTTTATATCGATGAGCTTGTCTTTGACCACATCGAGCGAATCGAAAGGCATATTTTTGAACAGATAGTTTCGGTATGCAGCAATGGTTGGTTCTTCCGACGCATACTCCTGTTCATCGATTGCCTTGTCTTCGTTTTTATCGAATAGGGAATTGGCCATGATCATGACTCCTTCACCGGTATTCTGCCATGCAATGATGTCGTACATATTCTCGTGCGCATATCCATGTAAAAATAGGGCGTCGATCTTCACTTTGTTCCTTTCGGCCACCATAGAGGCAATGATGGTTCCTTCGCTTATTCCATAGAGAACAATCCTGCAATCTTTGAAACGGGGGTCGTTTTTCAAAAAGGTGACCATGGTTTCTATGTCTTCGGCTTCATTACAGGGTAAGTATTTGGCGTATTTTGTGCTATCAACCTTGTCGAACCAGGGTGCTGAATCGCCCAGATCAACACCACGGCGGTTGTAGGTAAAGAAACCCACGCCTTTTTCACAAAATCCGTCGGCCAGCACATCGTAATAATTAAAGCCTTGCCTTTGTGTGATATAGGTGAAAGGGCCCGTGCCATGCACGGCGACCACAATGGTGTGAATGGATTCATTTTTAGGGAGACAGATCCGGCCGGTTGTTTCCTCTCCGTCAGAGAGGGTGATCGTTTTGATTTCCGAAACAATACTCTCCGAAAGTGTGTGAAGGGGAGTAAGTTGCCCTGTAATGTCTTGTGCCTGTATTGTGCCCATAGAAAGGACTACTCCCAAAAGAAGTTTAAGAAAATGTTTCATGTCTACCTGATTCAATTGTGTATATTGATTTGTGTTTTGAAATATCAACCAGATTATAAATGTTTTTTTATCCAACCCTCGTATTGTAAACGATGTGACAAAGTTACAAAGATTATTTCATGGATATTAATTATTCTAGTAAATTTAGAGGATCAGATCGAGTGATCCGGAAACCGCCTAATTGTTATAAGTAGCACAAAAAAGATCGATAACCAACATGTGTGAATGTTTTGATTATCGATCTTAAAAGTGGAGAATATCGGAGTCGAACCGATGACCTTTTGACTGCCAGTCAAACGCTCTAGCCAGCTGAGCTAATCCCCCGTAAATTTTGGTGGTGCAAAGATAGAGATTTTGTTTATATTTGCAATAAAAACAGGAGAGAAAAATTTAAATTGTCCGTTATGATTGTTTTCAACACCACCTTTCATGTGGATGAGGGTATCCATGAGGAGTTTATCGAATATATGCTGCAGCAGTACATTCCCATGGCCACGAAAAGCGGTTTGCTCACATCTCCCCGCCTTGCCCGCGTATTCGGGAAGGAGGAGGACGAGGGCTTTTCATTCGCGATGGAGTTTACTGTTGCCAATCTGGGGACACTCGAACGATGGAATGCCAACGAGAGCCAGGCAATACATGCGCCACTCCTGGAGAGGTTCAAGGAAAAACTTATCGGATTCTCTACCATCATGCAGACAATCACATACTGATGCAGAAAGAACGAATTATCATGGGGATAGACCCGGGTACGCAGGTGATGGGCTATGGCATCCTCCGCGTACTGGATAACAAACCTTCGCTCGTGGCGATGGGGGTGATGGAACTTGGTAAATATGGAGACCACTACCTGAAACTGGCGAAAATCTACTCCCGCATCATTGGACTTATCGATGAGTTCCTGCCCGATGAACTGGCCATTGAAGCACCTTTCTTTGGTAAGAACGTGCAGAGCATGCTCAAGCTGGGACGTGCACAGGGGGTGGCCATGGCGGCCGCCATCTCACGCGACATACCGATATTTGAATATGCACCGCTGAAAATAAAGATGGCCATCACCGGCAATGGCATGGCTGCAAAGGAGCAAGTGGCTTATATGCTGCAAAAGATACTGCATATACCCGATGAAAACATGCTGCAACAACTCGATGCCACCGATGGACTCGCAGCAGCTTTGTGCCATTTTTATCAGTCGGGACTCACCACTGGCGACAAGAAATACAGGGACTGGAAAGACTTTGCCAATCGCAATCAGGATAAAGTGAGGAAATGAATTTTTTTTTCTGTTTTCTTGCGAAATACAACCGATCTTTTTTAACTTTGTCATATGAATGAAATGGTTTCGCACATAGAATTTCTGTTGCATGAGCACAACTGCGTGATCATTCCCGAGTTCGGTGGATTTGTGGTCAACACGATGCCTTCACGCAGAGATGGCGTCGCCACGTTCCTTGCACCGACATGCGAACTGGTCTTCAACCGTGATCTCACGCACAACGATGGTCTCCTGGCTCAATCTTACATGAAAAGCGACCGGCTGACATTCGAGGCAGCCATGCAGCGAATCGCCCATGCCGTGGAGGAGTTGAAAAGCCAGCTACGGGACACGCATCGTGTGGAAATGGAAAAATTGGGTTCATTTGTCATGAGCGACGAGAACCGTTTCACCTTTATGCCGGCTCATTTTGTACGGCCTGCTTTGTTTGGACTGAATAGAGCCACCCTCAGACCGCTCGTTCAGATGCAGAGTCCGGCGGTGCCTGTCAAAGAGGTTGCAACCGGAAGAGGGCAGCGTTTTGCCAGTGTTGCTGCTGTAGCAGCAGCGATGATCCTGTTGATGATGTTCTTGCTCCCGGTGAGCGACACAAACAAGGAGCGCCAGTCGGCTCAAATGATTGGCGACACATCTCTTTTTGGAAATAAAGCGAGCAAACAGCACACTCAGGAAGTCGCTCAGTCCGACATACTGACTGCCAACACCACAGATAGTTCTCCCGCATTACCGATCGCAGAAACTGCCGCGATAGAGGCCTCTGTGGAAGCACCCGCAGAGACACCCACACAGATGCTGGCGGATGCCGGACCACACTATTACGTGGTAGTGGGTGTTTATGAGCTGCCTCAAGTGGCGCAGAAAATGATCGAAACACTCCAGAATGAAGGCTTCGCAGAGGTTGGAAGCCTAAAGCGTTCAGGACGCATAGACGTATATGCCGCTTCATTTACCGATGGCGCTGAAGCACAGGCTTTTTTACAGAAAGTATACAAAAATTATCCGACGCATTCCGATGCCTGGATCTTAAAAAGAAGGTAAGTTATGTCATGGAAAAGTAACATTATCGCAGGGTTTGTCCTCTATTGGGTATGTGAACTCTGCCAATACAGGAAGAAGCTGACTCCTCCTATGGATCGCTTCCAGTTCCCTGATTTCAAATAGGATGATAACCCCTGAATAATGCTTCACGGGTTTTTTTTTTAGGACGAGGCTAACCGGAACGATGTCTGCTGGGGCTGCCTTCGCCCCTTTCCATGTCCCTGCGCATGTCACGCCGCGTAGCTCCTCCCTTAAATACGTTGAACCGATAGACGAAATGCACGATAAAGTAGCTGGTGAGCGTGTTGGTTGTTGTATCACGAATAAAATTGGATGAAACATTTCTGCGGATGTTACTTCGTTGCTGCAGAATGTCATACACCTTCACCCGGATAAGGCCATTCTTTTGTTTCAATACCTGTTTCTCAATGGATGCATTCCAGAGGGTTTCATTCTGCTTGAAGCCATCGGAGTAACCCGAATTGGTGGAGTAGCGGATGTCACTTTGGATGTTGATGTCGAACGGAAGATGAATGGTCGTATAGGCTGAGCTGCCATAATTGAAATACTCCCTGTCCTGCTGCCCTTCCAGACTATTTTTTACCTTGTTGTAGGAGATGCTGCCCCTGACAGAGAACTGAACCTTCGACGAGTTGTAGTTGAAACCAAGGTTCTCAGAAAGGTTGGTCTGCCGACTGACATTTTCCTCATTGTTGGAAAAACCGTTGTTGACTCTGTAACTGGCATTGGAGGTGCTTGAAACCGTAAACTTTTTACTGAAGAGCGGCTGCGAGATAATAAAACGGATGTCTCCGTCCCAGTTGCCATTCACATTTCGAAAAGTATTCTCTTTTCGTCCTGTCTCGGGGTCGGTGAAACGGGAGGTGACAATGGCATTCAGGGTATAATTGAAATTTCCTGTGAGCATGTGAAAGCGGTTTTCCTGCGGCATCGAGTTCTGGTAGCGGATATTCATGCGGTGCATGAATGCAGGTTTGAGATCGGGATTCCCGTAGGTGATGTTCAGTGGATTACTTACGTCGATCACGGGCGAGATCTGATTCACGGATGGCTGATCGGTATTTCCGGCGTAGGTGAAACGGAGGTTTTTCTGTCTCGACCAGAGATAGTTGAACTGCGCATTGGGGGAGTAGTTGGTCACGCTTTGTGTGATGTTGCTGATGAGCGAATCGCCAACATAGGTCTTCCTTTCTGAGGAGGTGGGGTAGGCTCTGAAGCCGAAGCTGTAATTGTATTTTTCACTTCTCGACCGGAAGTCGACTCCTAAATCCTGATTCACCGAACTATTGTCGTTCAGCTTGCTGTATTTGGTGTCAAAGACGGTGTAGTTCCCTTCTTCATCGCGGGTGCGCGTATCTTTATCTGATTGCGACGCTCCCTGACGGTAGTTATAGGAAAACTGAAGGAACTTCTGCTTTCCCAGTGGCTCTACATAAGAGAGGTTACCGCTTAGGTTCGATCCGCTGTTGCTATTGGTGATGCGCTGGTCGAGCAGATCGTCGGCCCGCTTACCGGTATAGAAGGTATTGGAAATGTTTATCGCCTTATTCTCAGAATCATTTGAGTGGACGTTGAGCCCCACGCTGATGCTTCGTCCTCGCTTCCCGAGACGACGGTTGATGTTGAGGTTGCCACCGATATTATTCCCTTTACCGTGCGAGTTGTAGTCGGCATTTCCGTAATTCACGGTGTCGCCTGCAACGCGTGTTGTGGAAAAAAGATCAGTCTCCATGCTTTCACTGCTGTTGAAGCTGAGGGTGGGACGGAATATGAGCGTGGTCATAGAATCGGGCTTCCATTCAATGCGCACGTCCATATTCACATTTTCGTTGCGATTGTGTGAACGGTTACGCTGATCCTCATAGGTGTCGCCTTTGCTCAATAGATTCTGGGTGTAGACCTTTGACAATAATTCCGACCGGTTGTTGCCGTATCGGATGTTGCCGCCCACCTCCAGTTTCTTCGATACCTCCTTGCTGAAATTGAAACCGGTGTTGGCAGCTGTGTTGATGCCATTTCCACCACCTCCTCTTGCCCTTCCACCGCCGCCCCCCATGTCTGCTACCAGGTCGGAGGCACCGGCATTGTTGGTGTTGTTGATGCCACCCATGAAGGTCATCTGGTCGCTGTTGTGCATGTGATTGACCAGGGCGTTGACTTCGTAACGCTCCTGACTGCCATATCCAGCAAAGGCATTCCCAAAGCTTCCTTGCTTCATATTGGGACGGACGGTGAGGTTGATGATCATCTCTTCTTCTCCGTCGTCGAAGCCGGTCATCTTCTCCATCTCCGACTTCCTGTCCACTACCTGCAGCTTCTCAACCATTCCGGCGGGTAGATTTTTGGAGGCGATCTTTGGGTCGTCACTAAAAAACTCCTTGCCATCGACAAATATCTTCTTGATTTCCTTCCCCTGTACTTTGATGACACCATTCTGATCGATCTCCACGCCGGTCATCTGCTTTAATAGATCTTCAACCACTGCCATACCAGTCACCTTATAGGCGGCTGCATTGTATTCCAGCGTGTCTCCTTTCACAAGGATCTCGGTGGGAGCAGCTGTGACCACTGCTTCATCGAGCAAGATGGATTGTTCCTGCAAAGCAATGGTATCGAGCTTTACGGTGGGCTGTGCGGTGGAGAGGGTGAACTCCTGAAAGTAGGGAGTGTAACCTACAAAGGAAATGTTGGCAATGTAGTTGCCCTGTTTTACCGGAATGAGAAAAGTTCCTTCGCTGGAGGAGGAGGCACCGGTGACCAACGTGCTGTCCTCCACGGTAAGTATGCGGATAGTGGCCGCAGGTACCGCTTCACCGGTGTTCTTATCGATGATTTTCCCGGAAAGGGTTCCCGTGGCGGTCTGAGCCTGAATGGATATGACCAGGATTGACACCAGTAAAAGGAGTACTGTCTTTTTCATCAGTTTATGGAAAAGAGTTGAAAACAATTTACGCACCATTGCTACAAAGATAGAAATAATGCCATTGGACTTCAAGCAGAATAGATGAATCGGAATATTTCATAGATGAACGGGGTGATTAAATCGTGAAACTGTGTACATTTGCAAAATAAAAGAGATTGTTTGAAATGAAAGAAACTAAATACGAAACGAAACTTCTGGAACTTCCTTATCCGAAAAACGATGCATATGGTGCCCTCTCAATGCCAGTCTATCATGCGCTGGCTTATGAATTTGAGACGGCAGAAGAGATGGAAGCCGCTTTTTGCGGCCTTACAAGTGAACACACCTACTCACGGGTGACGAACCCCACTGTGCAGTACTTTGAAGAACGGGTGAGGGTAGGGACCGGAGCGCATGGGGTGACAGCTCTTAACTCGGGCATGGCGGCCATCAGCAATACTTTCTTTACCCTTGCATGGAGTGGCTGCAACCTGGTTACCTCGCGCCACCTATTTGGAAATACATACTCCTTCTTCGTAAATACGCTGGGTGCCTTTGGCGTGGAAATACGTTTCTGCGACCTGACAAACGCAGAGGAGGTGGCAGCCTGCATCGACGGTAACACGTGTGCCGTATTTGCCGAGGTGATCACCAACCCGCAGATGGAGGTAGTGGACCTGTTGACACTGGCCGCTGTGGCACACGAAAGAAACGTTCCGCTCATTGCAGACACCACGATCATTCCTTTCAGTGCTTTTCATGCATCGGACTTTGGTATCGACATCGATGTGATATCGAGTACGAAGTATATATCGGGTGGGGGAACCAGCCTGGGGGGACTGATCATCGATTACGGAAAGTTCGACTGGTCACATTCACCCAAGCTGAAACCGTTTGCCGATGCTTCGCTGTCGGCCTTCCATTTTAAACTACGCAAGGAGATACACCGCAACCTGGGGGCTTACATGACACCGGAGGTGGCTTACATGCAATCGCTGGGACTGGAAACCCTGTCAGTGCGCTACGAGCGACAAGCAGCTGGTTGTCAGGAGGTCGCAGAAAGGTTGCAGTCGATGCTGGGTGTGGTGTCGGTAAACTATCCGGGGCTGCCGGAAAATCCCTATCACGAGGTGAGCAAAAGGCAGTTTGGAACAAATCCCGGTGCAATGCTCACGTTCGACCTGGATTCGAGAGAACGATGTTATGACTTTATGAACCGGCTCAAGCTGATTCATCGTGCCACCAACCTTTTTGATAATCGTACACTCATTATTCATCCTGCCAGTACCATCTACGGCACCTTTACACCCGAACAACGTGCTGAGATGGACATACATGATACTTCTCTCCGCCTTTCGGTGGGACTGGAGGGTGTGGATGACCTGATGGAAGATATAAGCCAGGCTTTGGCGCATTAAATTGTGCACTTACATCCAAATTGATTGGTGAGCATCAATTAATTAAAGAAATATTTCTCTAATTAAGGTTGATGTATTATCTTTGTACCCGTATTCAGATTGTCACGGGTAGCGGTCCGGACATGTGATTGTCGGATCGCTTTGTTTTTAGGTTATTATCATATGAACTATTTTACTCCGACGGAGGCTGCAGACGCTTTTAGACGCGCGGCTCTCGATAAATCGAAGCGTAGTTTCCCTCAGTTTGCCGTCATGGCTATTCTGGGTGGAGCATTTATTGCCTTTGGAGGCCTCCTGAGCCTGATCGTGGCGGGAGGCATGCCGGGCATTGGTGCGGCCAACCCGGGTATCGTGAAGTTCGTAGCTGGAGCCATGTTCCCCATCGGGCTGATCATGGTCTCCGTCACGGGTGCGGATCTCTTTACAAGTGACTGCGCAGGGCTTACCTTCCCGCTACAGCGAAAAGAACTGATGGCGGGCAGGGTAATCGCATTGCTGGCGATCTCCTACCTGTTCAACTTCATCGGGGCACAACTAATTGCCTGGATGCTGTCGGCACACGTGGGGATCCTTGATAATGATCCCTGGCGGGCTTACCTGCACCATCTGTCCGAAGCAAAGGTAAATCAGGATTTCATGCGGGTCTTCATCAAGGGAATCGGCGCCAACTGGCTGGTCTGCCTGGGCATGTTCATGGGATATGCGGCGAAGGATATCACCGGTAGGGCTATCGCCATATGGATACCGGTGATGCTTTTCGTGACACTGGGATACGAACACTCCATCGCGAACATGTTCTTCATCCCGGCAGCAATATACACCGGGGCGGAGATCTCCTGGGGCACCTTCATCACCGATAACCTGATTCCTGCAACGCTGGGGAACATTGTCGGGGGAATGGGGCTGGTAGGAGTGGTATATGGTTATTTATATCTCTTGCGTGATTGATTTATTGTTGTTCATCAGAGGATACTAATAATACATCACGTCAACCAAACATCGATTGTACAATCCATATAGGTAAATATTGGATTTGAAGAATAATAAGAATAAAGATCAAAAAAGAAATTATGAAAAGTAGACAGGAAGCATGGGAAGGATTTAAAGGGGAGGTATGGAGAAAAGAGATCAACGTACGGGATTTCATCATGCACAATTATACACCTTATGAGGGGGACGATTCGTTTCTGACGGCTTCGACCGAGCGCACGCATAAGGTATGGAACCGAATCACAGAGCTCTTCCGCGAGGAGCAGGCCAAAGGAGTGTACGACGCGGAGACAAAATATCCGCAGCAGATTGATACATACGGACCGGGATACATCGATCAGGATAATGAGGTAATTGTCGGCTTACAGACCGATGCGCCACTGAAGCGGGGTATCTTCCCGAAAGGGGGCATCCGCATGGTTGAGAATGCGCTGAATGCCTACGGATATGAGCTGGACCCGATGACGAAAGAGATTTATACACGCTACCGCAAGACACACAACGAAGGGGTCTTCTCGGCATATAACGATGAGATGCTGGCGGCACGCAAATCGGGCATCATCACGGGACTGCCGGATGCCTACGGACGGGGACGCATCATTGGCGACTACCGACGTGTGCCACTCTACGGGACAACAGTCCTGATTGAGGAACGGAAAGATTTTATGCAGCGGCTCGATATTCAGGAGTTCACCGAAAATACCATCCGCAGCCGCGAGGAGGTGAGCGAGCAGATCAGGGCGCTGAAGGCGTTTGAAAAGATGTGTGCTGCTTATGGATTCGATGTGTCACAGCCGGCACGCAACAGTCGGGAGGCCGTACAGTTCCTCTATTTCGCTTATCTGGCGGCCGTGAAGGATCAGGACGGTGCGGCGATGTCGATTGGACGCACATCGACCTTCCTCGACATCTACATCGAAAAGGACCTGCGGGAAGGGGTAATCTCCGAAACTCAAGCGCAGGAGCTGGTGGATCAGCTGATCATCAAGCTGCGTATCGTGCGCTTCCTTCGTCCGCCGGAGTACAATGAGCTTTTCTCGGGCGACCCGGTGTGGGTGACGGAATCGCTGGGGGGACAGACGGTGGATGGACGTACGCTGGTCACACGGACATCGTTCCGTTACCTGCAGACGCTCTACAACCTGGGGCCCGCACCGGAGCCGAACCTCACGGTACTCTGGTCGCAGCAGAGCCCCGAGAACTGGAAACGCTTCTGCGCAAAAGTGTCGGTGGATACATCGGCCATCCAATATGAGAACGACGACCTGATGCGGCCGGACTATGGTGACGACTACGGCATTGCCTGTTGCGTATCGCCGATGAAGATCGGAAAGCAGATGCAGCTTTTTGGCGCACGTGCCAACCTGGCAAAGTGCCTTCTCTATGCAATTAACGGAGGGCGAGATGAGAAGTCGGGTGCCCAGGTGGCTCCACTCTATGAGCCGATCACATCGGAGTACCTCGACTACGATGAGGTGATGGCGAAGTTTGAGCAGACGATGCGCTGGCTGGCGAAGGTCTACGTGAATGCGCTGAAGATCATTCACTACATGCACGACAAGTATGCTTACGAGGCGTTCGAGATGGCGCTGCACGATGGTGATGTGCAACGCATCAGGGCAACGGGCATTGCGGGGCTCTCCATCGTGGCGGACTCGCTGGCGGCAATACGGGATACGCGGGTAAAGGTAATCCGTGACGAGCGGGGCATCGCTGTCGACTTTGAACGGGAGGGTGATTATGTGCCTTTTGGGAACAACGACGACCGCACGGACCAGATTGCAGTGGACATTACGAAGAAGTTCATGGGTTATCTGCGTCAACATGAGACGTACCGCAATGCGACAGCGACGCAGTCGATCCTTACCATCACCTCGAATGTGGTCTACGGCAAGAAGACGGGTGCCACACCGGATGGTCGTCCTGCCGGTACTCCCTTCGCGCCAGGAGCCAATCCGATGAATGGACGGGACCGCAAGGGGGCTGTGGCAGCGCTGGCATCGGTGGCGAAGCTGCCCTTCCAGCATGCCCACGACGGTATTTCCTACACCTTCGCGGTGTCGCCGGGATCGCTGGGCAAGGATAAGGATATGCGGATTGCGAACCTGGTGGGGCTACTGGATGGATACTTCACTTTCGACGGGGGACAGCACCTGAACGTGAATGTCTTCGACAAGGAGCTGTTGCTTGATGCGATGGCGCATCCGGAGAACTATCCGCAACTGACTATCCGGGTATCGGGATATGCGGTGAACTTCATCAAGCTTACAAAGGAACAGCAGCTGGATGTGATTTCAAGGACGATCAATCAGACGTTATAAGTGGTAGGAAATATTCATTCTCTGGAGAGCTTCGGTACGGTGGACGGCCCTGGAATACGCTTCGTGGTATTCATGCAGGGCTGTCCGCTGCGTTGCCTCTATTGCCATAATCCGGACAGCTGGGACAGCAAACAGAGGGGGCAGTACCAGCTATCGCCGGAGGAGCTGCTGGCGGAGGTGATGCGCTACAAGAACTTTATCGCACGGGGTGGGGTGACCGTCACGGGTGGAGAGCCTCTGATGCAGGCGGAGTTCGTGAAGGAGTTCTTCCTGCATTGCCGGGAGGCTGGGATTCACACAGCGCTGGATACGTCGGGGGCTATCTTTACGCCGGCCGTGCGGGAGACGCTGGATGTAACTGACCTGGTGCTGCTCGACATCAAATCGATTGACCCGATACAGCATAAGGCACTGACCGGGGCTAAGCAGGATAACACGTTGCGGTGCCTCGATTATTTGGAGGAGCAACAAATTCCCGTCTGGATACGCCACGTCCTGGTGCCAGGATGGACGGACGACGATGGACTGCTGCAACGATTGGCGGACTTCCTGCGACCTTACAAGTGTATTGAGAAAGTGGAGCTGTTGCCATATCATACCATGGGCACACGCAAATATGAACAGATGGGAATGGATTACCCGTTGAAAGATACACCGCCGCTCTCCGCGGAACGATTGAAGAGGGCCCAGGAGATTTTGGGGATGTAAGCTGTAAGCTGTATGCGTTCAGCTATCAGCATGCATAAAATGAAACAATCCTTAATCATCATACCAACACAACCATATATCATATACCAACACAGCCATACATCATTGAATCAACACATTGTCCTTTTTTCTCATTACCACATCATCCTATCAACCAGTAATTTGAGCGATTTTTTTCATTTTTTGATACATTATTTGTATGCTTAGATGAGAATGATATACAATTTTGTATAAAATATTAAAAACATAGTTTTTTTTAATTTTAGCAACTGTATAAATTAAATTTTGGTTTATGAATTACATGAAAAAACGAACGAAAGGCGACATAGGTCGATCCTTCCATTTAAAAAAATCAATGCATGCAGCGCTTCTTTTTTTCTTCCTGGCACTTACGCTACCAGGATGGGCCTCATTGGAGAAGGCTGAGGTTCAGCAGTCCAGAAGGGACATCACCGGGGTTGTGACAGATACCCAGGGCGAACCGTTGCCGGGTGTGACCGTACAGGTGGTGGGGCGCCAGGGTGGCGTCATCACAGATGCCGACGGAAACTACTCCATTCAGGCTGCCACGGGGGAAGAGGTCCGTTTCCAATATGTGGGAATGAGGGCGCTGACTTCGAAAGTGGGTACAGGTTCCGTCATGAATGTGGTCATGCAGGAAGATGTAGAGCTGCTGGATGAAGTGACCATTACTGCTTTTGCCACACAAAAAAAGGAGAGTGTGGTGTCATCAATAGAAACCATTAATCCCAAGGAGCTGAGGGTGCCTTCGAGCAACCTCACGACGGCTCTCGCAGGACGCCTGGCAGGGGTAATCTCTTACCAGCGCAGCGGTGAGCCAGGAAACGACAATGCACAGTTCTTCGTGCGTGGTGTCACCACCTTTGGTTATGCCAGTAGCCCTCTGATCCTGCTCGACGGGTTTGAGGTGAGCTCGACCGACCTGGCAAGGGTGGATCCGGATAACATTGAACAGTTTGCCGTGCTCAAGGATGCCACCGCAGCCGCGCTCTACGGATCGAAAGGCGCCAACGGGGTGATCATGGTCACGACCAAGAAAGGTGTGGCCGGTAAGCCAAAGATCTCGGTACGCTTGGACGGACGCCTCTCTATGCCGACCAAAGTGCTGGAGACAGTGGATGGTGTAACCTATATGAAGTTGTATAATGAGGCGCAGTTTAATGACAACCCGTTGCTGTCGCCCTACTACTCTGCACAGAAGATTCAAAATACCCAGGATGGCCTCAACGAGTATGCTTATCCCAACCTCGACTGGTATGACATCATGTTCAAGCCGAGCACCTTCAATCAGCATTACAACATGAACATATCGGGTGGGGGTACCGTGGTGAAATATTATCTGTCGGTTTCTTACGACAAGGATACCGGTATCCTGAAGGACAACAAGCTGAACAACTTCAAGAATAATATCGACATCGATCGTTTTAATATTCTGGCCAACATCTCGATGGATCTGACGGAAACGACGAAAATGGACATCAACATGAACTCCATCTTTGAAAACTTTACCGGACCCCTCGACAACACAAATGATATTTTTGCCAGTGTGGTGGCAACCAACCCGGTGGAGTTCCCCAAATTCTACCTGCCGGATGAAAAGAATGCCTATGTGAAACACACGCTCTTCGGATCGGATGCCACCGGTACCATGGTGAACCCTTATGCACGCATGGTACGTGGTTATAAAGATGGATCAATGGGCCGCATCACCTCACAGTTTTCGCTCGATCAGGATATGGGGAATATGCTGGAGGGGCTGATGGCTCGTGCCAAGGTGTCAATCAAGAACGATAACCGTTATGAAAACTTCCGCAGTTATGATCCTTACCTGTACAACATCAAAAGTTATGATGAATTTACCGATACCTATGTACTCCAGCAGGTGCACAAGGGTACCGATGCGTTGAGCAATCCCTCCATTGAACGTAGCGGCGAGTTTCGCATCTATATGGAAGGTGGACTCACTTATTCCAATACATTGAACGACATTCACGACCTGAGTGGGTTGGTGATTTATACCCAGGAGGAGTTGAAGAATACCGGTATCTGGAGGGAAGATGACAAGACCATTCAACGTACCCTGCCACAGCGGAACCAGGGTATCCGTGCCCGGTTAAATTACGGGCTGATGGAGAAATACCTCGCAGAAGTGAGTCTTACCTACACCGGATCGGAAAAGTTCGACCGGTCGCATCGTTGGGGTCTCTTCCCTGCATTGGGATTGGGATACATCGTCTCAAACGAACCCTTCTGGGAGCCACTCGAAAATGTGCTTCCCGGATTTAAGTTGAAGTACTCTTGGGGTAAGGTGGGGAACGATCAGATTGCTGGTGCTGCCGATCGCTTCTTCTTCCTCTCCGATATTGGCAGTGGCGGAGGCTACCGTTGGGGAAGAGATTTCAACTCCAACTACGGCGGATTCAATATCAACCGTTATGCCAATCCGATGATCACCTGGGAGATTGCCTTGAAACAGAATGTGGGCTTCGAACTGGATATCTTTAAGAACCGTGCCGTGAAACTGATCATGGAGTATTTCTCCGAGAACAGACGACAGATTTATCAGGCTCGTGCCAACCTGCCGGCCACCATGGGGCTTACCAGCAACGTGTATGGCAACGTGGGTGAGGTGAAGAGCGGCGGCTTTGACGGGTCTATCGATATAAACCACTCTTTCAATCGGGATACCTGGATGACAGGCCGGTTTAATTTTACCTATGCACGCAATGAGTATGTGGAGAATGAAGAGCCGGAATACCGCTGGAAATACCTCAGTGACATCGGATGGCCCATCAATACCTGGAAAGGCTTTATTGCTGAACGCCTCTTTATCGATGAGGCTGATGTGAAAAATTCACCCCTGCAGGAGTTGGGAAGCGTGCCACAGGCGGGTGACATCAAGTACAAGGATATCAACGGCGACGGTCGCGTGAACGACGACGACCAGGTGCACATCGGTTATCCCACCGTGCCGGAGATAAACTACGGCTTCGGTCTGTCGGCCGGTCACAAGAACTTCGACATATCCACCTTCTTTCAGGGCCAGGCCCGGGTATCCTTCTTTATCGACCCCAACGGAAAAAGAGACAACCCCGATAGATTCGGTATCGCTCCCTTTGTGGGACACCGTGGCGCGCTCAAGATCATTGCCGACGATCACTGGAATGCCAATAATCCGGTATCGCAGGCTTTCTGGCCACGCCTCTCGGCTTCGCTGAACCAGAATAACAGTCGCCAAAACTCTACCTGGTGGTTGCGTAACGGAAGTTTCTTACGTATGAAGACACTGGAAGTAGGGTATACTTTCCCGAAAAGCTGGTTCCAACCAGCGGGGGTAGTACGTATCTACTTCACTGGACAAAATCTTTTCGCTATATCCGATTTCAAGTTGTGGGATCCGGAAATGACAGGAAACGGACTTGCTTATCCGTTGCAGCGGGTGTATAACGTGGGACTGAATGTCACATTCTAATGAACCAATTAAAATAAATAAATCGTATCGCATGAAATCAAAAATATTTATCATCAGTACGCTCATCGTGCTTTCGACGTTGTTGCCCGGGTGCGACTTCCTGGATATTGTGCCGGATAACACCGTGCAGGTAGGAAGCCTCTTTGAGAATCGCGAAAAAGCCCTCGGCGCACTCTCTACCTGTTATCGCTATATGCCCAATTATGAGAAATTACACGAGTCGATGACCCTTGCCGGCGACGAGTGGGTAGGACGCCTCGATGCCGACCATGGCGAGAACAGGGGCCTGCTCCGTGGCATGCAGCTGATGCGCGGCTGGAACAACTCAAACGACCCCATCCTGAACTATTGGTCGGGGGGCGGCGGTGCTACTTCCCTCTATCAGGGTATACGTGTCTGCAACATTTTCTTTGAGAATATCGAAGGGGTACCCGACATCACGCCGGCTGAGAAGGCCGACTGGATTGCGCAGGTGAAGATACTGAAAGCATATTATCACTTCTTCCTGATCCGTCTCTATGGTCCCATCGTGATTGCCGACAAAAACCTGGAGCCTTTCTCTCCCGTAGATGAGGTACGCCAGGAACGTCAGACTGTGGACTCATGCTTCAACTACGTACTCAACAGCATCGACGAGGTGCTCTTTGATGCCAACGGAAGCCCGCGTACCGAACTCTCGGTAGAACGGGAAAGCGCCTTCCTGGGACAGGTGGATCAGATCAACGCGCGCGCTATAAAGGCACAGGTGCTGATCACAAGGGCGAGTCCGCTCTTCAACGGTAATACCGAGTACTTCAGTAACTTCCGGAACAAGGCTGGTGATACCTACTTCCCAATGACCTATGACCCGGAGAAGTGGAAAGAGGCTCTTGACGGTATCAAGGATGCGATTGACTATGCAGAAGCCAGAGGAAAGAAACTATTTACCTTTACCGGTCAGCCTAAATTCTGGGATGTGGAAAACTTCGAGGAGTCGGAGATCATCCAGTATGCCTACAACAAACGCTTCTCCATCGTACAGGGATGGAACGACGAACTGCTGTGGGGCTACTCAGGCCTTGACTATGAAGGACAAGGGGGCTTTGCACACGCTACCAACATGCGTTCGGTAGCCGATCCCACACAGGCTGGCTACGCATGGCAGTGGCTGGGTGCCGATTATCGCATGGATGAACTGTTCTATTCAAAAAATGGGGTACCCATTGAAGAGGACAAAACTTATGATTATGATAACCGTTTGCAGATTACAGAGATACCAGATGATAACTACCACAAGGGTTATATGCAGGTGGGAGAGAAGACTATTCGTTTGCACTTGAACCGTGAGCCGCGCTTTTATGCATGGATGGTAGTGGACAGAAGCGTATGGCGCACCCATGACCTGGCCAACGACGTGAAGATGCGCTACAACGAGTTTCCTGGTGGACGGGGCGCACAGCATACCACCGACTTTTACTGGACGGGCATTGGCGTGAAAAAGCTGGTACATCCTGAATCGGGTACCGGCCACTGGGCGCGCGTGGTGAAGTTCCCATATCCCATTCTCCGCCTCTCGGATCTCTACCTGATGTATGCGGAAGCTTATAACGAGTACAACGGTCCTGGACAGCCGGCTTACGAGTATCTGAACAGGATCCGTGCCGTGGGTGGCCTGCAGCCGATTGAAGCAGTATGGAGTGACGCGTCGATTGTGAAAACTCCTGGTAAACACGCCACCAAAGAGGGTCTTCGCGACATCATTCACCGTGAAAGGATGATCGAGCTCTCCTTTGAAGGGCACCGTTATTTTGATATCCTGCGCTGGAAGGAGGCCGACCGTTACTTCCTCTCACCGGTAAAGGGGTTCAATACCACGGGTGTGGATCCCGAACAATTTTATGTGCTGATGACATTGCAGCCACGTCGCTGGCAAACACCACGCGATTACCTGATGCCACTGCCGCTGTCGGACATCAACCGCAATCCTAACTTAGTACAAAACCCTGGATGGTAATCCTGTAATAGTTTTTAATCATATGAAACGAAACAATATAATCTTTTTATCGCTGCTTGCGACAATGGCAGCACTCTTTTCGCTGAACAGCTGCGAGGATGAAGCATCGGGCGATACAACGCCTCCAGCTAAAGTAACCAATGTGATCTTTACTCCGCAATTTGGAGGTGGTTACTTCACCTACACCGCTCCTGCAGATGAGGATTTCCTCTATACCCGTGCCGAGTATACCATTGACACCGGCGCCAAAATCTCCAAAACCAGCAGTGTCTATTCTGACACCCTTTTCATTGAAGGCTTTGGACAGGAGAAGGAATATGAGGTGAATATATTCTCGGTGGACCGTAATAACAATCAATCCGAAGCCATAAGCATGAAAGTGACACCCCTCGCTCCCACCACAATGGCTGTGCTGGAGACCGTGCAGGTGCTGCCGGGATTCTCGTCGCTGGTTGTGGACTGGACAAATTTGCAGGAGAAGAATGTGACCATCTTTGTGAGGGTAAAAACAGGGACTACTGAAGCTACCAAGATTTATGCATCCAACCTGATAAAGGATCGCTTTATGATTGACGGACTGAAAGGTGAACCCCATGAGGTGTCGGTATATATCAAGGATACCTACGAGAACCAGACCGAAGAGAAGAGCTTTGGCACGGTCACACCCCATATTGACGGACCCATATCTAAAAAAACATGGTCGTTCCTGCGTGACCAGCTGCTCTATGGCAACCGCTGGGACTATAACAGTGACCCCAACCCATTTGAACAGGAGCCTTTTGAAGAGTTTAAGGGCACCTACCGCAAGGACAGCATGATGAACGCTCCCATGTCGCATGTGGAAGGACGTATCGAGAAGTTTTGGGACAATGAATATGACTATGAACCCAAACTGAACCTCAACTACTTCAACACGGGACAGGTGAGCTATCCTTTCTCCTATTTTATCGACCTGGGAAGGGAAGTCAAGGGCAGTCGCTTCAAGGTGTGGCAACGCAACGCCTGGGGTATGCTCTACGGCGGAGAGAACGTGGAGATCTGGGAGATCTGGATCAGTGACGACAAGGATGCGTCCGATGGCGTATTCGACGGTTGGGAGCTGGTGGGCCGCTACCGCCTTATTCAACCTTCCAACGTGATCGAGGCCCGCAATGAAGCCCGCAATGGACATGAATATATCTTCTATCCCGAAAATCCGCAGTTCACCAAACCATTCCGATACTTGCGTTACAAGGGTATCAAACAATTTGGAGGTGGAAACTCGGGCTGTACTTCTGAGATCACTGTCTTTGGTACCGAAGCCGATGGAACGATTATTGAGGACCCTGAAACGCTCACTGGCGTACGCGAGGGATGGGAATAAGGAATGGTAATCATCAAAAATAAACTTATAAACATATGAAACAATTCAAATCGATCCTCAAGATAGGCTTCCTGATGACCATAATGGCTTACTGGGGATGTGACTCGATGGAAGATAACTTCAAACAATATCTGGAGGAGTATAACTATTCGGGCAAGATTGACAGCCTGCGTGTCTATCCCGGTTTTGAACGGGTGATCCTGGCATGGGACAATCCAAAGGATCAGAAATCGAAAAAAATCAAGATTGTATATGGTGTGGATAGTACGGAGGTACTTTACGAGACGCTGGTGGACTCGGTGAGTATTGAGGGACTGGATGCCGGCACGGGATATGAGTTTGCAGTCTACACGATAGATGCCCACAATAACTTGTCGGTGCCTACTTATATTACTGCTTTTCCTGTGTCACAGGCTTTTGTGGATGGCTTGACACCTCCCATGGTGGTGGTGCAGGCTATCGGACCTGACCAGTATGTATCTATTATGGGGACCTCCAATGTGCTGATGAGTTTCTCGGGGCATGTTGAATACACGGTAAACGGTCCCGACGGATTCACTAAGAGCGAGGAGCTCTTTGTGCCTGAAGCCATCGGTCAGTCGCAGGTAAACATTCCGGTGCCGGATATCGTTCCGTTGCCTTTTCTGCCGGTGGGTGAGTATACCTTCGATTTCCGGGTATCGGTACGGCCAATTATGGGTAATCTGATCTCTGCAGATGAAGTGTGGCTCGATAATCAGCAGACTGTAAACGTGGAACCGGTAGTGATCAACCTGATGTCTATTCCTGGTACCATCTCCGACCGGTACAATACCGGTGGTGGTGAAGGGATTGAAAAACTGGTTGACGGAGACATCAATTCAAAATATCTTACAGGAGGTGCCGCCACCTGGATGATGTGGAAGATGGATCGCCAGTTCATTGCGACTTATTATACGCTGACATCGGCCAATGATGCTTCTGAACGCGACCCCAAGAACTGGAAACTGGAAGGATCCAACGATGGAACGAACTGGACAACACTCGATGAGCAGAGCGGTGTGGTGTTCGCCAACCATTTTGAGCGGAAGGTGTTCCTGATCGATAATACCACGGCCTACTCACACTACAGGTTGAATGTCTCTGCTTATAACGGCAGTAATTTGTTCCAACTGGCAGAATGGGCTCTTTATTATGATAGTGGTCAGTAAATAGGGATTGCTTTCAGCGATTAGCTGTTCAACAATATCAGAAACAGGAGAGAAGCGATTGGGCTTTTCTCCTGTTTTGGTTTCAGTTGTTGAATCTGCAGTCAGCTTTCTTCAATTAAAAATGTCTCGTTCCTTGGAGTATGGCGTATGTTTTATTGTTTCTCTATGGTTGCAAAGCGGTAAATAATACCCACATCCGTAAAGAAGGGCTTGAAATTGCCGCTGATACTTGTCATTTGTCCAGCCCCGATAGAAAATCCCCAATTCTGGTTAAGTTGATGGGCCAATCCTGCGCTATACTGAATAACCAAACCATGACCTGTATCAATGCCACCACCTCCGGCTGCACCTCCCATTACCTGTGCACGGAATTGCCAGGAAGGTGTCCATTCATACCGATATCTTACACCCAAAAGGCCTTCGGCGTAAGCGCCATAAGATCCTTGGTATGCCCAATAAGTTGCTCCCAGTATATCAAAATGAGGATGAATTTTTTTTGACGCGATTAATCCAATCAGGTTGAAAGCCCGATCATAGGGACGTTCATTTTTGTCTACTGAATTAGCAGAAGAGTAATAGGTTCGGTTTAGCAATTCAAAACCAAACTCATGAAGCCGATCCGTATCCTTCAAACGATAAGCAGTTTTCTTGCGGTCACTGGCTGTTGATACAAACTGGAAGTTTTTGGATAAACCCAATTCCAAAAGTGTACCGTTAAACTCCCCACCGGGAGTGATTGTCTGACCAATTGCGGCTTTGATTCCATATGCATTCCCCACCAAGGCTCTTAAACCGACCGATCCCTGGATGATTCCTCCGCCTCCACTTGCTATACCTCCACCTCCGCTTGGCCCTGCCAGCAGTTGGGTGTCAAGTGTCAGACGATCTGTTCCTAACGCCTGTTCAAAGCCTAGGCCGACCAAATAACTCATATAACCATCGATACCACCAGCCACTGCACCATGTAGTTTTAGTGCCGCATACCATTTTTCATGAAAAAAATGATCCAACTCAACGCCCAACATTGAAATTTCACCTCCCTGGGGCGCATCAACGTCGCTCTGAAAGGTGGGGCGACCGGCAAAATTCAGGTAATTCTGTCCGGTAACCTGTACACGGAGTTTGGATTGTAGGTCCAGATTGTCCACAAAACCATCAGTCCTGGATAAGGTACCGCCCTTTCGTGCTGTGCTGAATTGTGTGGAGAAGGTGAGTCCCGCATTGAGATTATTCCCTCCGATCTCTCCAGTGGGAAAATCAAGACGCGAATAACCTGTGAAAAACGAAACATGCTTAAAGCGATAAGTGAGGTTGAGATGCAGACGAGTAATTAATCCTCCGCCATCCGGAGCGCCACCTCCTCCACCACCTCCTACAAATATTCCTGCATCCAATGATAAAGGAGATCGAAACAGGGGCTGAACATATCCAGCTCCCGTACCGACAGTGATCAGACCCGGCCTCTTTCCCACAATGGCCGAATAGGTATTGATCGTAAAATAAAGATTGGGAATCTTATCCACAATAAAAAAGTCGGCTCCCATTCCCAACATGCCCAGATCAGGTTCCCCTGACATTTTCAACAGTTCATAACTGGTCCTGACTCGAAAGGGTTGCTTCAACAGCTCGACCTCTTTGTCTTCATTTTCTTGTCCAATCACAGGTAGTGCGATTGATAAAAGAAAGCAAAGGAAGAGAATAAAACAAATAGAACACTTTTGCATATCGTCTTAGTTGTCAACTTGTAGCGATTAGCTTGGATACTGAAAACCTTTTCCAGATAACGGTCTGGGGTTTAGCGTTGACTTTATTCCGCCAATAAGGAATCGACCAGGGCGTTGAACTCTTCAATGAATTCATCGTAAAAGAGACCCGTTGCAGGTCCGTTAAAGCCGGTGTGGATAGTGCGTACCTTGCCTTGCTTATCAACAAAAATGGTGGTGGGGTAGCTGGAAAAGTTGTCCAGCTCGGGCAGCGCACCGGCTACATTTTCTTTGCCGACCGCTCCACCAAAGAGAATGGGGTAGCCGGTATGATAACGCTCTTTGAGCTGGCCGATTGCTTTCTTTGCATAGGCTTCGTCGTCTTTCCGCTCAAAGGCGATTCCAAGGATTTCTACGCCCCTTCCTTTGTTCTCCTCATACCAGGGTGCTAGAAATGCCATCTCATCGAGACAGTTGGGGCACCAGCTTCCGAGTATCGATACAATCACCACTTTGCCTTTATACCGTTCGTCGCTGAGTGAAACGGTGTTTCCTTCGAGGTCAGGCAGCGAGAAACTCAATGTTTCATAGCCGGGTTTGAGGCCTGCCAGCGAGTAGGCATCGGCCAGCGCTGCTGAGTCGTTCTTCGCGCCCAGAAGTGTTGTGGTGCCGCGGGTAGTGTAAAAGGTCCCTTCGAAAAGTGTGTCTGCCGTGAAGTTGAGTTCGATGTAATAGGGGCTCAGTCCGCTAAAGGCAGAGAGTTGCACACCCTCGCCGGTATAGGCGCCTTCCAGAAAACGGAGGTCGCCGGAGTTGGTCAGTATGGAGCCGGTGACAATGTCTCCTTGGGTTTTAAAGATGCCCACATTGAGGGTGGTGTCTCCGGATTCACCCACAAAGAGTACGTCCCACTTACCGTCGATCCTTCTGGTGGTGGGTTTTGCAACGGGCTCGAAACGTTCTGTCACATTGTAGACTGCGGTGAAAGTCACGCCGGGATCGTCTTCAATGTAATTTTTGATAAACTTTCCTTCAATGCGGTCGCCCTTGACAAATCCCTTGAGAACGGCATCATAAGCTACAATGGGTACGATGAGCGTATCTCCGTGAAATGTGGCGTCGAGCAGTTCTACCCGTTCTTCTCCGTTGATCAGGGTGAAAGTGGCGGAGTCGGAGCCCTGTTTCTTCACCTCAAACAGGAAAGGAGCGGTACGGTCGCCCGCCAGCATAAGTTCGCCGCGCCAAGCACCTTCCTGCAACTCTCCTTTTTTTTCGCAGGAGCCAAGGCCTGAAAGCAGGAGAGCAAGAAGTAAAAATTGCAGATTCTTCATATTGATGTTATTTTTTTTCATTTAGTAATTTGTGAATCCTTTATTTGAGCAACCAACAGTTGATTTTTACGGGTATTTCATTCATTGTTTACAAACAAGACAGAGACCTTAAATATTTTGTGGGATCCATCGCTCAAATTGAGCGTAAAAAGAGGAGTTGTTTGAGCAAAGCGAGTTCTCCTCTTTTAGCTCATGCGAGCGAGAATGGATCACAAAACATTGACAGTCGATGAATTGGTTGCAAACATCTCACTGAAACATGAATGACATCCGACAATACTGCAAATATAACGCACTTTTTTATTTGAACACCCATAATTTAGTTTCAATCACATCATTCCCCTGCGTAGCTACGGCAGCCTGGTAATTTTCAAGGTTCACCGACTGTTCCTTCACCGGGTAATAGAGGCGCGACGGTATACCTCCATCGCCAAAGAGGGGATTGAATGTATAGGTAACCTGCTCTCCATTGATGGTGCCACTGAACACCGTATCCCCTCGTTTGACGAGAAAATCGGGGAATCCGGTACGGCGGTAGTCGCTCCAACCTTCCAGAAACTGCCCGAACAGGGCAATGTATTTCTGATTTAATACATTTCGCTGATTGGCGGGTGGGAGTGCAGCTACATAGATCGCTGCCTCGCTCTCGGGAACACCCCATTTAGCGAGAGAGGCCCGCACGCCTGCTTCGTAATCGCTCTGCCTCCAGTTGTAGTGTTCAGCAATAAGGAAAGCCACCTCGGCATATTCCATCAGTACCTCGCCATAGTTGGGAGCACTGTAGGTTGCACCAGGAAGACTTACGACGGTGGCGGGAAAACTACCAGCCTGGGCTTCGGTCAAGCCGTAAGGGAGTCCGGTGTAGGAGCCTGCACCGTTCAGGGCGGCATATCTGCTCAGACGCGGATCAGCAACTGGGAGCTGGGGGTTTTCGCCTTTCAGCAGGTCGACGAATGGAAGAGAAAGCGCGAAGTCGCGTCGGTTAGCGGTCACCGTGGCCCTATAGTAGGGTGCCTCATTGGGGGCAGCGCTGGCGTAGGTGAAGACGGCATTGTCGGCATTGCTGGTGAAAACGCCTTTAGCCAGTGCATCGGAGAAATGAGTCTGGTATAATGAGGGGTCTTTCTTTCTCAATCGGGTAGCAAAACGCAACCGCAGCGATTGAGCCAATTTTGCCCATTTCAGGTTGTTGCCACCGTAGATGATGTCAGAGGAGCCAAAGGTGTTTTCCGACGAATAGCGAAGCAACGTGTCGCCGGACTGTTTCAGTTCGTTCAGAATATCGGCATAAATCTTTTCCTGGGGTGCATATTTGGGCGTGATGTTGTCGGGGTTCTGCTGCAACGCCTGAAAGTCGGGATCGTCACTTCCATAGGAATGATAGGGCACATCACCAAAAATGTCGGTCAGTGCGGAGAAGGCAACAGACTTGAGTATGCGGCTGATGGCTATCTGTGTGGCATTACGGCCGGCACCGTCGGCTGTGACCAACTCTTTCGTAATGGGATCGCTGTTGAGTGTGATGATCTCCTGCAGGTTATTGGCCACCGTGAAGAGTCCGTTCCATACGTCGGCAGAATAGCTGAAAGGGATGTCATAACGCGATGGAGAGGTATAGGTTACCTGACTAAGTTGCTGGATGAAGAGTCCCGAGCTCCGGAGGGAGGCAGACTCACTCCGGATGTTGTCGAGTAGATGCTTCTCTGCGGTGACGATCAGTGAGGGAGTTTGCACCGTAGAAGGCCTGTTGGGATCGATGTTCAGCTCTTCATCGATGCAGGAGTTGAAAGCGAAAACCAGTGAAAGCGACAGGATGGAAAACTGGATCCTCCTACCGAGGAAGTTATATTGTAAAAAGGATTTGATTGCTTGTTTCATAGGACCTTATTTTTAAAATCTGATGTTTACATTGATACCGTAGGTTGCAGGTGTGGGCATGTTACCGCCTTCGATACCCTGCACATTGCCGCTGCTGTTGGTGAGTTCAGGGTCGATGGTCTTGCTCTTACGGTAGAGGTAGAACAGGTTCCGTCCATATACCGAGGCGCCGATGCTTTTGATGGCTCCGTTGCCCGACAGGGGAAAGTTGTAACCCAGCGACAGCTCACGTAATTTGATGAAAGTGGCATCGAAGATGGTGAAGGCGGTGGGACCGTTGTATTGATTGCGCGACCAGGCCTGGGCGGTGACACGTTTTGTATTTTCTGCTGTGTTGGTTACCGTGTATGTCCCATCGGGATGAAAAGTGACATCGCCGGTTACTCCCTCCGAGACGATGCCGTTTTCACGGATGCCGCCATCAGCTGTTTCAGGCAAGATGCCCGAGTACATGGCCACCTTGTAAGTCTGTGAGAAGAACTTGCCTCCCAAGCGGGAGTCGATCAGGAAATTAAAATGCACATTTTTATAGCGTAAACCGTTCTGGAAGCTCCAGAGGTAGTTGGGTAGCACACTGCCGAGGGGTACCAACTGATGTGTGCGCAGATAGAGCCCGTCGGATCCGACAACCCGCTGTCCATTGGGGGCATAGACAAAGTCGTACCCGTAAAGCTGCCCGTAGCTCTCACCCTCTTGTGCTGTGAGGGTGACCAGCGTGTTGCTCAGGTTGAGGCTGCTGACTGCATCGGAGAGCTTGATGATTTTGTTGCGGTTTTTCGAGAAGTTGACGGTGGTATTCCACGTAAGATCGTGTCGTTGTATCGGGTTTATACCGAGGATGACCTCAATGCCGCGGTTGTTGATTTCCCCCGCATTGATCAGTTTCGATGCGTAGCCAAAGGCATTGGAGGTGGGCAGTGAGATGATCTGGTTGCGGCTGCTGTTGTTGTACCAGGTGAGATCGAGATCGATCAGATCGCGAAAGAACTGCAACTGGAGGCCGGCCTCTAGCGAAGAGGTGATCTCCGGCTTCAGGTTTATGTTGTTTAGCTGATCGGGCAGGGTGTAGGCACTTTTCCCATTGATGGCGTTCACTGCCTGGTACACCTTGTAGAGCTGATAGGGATCAGTGTCGTTGCCCACCTGTGCCCAGCCGAGGCGCAGCTTGGCAAAGGAAAGCCATTCCTGGTCACGTAGACCGCCCAACTCACTCAAGATGAGCGAGGAAGTGAGCGAAGGATAAAAGTAGGAGTTATGTTTCACCGGAAGCGTGGAGGACCAGTCGTTGCGAAAGGTACCGTCGAGGTAGAACGTACTGCGCCATCCGTAGGAAACACTTCCGTAGACCGAAGAGAGCTGTTTCCTGTAGACGCCTGTAGCGGGATTGATGATGGTGGATGTGGCGTTGTGAAGGCTGTAGTAGTTGGGGATGATGAGTCCTCCCGACGTGGAGATGTCGCTGATGCGGCGGTTACGCTCCAAAAAATTACCGCCTAGGTTTCCCACCAGCGAATGATTGTCCCAGCTGCGGTTGGCGGTGGCCAACAGCTCGTAGTTGAACTCTTCATACTTTTGATTGTATTCCTGGTACATCGACTGGGAACGGGAATTGTAGGCAATCCTGTCCTGAAAGTCGTAATCATATATGTCGGCATTGATACGTCCGGTCAACGAGAGCCAGTTTGTGGGGGTGAGGGTGATTCCGACGTTCCCATAGAGCCTGTTGCGGTCCTCTTTGAGGTAGCTTTCGTAGGCCGACCAGTAGGGATTGTCGATATATTTCGTTTTCTCATCTGCCACTGTGTTTTGATAACCGGTGCGATTCCATGCACGGGGTGTGCCATCGGGCCGCTTATATTCACCCAGGCGTTTATAATCGACCTGCACCTGTCCCCATTGATAGGCTTCGAGAATGATGTTGCGATTGGAGGCACCCGTCCAGGGACGTCCTGTGGAGGAAGTCTTGATGTAGTTCGCATTGGCAAAAACGGAGAGTAGCTTGCCGGTGACATTTCCCGAGATGTTGACGCTATTTTTACCAAGCGATGAATTAGGGATGGTGCCGGTCACGTTCTTATTGGTGAACGACACCCTGAAGGCAGAGTTGGCGGCCGACTTCGACAAGGAGATGTTGTGGGTGTGTGCGACGCCAGTGCGAAAGAAATAGCTGACGTCGTGTTCTGGATATTGCCAGGGCTCCGGCTTCAGGTAGTCGGCAGGATACTCCGGATCGAGGTTATACCAGTGTAGCACGGGTGTGCCGTCGAGTCTGGGGCCCCAGCTCTCATCACCGGCATATTCGGGAATGTTGTAGGTAGTGCCATCAATGACGGCCGTGCTGAAGGTGGAGTTGTAGCCACCGCCATAGAGTTTCTGTCGTTCAGGCAGACGCACCACTTTTTCGAACTCTATGCCGCTGTTGAGCTCGATCTGCAGGTCACCGTCACTCCTGCCTCCCTTTTTCGTGGTGATGAGGATGACACCGTTGGCGGCACGCGAACCATAAAGAGCAGCGGCGGAGGGACCTTTCAGTACGTTCACACTGGAAATGTCATCGGGGTTTATGTCCTGGATAGTACTTCCCACATCCTTACCGGCGCTTCCATGGATGGTGGTTGTGCTGTTTAGCTCACTGTTGTCGAGCGGTACACCATCGATCACGTAAAGAGGCTGGTTGTTGCCGGTGATGGAGTTGATGCCACGCAGGGTGATGCGGGAGGAGCCACCCAGGTTGCTTCCGCCAGAGACGACCTGTAGTCCGGCAATCTTGCCGGAGAGGGCACTCATGGGGTTGGTAGGTCGTGTTTCGAAGGCATCGGAGGAGACATCTTGTACTGCGTAACCGAGGGCCTTCTTCTCGCGTGGAATATTCAGTGAAGTAACAACCACCTCGTTCAATATCGTTGTACTCTCCTGCAATGTGACCGGGTAATTTCCGGATTGATTTACCTGGATGGACTGGCTTTCATAGCCCATGTAGGAAAAGGTGAGTGTGGTCCCTGTTGCCACGATGAGCCTGTAGTTGCCGTCGACGTCGGTGACCGTGCCATTGGCGGGATTGTTACTGGGAATGATGGTGACACCAATGAGCGGGAGATTCTGGCTGTCGGTGACCGTGCCGGATACTGTAATGGGGGAAGTACCCTGTGCGAAGCTACTCAGAAGGGAGAGATGGAGAAACAGGAGTAACACAAGATGCTGTTTGTTAATTGAAAGTAGATTCATTTTTTTATAGAGTATTGATATCTGTAAGCTGTAATTGTATGTTTTGATGAAAAAAGCGGCCAATCTTGTGAATCAGCCGCTTTGTTTTTGAAGATACCCTAAATTTGCTTTAGGCATACAGGGGGTGGCTGATGAAATATGGGGTAACGGCAACACATGGGCATTGTCATTTTATTTATCTGCGATATTGAGGTGAAACTCTGTATGTGATTAAAATCGGTATCCATTGCATTGAATTTATGTAAACCAACCTTCTTGAACATTTTAGAGAGGATACTCGTCGAAAGCATACAAAAGGGTGGAGAGGTAGCGTTCCCCGGTATCTGGCAAAATGGCCACGATGGTCTTGCCGCTGTTTTCGGGCTCCTTCGCCAGTTGTAGGGCAGCATAGGCAGCTGCACCTGACGAAATACCTACCAGTAGGCCCTCCACTTTGGCCAGTTTCCGGCTCGTGTGGATGGCATTGTCGTTGCTCACGGTAATTATACCATCGACTACAGAACTATCGTAGGTGCCAGGGATAAAACCAGCTCCAATACCCTGTATTTTATGGGGTCCGGGATTGCCTCCGGAGAGTACCGGGGAGTCGGTGGGCTCCACCGCAATTACCTTCACATCGGGGTTCAGCTCCTTCAGTCTCTTGCCAGCACCACTCACGGTACCTCCCGTGCCTACGCCGCTCACAAAGATATCTACCTTGCCATCGGTGTCGCGCCATACCTCCTCTCCGGTGGTTGTATAATGAATCAGCGGATTGGATTGATTCTCAAATTGCTGCAGTATCACGGCGTTGGATATTTCAGCCTGCAGCTCCCGTGCTTTTGCGATGGCTCCTTTCATGCCTTCACTACCCGGTGTGAGTACGAGCTCGGCACCCAGTGCCTTCAGTAGGTTTCTCCTTTCTATGCTCATGGTCTCGGGCATGGTGAGGATAAGTCGGTATTTTTTGATGGCGGAGACAAAGGCTAGCCCGATACCAGTGTTGCCGCTGGTGGGTTCAATGAGTACAGAACCATCATAAAGTTCGCCTTTTTGTTCGGCATCTTCTACCATGGCCAATGCAATGCGATCTTTCACGCTCCCCAGCGGGTTGAAGCTCTCCAGCTTGACCACGAGATTTGCTACAGCTCCTTCGGATTTACCGAAGCGATCGAGTTTCAATAGCGGTGTATTGCCGACCAGTTGTGTAAGGTTTTCTGCAATTTTTGTCATAATTCTTTGTTTAGTAATTTTTATGACAAAGATAGCTGGCTTTTTTTGCACCGGAAATAGCACAATTGTGTTATTTTTTTCACTGCGGCTGTGATAAATCATTATTTTTGTATCGGTATGAAAGAAAAAAGCGCCAGAAATAACTATATATTAGCAGACAACCAGGATGTTACTCGCGACGGGCTACGCTCTTATTTGCGTTTAACCGATGTGGATGCCACGGTGACAGAGGCAGTCCATTACCGGGCATTGCTGGAGAAGTTGCGTGATCATCCCCACTCGGTGGTGGTGGTCGATTACGCTTTGTTCGACTTCTCTTCGGCAAACCATCTGCTGAACATCAAAAGCGGCGCGAAGAAGTCCTCCTGGCTCCTTTTTTCAGATGAACCAGGCGAGCATTTCCTGCGACAGCTCCTGATGGCGGATCCTACCATTAGCGTAGCATTGAAGAACAATAGTAAAGCACAGTTGTTGGATGCTTTGATGTGTGTGGCCGCAGGAGAGGTTTACTGGTGCGATTATGCCGAATCGGTGATGCGTTCGGGTGTGCCGCCCGCGAAGAAGACCGTCACCCTTACCAGCTCCGAGAAAAAGATTCTTTATGAAATTGCATTGGGAAAGACCACCAAAGAGATTGCCGTAGAGAAAAACCTCAGTTTTCATACGGTGAACGCACACCGCCGAAACATTTACCGCAAGCTGGAGGTCAACAGCGTGAATGAGGTAACAAGATACGCGCTCCAGGCTGGTTTAATCGATCTGATGGAATATTATATTTAGTTACACTCTTTCCATGATCTTCCAGATGGCTTCAACCCACGCCTCATTGTGGTTCAGCGAAGGGATGAAGATGAATTTCTCGCCACCTGCTTCCATAAAGAGTCTTCTGGCTTCGATATCGATGTCGAAGAGTGTCTCCATGTTGTCGACCAGGAAACCAGGAGCCATCACCGCCACCTTTTTCCATCCCAGCCCTGGCAGATCGGCTATATCCTTATTTAGAAACGGTTTTAACCAATTATTCCCCCTCTGGGATGCATAAAAGAGCAGGGTATGACGGGGGTCGAAGCCGCTTTTGTCACAAAGGAGACGATTGGTCTCTTTGAGCTGATAGACGTAATCGAACTCTTTCCCTTTTCGCCAGGCCGCTTCTACCTGAGACACCTGCAAACTGTGATAACTGAAAACCAGTCTATCGATATCTGCCAGGTAGGGCTGGGCCGACGATGCCAGTGCACCGATATATGCAGGATGGTTGTAGTAAGGTTCAACGAACCTTAGCCGAAAGGAGTGGGGGTGCCGGTAAAAAATGCGGGCAATGGCTTCTTTCGATGTTTGTGTGGTGGACTGGGAAAAATGGGGATAGAGGGGGAAGACGATCAATTCATGCAACAACGGACATTTTTGCTCCAGCTTCCTAAAAGCAGTCATGATATCAGGCTCTCCGTATCGCATGGCTATCTCGACGGGAAGTCCTTTTCTGGATTCAAGCGTTTCGGCGAGCTTTTGCATATGATACAACAATGGTGATATGAGTGGCTCTTCTTTGCGCCAGATAAGTGCATATTTTTCCGCGGAGTCGGCACAGGAAAGGGGCGCAATGAACCGTGTGGCCAGGTAACGGGACAGCCACTCTGGCATCCCAGTTACCAGGGGGTCCGAAAGCATGTCGCCAATGAATTTTTTTACATCGGTTTTTTCCTTGCTGGCGGGTGTACCCACATTGATCAATAATATCCCTTTCATATTTTGCTATCAGCTATTTGTGTTCAGCTATCAGTTCTTTTAAAGAAAGCTTGTTTGTAAAAGTGTTTTTTTTGTTTATAGTTTTTTTGGTGCTCAGTCATTTGTGGGCAATCTTACAGCACACAGCAGCTATTGTTTAGCTTTGTGTAACAAATGTCTCGAGCAGTTTCGACGATTCAGCCGGAGTGATGGTGACCGAGCTGGTGTCGGCGGGGATGAGCATCGATTCTCCCTGGTGGATGTTTTCTACATTGCCTTTGTCGTCTTTGATGGTGCACTTTCCGCCCATGCAGATGTAAATCACGAATGAATCAAGATCGGCATAGGAGCGGGTCATGGACACCTCCTGCTCCATTTCGAGCAGGTTGGTGGTGAAGTAGGGACATGATGCCAATTTGACCGGATGGTTTATATTTTTATTGTAACTCGTTTTATATGAGTCGTACACATTGTAGTCGATCGCATCCTTCGCCAGCTCAGTGTGGAGCTCGCGACTGTTGCCTGCGGCATCTTTCCGGTTGTAGTCGTAGATGCGGTAGGTGATGTCGGAGGTCTGCTGAATCTCTGCGATGAAGCATCCGGTACCGATGGCATGTACTCTCCCTGCAGGCAGGAAAAAAACATCACCTTCCTGCACTTCATATCTTTTGAGTGTGTGGGTGAATGTGTTATTTTCCACCCTCTCCACATATTCTTCTGGAGTGATTTGTTGTTCAAAACCGGAATAGAGGAATGCGCCCGGAGCAGCTTTGATCACATACCACATCTCCGTTTTCCCAAACGAGTTGTGTCTCTCCCCGGCAAGCTTGTCATCGGGGTGGACTTGAATGGAAAGATCATCCCGAGCATCAATAAACTTGATGAGCAGCGGGAAGGTATTCGTGAACTTTTGGTATACTTCCTTGCCGACAAGGGTATCTTTGGCTTCTGCTATGAGTTCTTCGAGCGTGGTACCTGCAAGGGGACCGTTGGCAACGACCGAGAGATTGTTTTTCACTCCTGATATTTCCCAACTTTCGCCGATACCTTCCTGTACGGGCTCAATCCCTTTGAAATGGCTGATCTCTGACCCGCCCCAGAGGACTGGTTTGAGGATGGATTGAAATTTAAACGGGTATAATGAATGTGTGACTTTTTGATTGCTGTTTGTCATATTGAAAAATAACGTTTTATTGGGGTTCTTTTATCTTCATTACAAAAGCTGTGCGTGCAGGTAGATAGAGCTGCAGCCAACCTTTGTTGTGTGGTGCGTAAAGCGGGTCGTACTGTGTGAAATGAGGAAGACTGGCGTCGTTTAATCCGAAACCGCCGAACGCAGTACTGTCTGTATCGAGTACAATTGTATATTCACCCTGGGGTACCAGTATGCCGTAATCGCAGTAGGATTCCTGTGGCTGAAAATTGTAGACAAATAGCAGATTTCCACGCATATAAGCAAGTACACAGTCTTCGTCCTTATCCCATATCTTTATCAGTGAGACGTCCTGAAAGGCAGGAACAGACTTAATAAGGGCAATCATGGCTTTGTCGAAATCGCCCAGATAATGATATTTCAGATTGGAATCATCAGCGAGGTGCCACAGCCGGCGTGCATATTGATAAGACCAGTTGTTTCCTTCACGCGGGAAATCGATCCATTCGGGATGGCCAAACTCGTTACCCATGAAATTGAGGTAGCCGCCGTTGATGGTGGTGGCTGTCACCAAGCGGATCATCTTATGCAAGGCGATGCCACGGTCTACACGGAGGGTACTGTTGGTCCACTTCGACATGAACCAGTACATATCAGAATCGATCAATCGGAAGATGATGGTTTTGTCACCTACCAGTGCCTGGTCATGGCTCTCGGCATAGGAGATGGTCTTTTCATCGGCGCGCCGGTTGGTAACTTCCCACCAGATGGCACTTGGGAGCCACTCTTCGTCTTTCTTTTCTTTGATGGTTTTAATCCAGAAGTCGGGAATGTTCATGGCCATCCGGTAGTCAAATCCGTAGCCTCCGCCTTCCGGCTTTACAGCCAGTCCAGGCATTCCACTCACCTCCTCGGCAATGGTCAGTGCATGCGGATTCACCTCATGGATAAGCTTGTTGGCGAGGGTGAGGTAACAGATTGCATCACCATCCTGGCCGGCGTTGTAGTAGTCGCCATAGTCGCTGAACGACTCTCCTAGGCCGTGACTCAGGTAGATCATGGAGGTGACGCCATCGAATCGAAATCCGTCGAACTGGTATTCTTCCAACCAGTATTTACAGTTGGAAAGAAGAAAGTGAAGTACCTCATCCTTGCCGTAGTCGAAGCAAAGTGAGTCCCATGCGTTGTGGTTTCTGCGTGCTGGGTCGCTATGGAAGTAAAGATCGCAGCTGCCGTCCATCCGTGCGAGCCCCTCGGTTTCATTCTTCACTGCATGGGAATGCACGATATCCATGATCACGGCAATGCCCATTTCGTGAGCAGCGTCAATCAGTTCTTTCAACTCATCGGGCGTACCGCTTCTGGAGGAGGGCGCAAAAAAACTCGAGACATGGTATCCGAACGATCCGTAGTATGGGTGCTCCTGTATGGCCATCACCTGTATGGCATTGTAGCCGTTCTTCTTTACGCGGGGGAGTATGTTTTCACGAAACTCGTTGTAGGTGCCCACTCTTTCTTCCGCAGTAGACATTCCTACGTGCGTTTCATAAATGAGGAGGGGAGCGGTATTTGGCCTGAAATGGGTATACCTGAACTGATACTTGTTTTCAGGCTCCCACACTTGTGCAGAAAATATGTAGGTGTTGTTGTCCTGAACCACCCGTCTGCACCAGGCCGGGATGCGCTCTCCAGAGCCGCCTTCCCAGCGCACGTGAAGCTTGTAAAGATCACCGTGATGGATGCGCCCCAGGGGGAGCCAACATTCCCAGACTCCATTTTCCTTCCTCTGCAAACGACATGATTCCTGGTGTTGCCACTGGTTGAAGGTGCCCACCAGAAAGATCTCAGTGGCATGGGGTGCCCACTCACGGAATACCCATCCGTCGTTGGTCTTGTGGAGACCAAAATGGAGATAGCCGGTTGCAAAATCCGACAGTGTAATGCTGCCACCCCGCGTGAGTTGGGCCAACTTTTTCTTGTAGTAGGCATGACGTCCCTCAATTGCTTTTGCATGGGGATTGAGCCACGGATCGTTTTTGAGGATGTCGAGCATGATGGGTCTGCTTGAATGTTTTACAACACAGCTACTTTGATGATGATCTTTTTTGTTGGTCCTTCACCAATTAGGGGAGCGTGACCGTCTTCGGGAGAGAAGATCACGAACTCACCCGGCTGAACAGTCACCATTGCCGAAGGCTTGTCAGCAAAGAATTCAATGTCGTTACCTTCGTCGTATCCAGCATCGGGTAAGGAAAGTGTCGCAAGCGATTTCCAACCGAAAGTCTCGGCTTTAGTGATCGGTATCTGTATATCGATAAACTTTTTGTGTGTCTCCAATCGGGCTGCATTTGCGGACTTCAGTGCTGTCTCCACAATGGAGGCACGGAGCTGCTTGCCATCAATTTCAACCGATCCGGTGGGAACCGATTCCATATTGAGCTGACGGATATATTCAAAAGCTTTTTCAAAAAGGGGATGCAAGCTGAAATAGTTGGCTGCATTCGCGAGGTTGTCTACAATCATAGTAAAATCTTTTTTGCGTAATCGAACAGGACAAATGTACATGAAAATCGAGCTATTTCCAAGCGCATGAAATGAAAACATTTTTTAGCGTGCAATGTTTATTCGTGACTGGATTGTCTTCTGCGTTATATAGGGAGTATGATGAAGTGCAGAAATAGAAAAAAAAATATATCTTTGTGGTCTTGAGTATAATTATAGAAACAACACAATGAAACGGGTACGCTACATATTGTTAATGGTTATTTTTCTTACAGGAAGTTTGGTGGCACAAAATGGGGAAACGACTTGTAGTCTGGGATTTACCTTCGAAATCAGCGACGATAAGACATGGGGATACAAGGAACCGGTAGTCACCGGCATCACACCCGGTTCGCCCGCGGAGAGAGCCGGATTGCAGTTGAAAGATATCATACTCTCGGTCAACCAACACGGTACTTATCTGAAATCCCTTGCTGCTGTACGATCGTTTTTTGACCTGCAGCAGGATGAGATGAACATTGCTGTCCGCAATTTCAGGCATTCTTTCAAAGAGATGACCATTGCCAAGGATTGTCGGCACGCCAATGCCATTACCGAAGCACAGCTGGCACCGGTTTTTGCTTTTTACAGCCTGGAAGATGTACAGGATCGTCGTTTTTTGATGCCGATCACAACAAAGGTAAACGAAGCAGCCTTGTTTCACAATTATCGCACCTTCGCCTTTGCTCCGGCAGACGAGCAAACCCGGGCTCTCGATGAGAAGATCAATGCCATTTTTATCCGTGCGCTGGGCGAAGTGGGGTTACAGTACAATCCCAGTGATCCTGATTTTATTATTCAGACCTTTTACAGCTATCAGAATAATCCTTTATATAAGGAGTCGTCGCCCACATTCGGGAGCTATCAACCCGTATGGCGTTTTGATACCCGCAATCACCGTACGGTGAAGGTGCCGCTATATGATCCCTCCGAGGCAGTGCGTGTGGACGACATCGCTTACAACCTCGACTTTGGATATCGTTTCTTCGACCGGAAATTCGTGGAAGCCGGTGGAATGACCCTTATCTGGGAAAGTGAAGTCAAGGAACGATTGAGCAACCATTACGATCTCGCGGACTATCTGGAGATGAACCTGCCGCTCATGCTGCTGAAGTTTCCCTATGCTGTCAACCGGTCGTTTGGTACTTATCAGGTGAAATATCTCAAATACAATTATACCGGCATCGGCTACAACATGAGCGACCTGAAGACGGTGGTTTCCATCGATCGCGGCTCCCCTGCTGCCATCGCAGGCATTCAGCCTGGCGATGTAGTTACCAATATACAGGGACAAAGTTTCAACCATACTTCCCAGTCGCTCACAGAGGGTTATCGCCGTTTTTTGGCTGAAACAATGCCCTTGCGTGATCCAAAAAGCCGTTATACTGATTCAAACGGATTCAAAGAATGCATGTTTTGGAATGTGTCCGACTACAATGCCGTTGCGCAAGCCCTTGCCGATAACCGCAGATATAAGGCGGCATTCTCCTATCTTTTCAATTTCAATCAGTACATCGATTGGCATACACCCATCACCATCAATATAGAGGTGATAAGAGGGGGTGAAACGTTGAGTTTCGCTGTCAAGCCAGTGGTGACCACCAGCTCTCTGATCATGGTACGATGATAACCCAGTGTTTATGAATGTTTTTCGCTCCTGGTCAAAGAAAGAAGCAAAAAAACACGAAAAAAAAGGGGAAAATATTTGGAGGATATTTCCTAAATTCACTACCTTTGTAACCCTTTCGAGAAAAAAGGAATTCATCAGAGCGCTGATGAAAGAACTTTAAGTTCACCTTTTGAAAATAGGAGCGAAAAAAAGAGAAAAACTTTTCCAAATAAAATTTGGAGTTTAAAAAAAAGTTCTTACCTTTGCACCCGCTTTCGGAACGAGCCCTTCGGGGAA
>ENA-UOOR01000915-UOOR01000915.1-fermentation-metagenome-genome-assembly--contig:-NODE-915-length-37838-cov-14.073075_pt1 | contig 37838 bp, 32 predicted proteins | sample MGYA00245780_ERZ724029 | MGnify/ENA primary metagenome ERZ724029 (study PRJEB28704, sample SAMN03018315) | fermentation metagenome | biome: anthropogenic terrestrial biome; feature: soil; material... | reverse complement strand
ATCAATATTAATATCTATAACCTTAAGTCTTTTCAGTACAATATTGAGATAAAGTATTTTTGAATAGCTTGTTACTTTATATTTTTTTGGATCATCCTTTAAAATTTTATTAATTGTTAATATCAAATTTTTTGCCTCAGAATCTTCCATATGCCACCAACCATTATCTAATTTAAAAAAAGGATCATCCGGATCAATAATTTGTCTGCTTTTTATCTCCAGATGTCTTTTGATAACCTCTATACTTTTTTCTTTTTGGAAGCTAGCTCCGAAAACAAACTCATCAACAAACTTAAATCTTTTAATATAACTTTGTGATTCATATATATTATCAAGAGACATTTCTTCAATTTCATTATTGCCTTTCCATTTGGGTAGTGATTTCCCCATTTTATGTTTTATTGAAATAGCAACCGTATATTTAAAAATTTCATTAAAAACAATTTTTTCATCTTGAGCTGCTATTTTTCCAGAAAGGCTATCATATATTGTAATGAATTTGTCAAAACAAAATAGTAGCGTTCTAATATTGTGGTGTTTATAATAATTGAATTTTTCAGCAATAAATTCTTGGTTTTCAATAATAATATTCTTTATATTCTCATATGTGCAATTTTGCGCAAGTACTTTATCAATAACATCTATAATTTCCGGCTTATAGTTGATTGTCATTCCAATTAATTTCTCTTTAATTTGATTATATAGCTCGTCCTCCCCAAAAAGAATATTTACTTTTTTAGATAAACATTCAAGTTTTGATTTCTGATCAGTATTTTGGTTTGTTTGCTGATTAAAAGCAGAAGAAACTGGGCTTTCATTTTTCTTTTCATCTTGAGGATATTCAATATCTTTGTTCAAAGCAACCAAATATTTTAATTCCTTATTTCTAACCCTATTTGTTGTCGCAATTTCTTTCTCATTGGCAATTATAATGCACTTAATTCCATCATGTTCAATGAATTCATTAATATATCCTAATGTATCGTTTATATTCATGCCACATCTTTCAAGATCATCAAAAACGAGTATACAACTTTCTACCGCTACAAAATCACTTAAATTTATAGAATTATCCGGCAGCGACACTCCTTGTGTACTTAGTATCCCGCCTACAACGGTTTTCCCTAAATATGAAGCAATCCCGAATCCTTTACTTTTTACAAAATTTTTAAAAGGTAATGTTTCAATAATTATTTTCTTTGTTATTTCTTCCTTTGATGTTACACCATATAATGAAATATATATTATTTTTTTCACTTTATAATTCGTATCTTTTTCAAGTTTTTCTTTTTCAAGTTTTTCTAAAGAAGGGATAAGAGTTTCTTTTATAAAAAAGGTCTTTCCGCATCCCCAGCTACCATCAATTAAAACAGCATAATTATAACTTGATCTTTCAATATATCTTTTTATTAAGTCCACTATTTCAATATCAGTCATGTACTTTTGAAAGGTATTTTCATTCATGTTTATCACTCCAAAATTATTGAGTAGAAAAAGATATTTAATCCTTCCCTTGACTTTCCATTATAGACATTACATATTCTTTGTTGCCTTCACATTAGTTATATTTATTTATTACTTATTGATAGTGTTTTCGACATTAAAAATAGAAACTCCTTCTTTTAATCGGATTGTTTAACAAATATATGCCCCAAAATGTTAATGAATAATATGTGTGATTATGGAGAAAATATTTACTGTATAACAACTATGAAGTTGAGAAAATATGGGTAATATCAGAAACCTGAATATGTATTATTAAGCAGCACAACCGCTCTTCTAGTCTGGGGTATTAGGGGTAATCCCCTATCAAGCGAATATGGGAGACCAAATTCAATGCTTGCTACATCATTTCAGGCATGGGAATAACTTAATACCGGACTAGGTGCCTCCATACAAATCATAATTAACAAGCGCGCTGTAATAGCTGTCTATTGTCACCGGAGCATTGTATAGCGCCGTCAGCAGATAAGCCCGGATATTATGGATGTCGGCAGGATTCTTGTCAAGACACTCCAGAATATATTGAATGTGACCAAAGGTAAGCTTCATAAAGCGTTCACATACTTTCTTTTTCGGCAGGTCATTTCCGGATATTCGAACGGTATCACTGCTGTTACAGACTGCATCCGTCATAATTGATATAAGCTCGCCAATTTTTTCCTTCCTGACAGGCACTGGCTTTGCCAGTGATACAGACGAACTGTCCCCATGTCTCAGCCTGCACATTCGCCTTTTGGTTCTTTTTCGATCCCGCAACCCCGCATAAATCAAGCCTTCCCTCGTCTGTGGCACATTGCGAACACGATATAGGTACAGAGGAACTAGCTCACTTGGAAATGATAGGAACAATGGTTCATCAGCTAACAAAAGGAGTGTCTGTTGATGTTATAGAAAAAGCAGGTCTTGGCGCTTATTATTCCGACCACGACCGCGCAGTTTATCCTGTAAATGCTTCAGGAAGCCCCTTTACTGCGGCATATATACAATCCAAAGGGGATGTTGTTGCTGATTTGGTTGAAGATATGGCTGCTGAGCAAAAAGCGAGGGCAACATATGAGTATCTTATTAATTTAGCCGACGATCCTGATATCAAGGATCCTCTGCGATTTTTAAGAGAGCGCGAAGTTGTACACTTCCAACGCTTTGGAGAAGCACTGCGAACCGTGGAGGAAGTTATGGGAAAAAAGAAATATTATTAAAATTTATGGCTGTCAGATAGAGTGTAGAAAGCTCTACCTGACAGTTTATACAAGAAGTATAACCTCGCAAGAGTTATGAGATTTTTTTTGCTTCACCTCTATCATTCCAGGAAATATATTGACATGCATATTTAAGTAAAGTATAATTCGAAAAAAAAGTGCTAAACTGAAATTGACATTATGGGCACAGCCGACGATAAAACCGCCCTTTTCTGTGAATGCAAATGGACAAACGAAAAGGTTGACACAGGTGTTCTTGATACACTTATTGAAAGAAGTAGGTTGTTCAGCTTCACCAATGTTTATCTTTATCTTTTTGCCAAAACGGGCTTCACGCAAGGCTGTATAGATAAGGCAAAAGACCTTGGAAATGTGATACTTGTAACTTTTAATGAGATGGTGAAATAACCGATGAAATTCAAATGGAGAGCCAATGACATGTGTATAGATTTAAGGCATCTCATCCATATGCAGTCTAACCAACGAATAACCGTTCGTATGCAGACCATTAGATGCCTCTGCAAGAATTATGTTATCATCCTTTATCTTTGAACCATCTATAATCTAAAACATATCGCTCCAAGTTAAGATGAAATAAATGATGATACTTTTTTACTATCAAGCATATTGAACCTCCAATATAATCATTGTATCTTGACGAATTATAATAATCAATAACCGAATTATTGAATGAGTACACTGCATTCAACTTTAAGTTGAGTGTAGTCGCCCCTATCCTCCGTGCATGCTGTCAAGAAAAAAATTTTTCTTCTTGACAAAAATAATTTACCGTATTATGATGATACCAACAAATTAATAAACAAACCGTTGAGAAAGAAGAGTAAGCTTTAGTGCGACATTTCAGAGAATCGCTGTTGGTGGGAATGCGATATGAAGTTTTTAGCTGAATGGACTTTCGAGGGCAACCCGAACTGATAGTAGGCGTTGACGGAAACCATAGCCGTTATTTGTATGGCATATATGTTTGTATATGATTAAGGTGGACTTTTGTCAAATTGAGTGGTACCGCGGTTTTTATTCGTCTCAAGTATGTAAATGCTTGGGGCTTTTTTATTGTAAAGATTTAGGCACCGGGCATTATCAACAATCTTTAGTGCGTTAATGTACAGGATCGCATAAATGTGCAGGATCGCACTAATGAAGTGAAATCAATTTGATTTTGCGAATAAAATATTCCACTCGTGTTTGTAACATTTCATATAAGACTTAATGGTACCGCAAACACACTAACCTGTTGTTGTTACCTTTATGCCATAAAGTTTAAATGTTACAGACCATAAGTAGACGAAGCCGGATAACGGATTGGATAATACGGAGCAGTAGTATCAATATTAAAACGAAAATGAAACGAAGCATAACCGACTATTATGAAAACACTTATTCCGATAACGGAATGGATTGAAGGGGGATTCTAAAATGAAAAAAATTATTACAGCTATTATTGCAATTCTACTAATAACAATGCTTGCAGGCTGCAGCGGCACCATCACCATTGGTATTGGTCAGTTTGCAGAGCATGGCTCACTTGACAACTGCCGGGAAGGTTTTCTTGCCGCTCTTGCTGAAGAGGGTTTTTATGAAGGCAGCAACCTTAAAGTCATCTACGATAATGCACAGGCTGACGGCGGAATCGCTTCTCAGATAGCGAACAACTATGTCGCAAACAAAGTAAATCTAATATGTGCAATTGCAACTCCTATGGCACAGAGTGCTTTTGGGGCAGCAAAGAATACAAACATACCTGTAATATTTACAGCTGTTACCGATCCGGTTCTTGCTGAGCTTGCAAAGGAAGATAAAACTCCAAATGGCAATATAAGCGGAACCAGCGACAAGCTTCCCGTTGAAAAACAGCTTGACATGATTCGTGCGATATTACCGGATGCTAAAACAATTGGAATTATGTATAGCACCAGTGAAGTAAATTCTATTTCAGCAATTGAAGAGTACAAGGCAGCTGCAGAGCAATACGGCTTTGAAATTGTTGAAAGTGGTATTTCAGTCATAGCAGATATACCACTAGCAACAGATAATCTTTTGCAAAAGGTGGATTGCCTGAACAATCTTACCGATAACACCGTTGTCAGCTCTCTCCCTATTATTCTCAATAAGGCAGCTGAAAAAAACATTCCTGTATTCGGCAGTGAGGTTGAACAGGTTAAAATCGGGTGTCTTGCTACTATCGGTCTGGATTATTTTGACCTTGGTAAGCAGACAGGAAAAATAGCTGCAAAGGTTCTCAAGGGTGAGAAAAAGGCTAGTGAAATACCCTTTGAGATTATTGAAGAGGCTGCCTTTTACGGGAACACAAAAGTAGCTGAAAATCTTGGAATCGCACTACCGGATTCGCTTGTTAATTCTGCAAAGGAAATGTTTGATGAAATAGCTGAGGAATGATAGCTCTATGCAGTGTGTATTAGGTTTAGGTTATTTCGAAGCTAAAATACTGAAAAATGTGATTTAAGAAAATTGTTTTTGCTCTAAGCCGAGGAAAAGATTGAAACTGCTTTTTGAAGAACAAGCAAAATCAAAGATTGCAGAATTTTGCAATTAATTATGTATCAAACGAAGCGAAAGGAAAGGATATAGGCAATGTTAACAATTTTACTTGGAGTACTGGAAGAGGGTCTTGTGTATGCAATCATGGCGCTCGGTGTGTATATTACGTATAAGATACTGGATTTTCCGGATCTGTCTGTTGACGGGACTTTTCCCCTTGGTGGAGCCATCACTGCAGTTCTCATCGTAAAGGGTGTCCATCCTGTTGTGACATTGTTTATCTCCTTCCTTGTTGGTGCTCTGGCCGGCCTGCTTACAGGAATTATTCATGTTAAGCTAAAGGTTAGAGATCTACTATCTGGTATTATCATGATGACAGCTCTTTATTCTGTAAACCTAAGGATAGCCGGCAGAGCAAATGTCGCCATATTCACAAGAGATACCATTTTTAATAATGCTTTTTTTGATAACGCTATACCGGATGCTTTCAGACCTTACCTGATAGCTGCCATATTACTTGTTATAGTTATTATTATGAAAAGCCTTCTGGATCTTTACCTGAGAACAAAATCGGGATATTTGCTGCGAGCTGTAGGTGATAATGATGCTCTTGTCACTTCTCTTGCCGAGGATAAGAGCACTATAAAAATCATTGGGCTCTCTATTGCAAATGCCTTTGTTGCTCTTGCAGGCAGCATTTATACACAGAAAAGCGGCTTCTTTGAAATCTCAACCGGCACAGGCACAATGGTTATAGGGTTGGCAAGTGTAATAATCGGAATCAATTTAATGAAAAAGATATCTTTTGTTAAGGCAACAACTGCTGTTGTTATCGGCTCGGTTATCTATAAGCTTTGTGTCTCAGTTGCTATTCAATTGGGGATGGCAGCTTCCGATTTAAAAATGATTACCGCAGGGCTTTTCCTCATTATTCTTGTTGTAAGCAATGATAAAAAAAGGAGGGCTAAGGCAAATGCTTGATTTAATAAATATCAATAAGCAGTATAATCCCGGAACTGTAAATGAAATGTGCTTGTTTCAGAATTTTAACCTTTCAATACAGGAGCAAGAGTTTGTATCTGTCGTTGGCAGTAATGGTTCCGGAAAAACATCAATTCTGAACATTATCTGCGGAAGTATTCCAATCGATGACGGAAGAATTGTTGTTAATGGTAATGATATTACGGAAATTCCAGAGTTCAAAAGGAGTCGTCGGATAGGTCGAGTTTATCAAAACCCTGCAATGGGCTCCTGTCCCGGAATGACTATCTTAGAAAACATGTCTTTAGCTGATAACAAGGGAAAATCCTTTAACCTTAGCCGAGGGACAAACAAAGCGAGGATTGAATATTACAGAGAAATTCTGTCAAGCCTAAACCTTGGGCTTGAAGACAAGCTGCATGTCACAGTCGGCTCATTATCGGGCGGGCAGCGGCAAGCTCTGGCGCTTTTGATATCCACAATGACACCAATTGAATTTTTAATCTTAGATGAGCATACAGCCTCACTTGATCCAAAAACAGCAGAGCTGATTATGATATTAACAGATAAGATAGTGAAGGAGAAAAAGCTTACTACCATCATGGTAACCCACAATCTGCGTTACGCTGTGGAATATGGTAACAGACTATTAATGATGCATCAGGGAAACATTGTGATTGATCTTGCGGGTGATAAGAAAGCAGCAATATCAGTTGAAGACATACTGGAAAAATTCACTGAAATAAGCATCGAATGCGGAAATTAAAATAATGATAATATGATTGCTCCCCAGAAAGTCGTGAAACGACTTTTTCCTGCAGGTTTAACTGCAGGAAGTTGCAGCTCGCTGCAACCTGGTGCAATCACAATATGGTTATCCAGCCTTCGGAAGAAGGCTGATGAAATTTAAGAAGTCTTAAATTTCATCAGAAAGTCACTTTGTGACTTTCTGGGTGATAACCATAATATGTCTATTGGGAGTAAATAGATTTTCCGCAGACTTTAGATCGTTTACCTTTGAATAACTGTAATGTGAACTACCCGCCACTACGTGTTTTTAGCCCACCGGGCTAAAATACACTTCATTAGTATGGGGCTTTTAAACCGCTAGGAGCCTGCTCGAAAATTCGATTTCGATGAATATTTATAAAAAGTACAGCCCTGAAACCCGCATAGGTTCGTTGAAAAAGTGAGTGTTTTTGTATATTTATAAGAAATAATAGCTTTCCGAGTGGATTCCTAGGCGTTTTTCAACCATGTTGGTTGAAAATATGCGAAGAAGTGGGGGCTTCTGATTTATCCGTGATAAGAAAGAGACAGTCTTCTAATATAGGAAGCTGTCTCTTTTTTTTATGTTATTGAGTTAATCTTTACGACATCGTGTTTTTTACTCTTTCCTGTCCAAACTTGATAGTAGTGTTTTGAGCGGTAAAATTGAGTTATTTATTTATTTTTAAGATTAAAGAACGCCTTAAGACCTGGATATTCGGCTACATCACCTAATTCTTCCTCAATCCTGAGCAATTGGTTGTATTTTGCAACGCGATCTGATCTGGATGGAGCTCCCGTTTTAATCTGACCGGAGTTGGTGGCAACAGCGATATCTGCTATTGTAGCATCCTCTGTTTCACCGGAGCGGTGCGAGGTAACAGCCGTATACCCTGCCCTATTTGCCATTTCAATAGCCTCAAGGGTTTCTGTCAGTGTTCCTATTTGATTAACCTTTATGAGGATAGAGTTGGCAACACCCATGTTTATGCCTTTTTCCAATCTTTCTGTGTTAGTTACAAAGAGGTCATCTCCAACTAACTGGATTTTATCATTCAGCCTGTCGGTAAGCAATTTCCATGCTTCCCAGTCTTCTTCTGAAACACCGTCTTCCAATGATATGATCGGATATTTTGATGCCATTTCATCCCAAAAGTCCACCATTTCTTCCTTGGTCTTCATAATGTCTGTTTTCCAGAAATAATATTTACCTTCCTGCCCTTTTGCCTTCGCCTCTTCATACATTTCGGTGGCAGCAGCATCAATTGCAAGACGGAAGTCCTTTCCGGGTTCAAAGCCGGCAACCTTTATGGCTTCGACAATAACCTGCAATGCTTCTTCGTCAGATTTCAGGTTTGGTGCAAAACCGCCCTCATCACCAACAGCAGTGCTGTAGCCTTTGGACTTTAATACTTTTTTCAGGTTATGGAATACTTCCGCACACCATTGCAACGCCTGTTTGAAGCTTTCTGCTCCAACCGGCATAATCATAAACTCTTGAATTGTAACACTGTTGTCTGCATGCTTTCCGCCATTTATAATATTCATCATTGGCACAGGAAGAACCTTTGAATTTGTACCACCTATATATTGGTACACTGATAAGCCTAATGCTTCCGCTGCTGCTTTTGCAACAGCAAGTGAAACACCTAAGATTGCATTGGCTCCAAGTTTCCCTTTATTATTTGTGCCATCCATTTCTACCATTGCTCTGTCTATTAATGCCTGATCAAAAACGTTCATGCCCTCTATTTCCGGAGCTATAATGTCGTTTACGTTGCTTACAGCTTTTTCAACACCTTTTCCGAGATACCTTTCTTTGTCGCCGTCACGCAGCTCAACTGCCTCAAAAGCACCTGTTGATGCACCTGAAGGTACGGCAGCACGACCTATATAACCGCCTTCTACAATAACCTCCACTTCAACAGTGGGGTTTCCTCTTGAATCAAGAATTTCTCTGGCAAATACGCTTTCAATTTCTAAATATTGTTTCATTATTGTAATTCTCCTCTCATCCGAATTAAACAATTATATTATCTCCCAAAAAGTCACTTCGTAACTTTCTGATGAAAATTTAAGACATTTAAACTTCCTGCCTGTTTTGAGAAATTATCTCCTGTCACCTATAAAACAGGACCCATTTTATACTGCTCGCCTATGCTTCCGGTCTGCTCGCTTATGCATCTATGCGGAAGATTTTGTCTCCTGGCTTGTTGTGAGAAATAGGTATCTGCAACCAAGCGTTTTCAACTGGAATGGTTGAAAATTAACTATGAGGTAAGGGACATCTAAACCTCGTTATATAGCATACCCCAGATTTTTTAAAAAGTAAAGGGATTATTAGCCAGAAACTGCGAAAATAAAACCAAAAACAAAACCCGCTCAGCGACGGGTTTCTTAAGACTGTTAGTAGTCAAGATATGATTTAACCAGTTCTTCGAGAAGCTCATCTCTTTCAAGCTTTCGGATGACACTTCGGGCATTGTTGTGATTTGTTATATAGGTAGGATCTCCTGAAAGAATATAGCCTACTATTTGACTGATCGGGTTGTATCCCTTTTCCTTTAGGGCATCATAAACCGCCAGCAGGATCTCTCTCGCCTGGTTTTTGTTATCTTTATCTACTTTGAACATCATCGTCTCATGGTCCAACCCTATCCACTCCATTTCTCCCTGCAAATTGTAATTCTTTGCATAAATAAGCTGATTCCTATTCATTTTATCCGGTGCATTATCTAAATACTTACCCTTTTCACATGAGTATAAAAATATACATACTTATTGAAGCACCAATTGCCTCGCCCAGATATATCTCTATAATAATATATTGAGACAAACTTTACAATATGCTGTTTTAACAAAGATTCCAGATGTATCCTTATGAAATTTGTCCTAAAACAAAATCTCCCCGCTTCTCTATTAGCTTTACACTACAGATTGTTCCGGATAATGGGGTTTTCGATGCTACTCGCACCGGTATATAATTTACTGTATGCCCTTCCCATAGACTTTCCTTTTCATTTTCAAACAATACCTCCATAACCTTTCCTAAATACTGATCTCGGTAGTTGTTTTTTGACTTTTCACAAATATCAATAAGGATTTTACTTCGCTTTTCCTTAATTTCAGGTGAGATTTGGTTTGGCATGCCTGCCGCTTTTGTTCCCTTTCTTATTGAATACTGAAAAATATGCGCCTGGCTGAAACCAACTTTTTCGACAAAACTGCAGGTTTTCTTAAATTCCTCCTCTGTCTCGCCTGGAAAACCGACCATTATATCTGTTGTTATTGCTGCATTTAAAAAGTTTTTTCTTATATTATTCACAATATCCATATATTCTGAAGTTGTATACCTTCGGTTCATCCTCATCAAAGTCTCGTCGCAACCGCTTTGCAATGATAAATGAAAATGCGGGCATAGCTTCTCCAAACCGGAGAGCGTGCGAATAAGCTCCTGTGACATATAAAGCGGTTCAATTGAACCCAGACGAATGCGCTTAATACCCTTAAGACTGTTAAGATTACATAATACATTAACTAATGATTCATCTCCGGTATCTTTTCCATAGGACGTTAAGTGTATTCCTGTTAAAACAATCTCTGTAAAACCATTTTCAGAAAGCCGTCGGGCTTCGTTAATAATATCTTCAGAATTTCTGCTGCGAACATTCCCCCTTGCATAAGGGATTATACAATAACTGCAAAATTGGTCACAGCCATCCTGTATTTTTAAAATTGCTCGGATACGCTCACTGTATGAATCTATCCAAAGCTTTTCATATCCACTAAGGCATTTTCTTTCTGAGACTTCAGTTTTCTGTGTATTATGCGATGCTTCATTTACCAGTCTGACAATATCAGCCTTGTGGTTGTTTCCGATAACCAGGTTAACGCCTTCTATGTTAGACACTTCATCCGGTGCAACCTGGGCATAGCAACCGACTGCTGCAACGATAGCGTTCGGATTAATACGTCTTGCACGTCTTATCATCTGTCTGGATTTTTTATCACTTAAGTGAGTGACTGTGCATGTATTTATAACGCATACATCCGCCAAAGCTCCAAAGTCAACTACTTCATAACCATTTTCCTCAAATATTCTTTTCATGCCCTCGGTTTCGTAGGTATTTACTTTACAACCAAGAGTAATAAATGCTACTTTTTTCATTTTCGTTTTCCACCTTAAATAAGTATAGGCTTATAACTCACCGAAAATCAAGGATAGTTTGGGAAAAGATTTAACAGAATTGTAATTGACTATTGCTATCACAGAAGTTAAGATATATATGACTATGAACAAAATATACCAAACTAGTTTTACAGAGATAATCAAATCCGTCGTAAGACACCCTTGTAACGAAGGTGATTTAAGGCGTCTGAACAGAATTCTGTTCAAGATCCGGCGGTCGGACTGACCGTTTCTGCCTGTGGAGCTGCTACATTAGTAGCACAATGAAGCAGGAATCTCCTGTCTTTCAAAGCAGGAGTATGTCAATAGATGAGATGATTAGAATAACGCATGAAAGGCGGTGTATATATTATGGTAACGTTCCGAATTATGCTGAAATCAATTAATGATGTTAAGGATTTTGTGAACATTGTAAACAAATATGATTTTGATGTTGATCTGACATCCGGCAGGTATATTGTAGACGCTAAATCCATTATGGGCATATTCAGCCTCGATTTAAGCAAGCCAATAAAAGTGGAAGCCTATGCCGAGGGGGCCGATACTTTTATGAAAGAAGCGGCTGCTTTTATAGTTGACTAATAGTTGAATATAAAACTACTTGATATAATTTGGATACATAAATCACCTTTTGTTGGATATACAAATCATTTTTGTATAACACAAGGTGATTTTTTATATACCAAACCTTTCAAAACTATATAACAGATAGCGCTTATGCTGTAGCTGTCAGGCTCGAACGAGAAGCCCCCTTCTTAAGTGGAGTATGCAACTTTATGAATAATTAATGCCTAGATTACAAATGATACAGGTAAAATATATGCAGAGACTCATATTTTACCTGTATTATTATACAATGTGCGTTCTTGCGTGAAGTTGGAAACGTTGAGGTGCAAAGCTTATGTCTTTTTTGAAAAGTCTTTTTAACAAAAAGGATTTAAAGAACAAAAGTATGCCTATAAATATTCTTGACAGCAGCGAGTTGTTTGATTTATCCTCTTCATTGGAAAAAAATAGTAAAAACATAGAAATGCTTTTTAAAGACTGCGTCGATTTTACCATACGCTGCTTTCAGATCAATCACAACAGAGATGCTTTGATCTGCTATTATGATAGCCTTACTTCTTCAGATCAAATTAACCAATATGTATTGGAAAAGCTTATGCTTAAGTCAGATGAAAACATTACCGTTAATAATGCAAAAAAAATATTAGAACGTTTTATTCCTGTTTACGATGTTAAAAATACAAAGGATACGAAGGAACTTATACTGAACCTTTATGACGGAGATTGTGTAGTTTTGATCGATGGACTAAGCGAAGCTATGATTATAAACGTCCGCCAAACAAAAGGACGTCTTGTTACAGAGCCTCTTATTGAGGTGTCGGCTATAGGACCCCAGGAAGGCTTCGTTGAGGATGTTCATTTGAATCTGACACTATTGCGAAAGAGAATAAAAACAGCCAAGCTAAAGGTGGAGCGTTTCATTTTGGGTCGTGTATGCAAAAATCACATAATGGTTACTTATATTGATGGAATAGTAAAAAAAAATCTTGTTGATGAGTTAAAAAGGCGTATTTCACGTATTGATACCGATGGTTTTATTGATTCCGGGCATTTACGTAGATTTTTAGATGAAAATAAGTTTTCCCCATTCCCACAGGAAATTATGACAGAACGCCCGGATCGATGTGTTAATTACCTGTTAGAGGGCAGAATTGTTGTGCTTGTTGATGGTTCACCTTTTGCTTTAATTTATCCGTCGGTGTTTATTGACATTTTGAAGACGGCGGATGAAGCCTATATTGACTACTACATGGCAATGTTTTTGCGTGTTATGCGTTTTACAGCCCTTGGTTTGTCAACATTGGGATCGGCTTTATATATTGCTCTGACAGTTTTTAATCCAGGTATGATCCCAACTGAGCTTTTGATAACAATAGTAAGTTCAAGGGCAGATATCCCATTTCCCGCAATCTTTGAGGCTTTGTTAATGGAGTTGACTTTTGAACTGTTAAGGGAAGCCAATACTCGTGTACCAAAACCTATTGGTCCATCTATAAGTATAGTGGGGGGCCTAGTCATAGGGCAAAGTGTTGTGGAAGCGGGCATTGCCTCTCAACCGATGATTATTGTTGTGGCGCTTACTTCCATATCCTCCTTCGCAGTACCCGGGTTTACAACAAGTTCTAAATTACGACTATTGCGATTTTTCTTTATGTTTGCATCTTCTGCATTGGGTATGTATGGAATTATCAGTCTTTTTCTTTTACTACTGGTGCATATGGCTTCTCTTCGTTCTTTGGGTGTTCCTTACCTGTCACCGCTGGCTCCCCTTAACATAAGAGATATTTATAACACCCTTATACATGCCCCTGCGGCTTCGCAAATATATAGACCATCATTTTTGGAAGTGGAAAATCCGGTTCATACATCCGAGGCAAGCGAGCACATAATTCCAAAAGATATAGGAGGCACTAAATGAAAAAAGCGCTACTTATTCTGCTTTGCTTATCTGCTGTTTTTATGACTTCCTGCTGGGATGCCACGGAGCTTAGCGATATCGGTTTAGTTATTGCTACAGGCTTTGATCTTGATGATGAGGGCTTTGATCGTGTAACTGTGCTAAGCGTTCAACCATCCGGCAAAGGCACGGAAAAAGGGGAAATGTCATCAACCTGGATAGGAACTGCTTCGGGGGAGTCTGCATTTGAAGCACTTAGAAATCTTAGAAGTATTTCCACGCGAAGACTTGCATGGATGCACAATAAAATTTTTGTTATCGGAAAGAAAAAAGCAGAAAGTGATATTAGTAATATAATTGATTTTTTGTTAAGGCATCGGGAGATAAGATATGATAATAAAATATTCGTTACCGAAGGCACTGTCGAAGAGCTTTTTCAGGTTCCACCGGATTTGGATAAGGGTTTATCAAAAGAGCTTTTAGGTTTAATTGATATAACCGAGGAGTGGTCTAAAGGCTATGCTTTAAGCATCAAGGACTTAGGAGTGGAATCTATATCTGAACATATGCAGGGCTTTGTAATAGGAAACATGGGTTTTTACGATACCAACAGGTTGTCTTTTTCAATTAATCGTCAGGAATATATGAAAATGTATTGGAAAGACAGACCTAAATCCGTTGTTTATATAAGAGGTGCTGGGGTAATTGATAACAATAAGCTTGTAGGGTGGCTTTCTCCTGATGAGCTGAGAGGTTATTTAATTATTTCAAACAATGTGAAGAGTGGAGTTGTCGAAACAGTAAAAGTGGAGGGAAAAGGGATTGATGTAGTTGTTGAGGTTTTACAATCTAAAACAAAAATATCTTTCCCAAAGGTTTCTTCTGATAACATTACAGCAGAAGTTAGTGTAGAAGCGAAATGCCAAGTTCTTGAGATTAAAGGTGCTGCTCCTGAGCATAGTATGACTTTTATTGAAGTGATTGAAAAAGAAATTGAAAATTCTATTGCAGAAGAGATTTATATGACACTTGAAAGCTCACAAAGCCGTCTTGGTTGCGACTTTACAGGATTTTATAGACATTTCAGTGCAAAGTATAAAAAGGAATGGGAACAGCTAAAAGGAAACTGGTGTGTAAATTTTAGCAGGATGCCCATAACATGCAAGGTGAATGTAACAATTCAAAATGAAGGACTTTTAAGCCGTACCATGAAAGTTGGAGGGTATTGATGAAATATTTAATTTTTTCGTTATTAGGGGCATATGCCTTTTTTCAAACATCATATTATATAAAGTATAAATATAAAAAAGAAATTATAGTTTTTACGTTTCTGTTTTCAACTTCTATCCTATATCTTTATTTTTATTTACAAAATAGGTACCTTAGTCAACCAACCGATTGGCTTATTTTTATATATGAACCAATTGTAGAAATATTCTTTGATCATATTATGAGCCACTGAGTTAAAATAACGGATGAAATTGCTTAGACCCGTTTTTTGCGAAGCAAAATAACGTATAATATTTCATTCGCTGTTACTAACCCCCTTTTTTCTAAAAAAGCTTAACACTAAAAGTATTAAGGGTATTACAAATGTCATAGTTATGCTATATAGTGGAAATATGTAATGGAGAAAGTGAAAAACCTCAACAATCTTTACTTCCGACGATATAGCGAGGCTTCCGATAAGAAGTCCAACGGGCAATACGAGAGTTTTGTAATTGTTTACATTACAAAGCTGTGCTAATGAAAAAGAGGCAACGAAATAAAATGTTATCAATTTAATATATATGCCTGTTACCCAAATTGCCATTATTATCAAATCAAAATTGCAAAAATATTTTCCCAGAGAGGCAAACCGAGCAAATTCAAGCGATGGGATTAAAAACATTTCCGTTAATGGTCCAAAAAGAGCATAAACCATTGTTCCCGAAAATATTCCTAAAGCTACAACAAGGTTACCATAAAAAACAAACTTATTAATCTTCTCTTGCTTGTTAATATGTGGTAACAACTGCATTATTACAATTACTTCTCCAGCCCAACCCAAAATTACTAATCCGCCGCGTAAAGGGGGTATAAAGCCATCCTTCAATACCGGCAGAAAAAATTTCAAGTCCAATTCCCCCATATTAGTTAAGTATAGGAGCAAAAGGGCTGCAATTCCGAAAGGAAATATAATCTCATTAATTCTTGCAATAACCTCGATGTCTCTTCCTACTGCATATGCTGATATCAATATGGGGACAACAACAAAGACCCACGTAGGCGTAAGAGGCATAAATGCAGTTTTAAGTGACTGCCCCATCTCTGCTGAAACATATACAGAAATAAGCACAAAATAAACGGTATACAATAACCCTATTATTGTTCCAAAAAGCTTTCCTGCTGCTTTCTTACATATTTCAATTAAGGTGCTTCCTTTATAACGACTGTATAATTTTAACTGAACCCAAACAAACAGGAAACTAACTGCCCCCGAGAGCAATGCAGATATCCAGGAATCGTTTTTAGCTTCCTGAGCCACAAATGCCGGTACAAAAATATCCACTGTAGTTAGTACAGTGGTTGCAATTAGAAAGAAAAGTTGTATAGGTGAAATCTGTACTTTTTTTTCCGACAATTTTTTACCCTCTAATAAAAGAATAACATTTTATATGTTACCATTACTCAATTTTTTCTATAACGAGGCTTAGATGGACCCCCGCCCCACCTCATCGCATATTTTCAACCATTCTGGTGGGAAGTAATCATAATATTGCTCATGTGCCTGTTTTAACTATGCTAATGCTAATGCATAAATTCATCTCTTTGTATGCTCTAATTCAACATATATGATTACCTTTTCGGTTTGACATATTGCCTATATATTATTGTGGCAAAAACAGGCATAATTATTCACCATCAATTCCATGAAGATTCAGAAAATATCCTTGTTTTGTTTGCTAAAAGTAAGATAGAATAGTAACATAGTAATAAGAACAAACCTTTTATTGGAGGCCATAAATGTTTAAGAGATTTTCATCTTTTGTTCTCCTCATACTTATATGCTTAATGTCCATACCAGTATCCGCTCTCCCGACGGATCCTTTGATAGAGGCACCTTCTGCTATCCTGCTTGAGCTTAAACGGGGTCAGATTTTATATTCAAAAAATCTTAACGAACCTCTGCATATTGCTGCTGCCTCAAAACTAATGGCAGCCCTTATTGCTCTTGAAAAGACAGATGGCAATACCATGATTACAGCCAGTAAGGATGCTGTTAATGCTAAAGAAGCCATGCTTGATATGACTGTTGGCGAAAAATACTCAGCAGACAGCTTAATCTATGCTTCTATGTTGAGTAATTCAAATGATGCAACAATTGCATTGGCTGAAGCAGTGGGTGGTTCTGTGGAGAATTTCGTCAAATTAATGAATGACTATGCCGCATCAATTAACATGACCAGCACTGTTTTTGTTAATCCTACAGGTGAATATGATGAAAAGCAACGAACCACCGCAAATGATCTGGCAAAGCTGCTAAGACATGCCTTAACTACAAATATTGAGTTTGACACTGTTTTTTCATCCCAAGCAAAACCATGGTTTGATGAAGAAAAGACTCTTGTTCTTACAAACCTTAATGAAATGTTTTGGAGCTATGAAGGTGTGGACGGAGGTAAAGTTGGTTATAACGATCCCAAATACCAATCTGTAATTACAACCGTATCCCGCGGGCAGCAAAGGCTTTTATGTCTTTTGCTTGATTCTCCCGCCAACAGCATGTACACAGACAGCATGAAGCTCCTTGACCATGGATTTAACAATTTCAGGATAAGCATTCTCGCTTCCAAGGATCAACCAATGGTTGATTTAAATATAGAAGGTCATGATATCTCCCTTGTAGCAGGAACTGATCTTTATTACACCCATCCAATTGGCGTAAATTACATTCAGGAAACTAAATTCGAACCTCTTACATCAGCTCATAAGATTCCACTATATAAAAACACTCTAATGGGTACAATTAAGTTCACTCTTACCGATAGCACCGTTATGGCTGTAGATCTGTTCCCGGATAAGGAAATACTCCCCGAATTAACTCTGTTTGAGAAAATGAAACGACGTATTTTTGAATATAAGGAATTGGCATATATTGTAATAGGTCTTGGCATTATTGAGACTTTTTTGTTTTTATATAAAACCTATAAGTTTTTTTACAGGCATTTCTCCAAATCAAAAAAGAAGGCACAGCACGATTAGTGGCCTTACACCAACCTTTCTAAGGGTGCAATCCTCGGATACAATCCCACCTTTATAGTTTTGGTTGGATGTATATGTTTTTAACACCAGACGGCTTACAACTGCAGGTTCCAATAGAGGAGCTTTTAACTGTCTTCAACGTTGAGTTACACGCATCCATCTGTGGCGTACAAAAAAGGCAGATCAACGAGGTTTTAGCTCCCGAGATTTGCCTTTTTATTTGGTTCAGTAAATTTTATGAAAGCTGTTTTCTTGCCATAAACGACAGATAAGAGCTTATAAATCCATCAATGCCGCCGTCCATAACCTTGTTTACATTGCCTTCCTCATACCCTGTACGATGATCCTTAACAAGAGTGTATGGGCAGAATACATATGAGCGAATTTGGCTTCCCCAGGCATTATCCATCTGTTCACCTTTTATCTCACTAATCTTTTGCTGCTGCTCTTGCTCTTTTTGCTCTAATAGCTTTGCATAAAGCATTTTCATGGCGGTTTCCCTGTTCTGGTGTTGGGATCTTTCCGTCTGACATGTAACTACAAAACCTGTAGGAATATGTGTTATTCTGATGGCAGACGAGGTTTTGTTAACATGCTGACCACCTGCACCGCTTGAGCGGTAAGTATCAACTCTTAAGTCATCAGGGTCTATATCAATTTCTATGCCTTCATTCATAATAGGCATAACATCCATGGAAGCAAATGATGTGTGACGGCGGCCAGATGAATCAAATGGCGAAATACGCACAAGTCGATGGACTCCTTTTTCAGGTTTTAAAAAACCATAAGCATTTTCTCCAATCACTTCAACAGTAACGCTTTTAATTCCTGCTTCATCACCCTCCAGTAAGTCAAGCACACGGGTTTGAAACATATTGTCTTCTGCCCAGCGAGTATACATTCTTAAAAGCATTTGTACCCAGTCCATCGCTTCAGTGCCACCGGCTCCAGCATGAATGGTAAAAATCGCGTCATTTTTATCATATTGTCCCTTTAATAGAGTTTCAAGCTTAAGCTTTTCATATCTTTGCTCAAGCTCCTCAAAGTTCTCCTGTATTTCCTCTATAAGGTTTTCGTCTTTTTCCTCAAGACCTATCTCAACAAGTGTAATAAGATCATCACCATCATTGTTCAGTTTGGTCAATAAGCTAATCTTATCGCGAAGATTCTTACTTTTTTGCAAGACACGCTGCGAATTTTCGGAATCGTCCCAGAAACCAGGTTCTTGCGCTTTTTGATCCAGCTCTGCCAGCTCTTTTTCTAAGCTTGGTACGTCAAAGTGAATCCCTCAATTCAATTATGTTTTCATGCAGCTCTTTTACTTGAGGCTTTAACTGTTCCAGTAAAATTAAGCTCAATATTCTCATTCCTTTCATCAAAAAAGTTCAAAATGGTAACGAGGATATTATATCATGATTTCGAAGAAATGCATGATATAATTGCGCATATGCGTTTCTGCTTTCGGCAGAAAATTTCGCATGCGCATCAATTCCGCCGGAGGTATATAATATCCTCACTTGTGAGGTTATTATATCACAAAACTACCGATTCATCTCCCACCTATGCTCTCATTTTATGAGCAAGGAAGGCTAAGAGGAAGAAGACTTCCCGGTTTTTAAGTTAAAATAGTCATCAGCTTCGAGTACTCTCCTACTATAATCCTATTGAACTCGTTCAGCTAAAGCTGAACATCACGCGTTTTTACGAAGTAAAATACGCATTGAACTTCGGTGGAGGACTCTACCCCCACCGAAGCAGGTATAAGGAACCCCCGCTTATAGAAGTGGTGGTCTCATGAATTAGATCAAGTTCTGAGTACTTCCCTCTGATCGGTCTGAGCAAACTTTTGAGTACTCCCTTCTGATCGGTCTGAGCTGTTTATGATAATGTCTCAATATACCACATGTTATTATGACTTATGTGATTCTATACATAGCTCCTATGGTGGAAAGCTCATTGTACCAAATGTTATTATGACTCACTTAAGAATACGCACGAAAATTCAATTGTGCTATTTGCCAACGTACATAATTGTAACACACATTCTAAAAAAGTAGTCTTTTTTATGAACCAAACTACTATAAATAAAAAGGAACATATTTAGGATAAGCGATCTATGAAAAGAATCCTGCTTGTATTATTCCTTATGCAATTTTTATTTATTAATTCATCGTCTGTAATGGCGAACTCCAAGCCTTTGGAAGGATTGAATCCACCTGTGAATGAATACAAAGACCTCATGAGCACATCTATGAATAGATGTAATGACCTCATGAATAGACCTGCGAATAAATTTAGTGAACTCTTGAATAAACCTGTGAATGACTTTAGTGAACCCTTAAATACACCTGTGAATGACTTTAGTGAACCCTTAAATACACCTGTGAATGACTTTAGTGAACCCTTAAATACACCTGTGAATGAATTTTGTGAACCCAAAAATATATTGAATGAACCTTTTGATGCAGATGATACCCCTTTGCCCTCTTCTGCCATTCCTGTTTTTTCTACCCCCACTTTATCACAGGAAGCTGATAGATTTATATCTCATGCTATTGAAAGTGCTCTTGAGAGCTATCGGCGCCACCCTATAAAAGAGGACTCTATATCTAGGTCTGAAGAATTTTTGGCTATAGAAACCATTACTCTATCTTTTGCAGGTGATTGTACTCTTGGCGGTGATGAAAAATATACCGGCAATACTTTCGATAGGGTTTATGAGAAAGTAAATGATCCCGCATACTTTTTTAAAGGTGTGCAAAGTGTCTTTGGAACAGACGATTTTACCTTTGTCAATTTAGAAGGCACACTTACAAACGCTACTAAAAAAGCGGAAAAGGAATACCGTTACAGAGGTGATCCCTCGTATACGGAAATCCTTTTAAAAGGAAGTGTAGAAGGTGTAACTCTGGCAAACAATCACACTCTGGATTACTTTGATGTTGGATATAATGACACTGTAAGCGCTCTTGATTCAGCCGGTATTTACCACACCAATTTTGAATCTTCTTTTATCCGGGATATTAAGGGAATTAAAATCGGTTTTTTAGGTTATAAAGGCTGGGGACACGAAAGCAAATCCCATACTCTTCTGGAAAAGCAAGTTAAAGAAATGAGAGAGCAGGGTGTGGATTTTATTGTCGCAAATTATCACTGGGGTGATATGAGAGTTTATAAGCCTAATGAACAGCAAAAACGAATGGCTCACTTCGCCATTGATCATGGAGTTGACTTGGTTATCGGGCATCATCCTCATGTCATTCAGGGGATGGAAACATATAAGGGGAAAAATATTTTATATAGCCTAGGCAACTTCTGCTATGGAGGTTCATCAAATCCAGGTGATAAAGATACTTTCATTTACCAGCATCAGATAACATATGACAAAACGCATGGTAAAATAATAGATTCCGTACATAAAATTATACCCTCAAGAATCACCTCCGATCCCGGGCGGAATAATTATCAGCCCATAATTGCCACAGGAGAAGAGGAAATCCATATAATGAAAAAATTCGAGGAGCTTAGCGAGAAGATAAACAAATAGGCAACGATACAAAGGTATATTCCATGACAAGATTAACAGTAAAAGTGTTTTACAGCATAATGCAAAGAGTATATTTTGTGGCATACTCCCTTTTACCTATAGCGATGAGGCTCTCCGGGTGAGAATTTCAAAATCATCTTTGACAACCCAATTACAGCTACCAGCATTTACGTTACAAGTTTGTCCTAATTATCTTAAGCAAGGGAAGCTAATTGTAGGGTGATTTAGAAGGAAGACTTCTTGTTAATTTCATTAAAATTAAATTCAAGTATTTTTACTTAGCGGTGTGGCTGAGTATGGACTTAATAAGGTATATGGAGGTTTAGTATGAAAGTAGCAATATTAACTATGTTTTCAAAGCTTGATACAACATATTCACTTGTAAATGTAGTGGCAGAACAGCTGAAAATGCTCCTTGATGCGGGTATTCCAACAAAATTGCTGGTTTGCGAACGCTTTATGTTAAGCAGTAAATACGGAGTTTATCTGGATGAAAAAATAGAATGGGCTGAAATTGTTAATACGCTTAACGGTAAGCAGATACATTGGTTTGATTATAGTCAGCCTGGAGGGAAAGTTCATGAGAGCTTCTTTAATGAAGCCGAAATAATTGCTGATGATCTTGTTAATAAGCTATCTGATGTGGATGTATGCATAATGCACGACATCCTCTATCAGGGCTGGCATTTGCTTCATAACATAGCAATCAGAAAAGCTCAGGAAAAGCTACCGAAAGTCAGATTTATTTCCTTTTCGCACTCTGCGCCTGTCAACCGCCCCAATAACCCCAAATGGCCTTTTTCTGCACGATACACTCCAATGCCAAACACCATCTTTATATCACTCACCTATTCCGGGATAGCCCCGCTCGCAAAGCAGTATAATATAGCCGAAGGAAGATGCCGTGTAATCAATAACAGCTTAGACCCGCTATCCAACATGAATCAGGAGGTTAAAGACCTTTCACAGAAATTTGATATCCTGTCTCCAGATATTTTAATTGTCTACGCAGCTAGGCTAACTCCAGGCAAACAATTTGATAAAGCTGCAGCTTTTGCAGGAGCTATAAGTGAAGTAAGTGAACGGAGTGTCAAAATAATTTTCTGCGATTTTCCTTCAATGGATGTGGAGGCAAAAGAATACAAGGCAACAGTGAGGCTGACCGGTGAACGTTTTGGTCTTAATCGAGAGGATATGGTTTTTACAACAGATCTGGGATACACAAATGGATTTCCTCGTAAAAGCGTCTTGGATTTGTTTACCTTATCAAACCTATATATCTCACCATCCTATTCTGAAGCATTTCCGCTGACGGTTCTTGAGGCTGCAAGCAGAGGAAACTTCCTTGTCCTGAATCAGGCTGTTCCAGCTTTAGAGGAAATAGGCAAACAGCTGAATGCTTACTTTATGCGCTGGGATGCAAGGAACTTCGGCTTTGACACAAAAGAAAATTATTATCCATCAGAACAGGATTATTACAAAGAGCACGGAGATATTATTATACGAATGATGCGGGAAAATCCGGTCGTTCGCTCTAAAACCCTGGCAAGGCAACGCTTTAACCCATATTGGATATGGAAGAATCAGTTTGAGCCCCTGCTTGAAGGATAGCTCACCATCCTATTGTCTTATTAATTCCACCCGAGTAAAAAAATTCACAGCTTTAAGGCAATTAAGCCCGCTTGATAAGCTATTTGCGATATTATATTCTTCCCCAAGAGCGCAAGAACTCATATCAATTTCAGTGTCCGGTGCTGCGACCAGACATTTTATCAAATGCCTTTAGCGCCTTGTGGTCTGTTAAGTTGGATCGCCAAGCAATAGCCAGTGAACTCGTTCAGCTAAAGCTGAACATCACGCGTTTTTACGAAGTAAAATACGCATTGGACTTCGGTGGGGGACTCTACCCCCACCGAAGTAAGAATAAGGAACCCCCACTTATAGAAGTGGAGGTCTTGGAATTTTGATAAAATTATAACATATTATGATTGCTCCCCAGAAAGTCGTGAAACGACTTTTTCCTGCAGGTTTAACTGCAGGAAGTTGCAGCTCGCTGCAACCTAGTGCAATCACAATATGGTTATCCAGCCTTCGGAAGAAGGCTGATGAAATTTAAGAAGTCTAAAATTTCATCAGAAAGTCACTTTGCGACTTTCCGGGTGATAACCATATTATTAATCTGCGTTTACCATTTTAATGTTATAATAAAATTATTGAACCGTTCCCACTGTTTTTACGACTACATAAGTGAAAGCAGAAAAGTGAGGTGGTGAACATGGGTTTTATTCTGATGGCTGTGCAGAGGACGCACTGATTGAAAAGGCTAAAAAGGGAAATACATATGCATTCGAAAAACTTATGGGTATTCCTGTAGGCAAGTACTTTATATTCAAATATGTATTGACCAGTAATTTAGTAAAAACCGACCTGCCAAAAGGATATGCAAAAGAACTTGCCGGATCAGTCTCAATACGTAAATTGCTTAAAAGTTAACTTCATATGCTTATGAAAATAATTACAAACGGACGTGTGCTTTTATGAAAGATGATATTGTTACACCTAAATATTTACAAATAGCTGTTGATATTGCGACAAGAATAGCAAACGGTGAATTCAAAGAGAACAGTAAAATATATGGAAGATCTGTTATGTCCTCACAATATGGCGTTTCTCCTGAAACTATCAGAAGGGCGCTCAAATTGCTTTCTGATATGAATGTTGTTGACATAAAGCAAAGCAGTGGTGCCATTGTGCTTTCAAAACAGAAAGCCAAGGAGTATATAAGGCATTTCAATGGAAAAACAATCACTCATTCATTGCACTTAAAGCTTAAAAATCTTGTAACAAAACAAGAAAAAATTAATAAGGAAATTGTAAATTTAACTAACATGATATCAAAAAATAGTGCAAAATGGTCTATATCAAATCCTTTGGAAAACTTTGAAATTGATGTTCAGGCTACTTCTCCAGTTGTAGGAAAAAGTATTAAAGAGCTTAATTTCTGGCATGCTACAGGAGCTACAATTGTTGCGCTTAGAAGAGAAGGTAAATTGATATTGTCGCCTGGACCATATGCTGTCATTTCCCCCAATGATACCATAATATTTATTGGTGATCAGTCTGCTGTCGATGCTGTTAATTTATTTTTATATCCAAAAAAATAAGCAGTATATATTTTTTTATACTATGTATAGAGAGCGCAGAATATTAAATTATGCGCTTTTTGTCACTTTTTATCAACAACTTTTTCTTGACAACTGCCAACTTATATCTTAATATAAATATGTCGGTTTACGCCTTTGGGAATTTATGGGTTTGCTTTTCAAATAATATGGCTTTAGTTTATCTGATTTTTTAAGTTGATTTACAAGTCAATAGAAAGTTTACAGGAGGGGTAATTTTGAAGAAAAAAATTATAATTCTATTATTATGCACATTAATTGTTACGATGATATTGGGTGCTTGCTCAGCAAAAACACCAAGCGGCGGTGAACCAATTAAAGCAGTCTTTGCTGATGCTGGTTGGGATAGCATCCGCTTTCATAATGCAGTGGCAACCTACATTGGAAGAGCAGCATATAACATTGCCGGAGAAGACATTCCAGGAACCACGCCCATAACCTATAACGGTATGATTGCCGGTGATGTGGATGTTTATATGGAGGTTTGGGTTGATAACCTTCCAAAATACTATGGGGATCTTGAAACTGGTAAATTTAGGGAGCTCGGCATCAATTTTGACGATAACAAACAGGGTTTTTATGTTCCCCGTTATGTTATCGAAGGTGACGCTGAAAGAGGTATTGAGCCTATGGCGCCAGATTTAAAATCTGTCGAGGACTTAAAGAAATACAGCGATGTTTTTGCAGATCCTGATGATAAATCCAAGGGTAGAATCTATGGTGCTATTTCAGGATGGGAAGTTGATACGGTCATGAGGAATAAATATAAATTCTATGGCCTTGACGAAAACTATAATTATTTTGATCCCGGTTCTGAAGCAGCGTCCGTTGCTGTAATTGCATCTTCCTATGAGAAGGGCGAACCCATTGTCAGCTATCATTGGGATCCCACCTGGCTTACAGGAAAACTGGATTTGGTAATCCTAGAGGATGCACCTTATGAAGAGGAATTATATCCTTTGGGTCAGACAGAATGTCCTTCAATGAATATTACAATTTGCGTTAGCAATGATTTTTATGAGAAAGCTCCTAAATATTGTGAGTTTTTAAGCAAATACCGCACATCCAGTGCTCTTACAGCTGAAGCTCTGTCATATATCCAGGATACCAACGCTTCTATGGCTGAAGCAGCCAAGTGGTTTTTAAAAGAGCATGGCGAGCTTATTAATGATTGGTTGCCCGAAGACAAGGCTGAGCTTGTACGTATCAAGCTTAACTAATAGACAGAGGTGAAACTATGCCTGAATGGTTTATTAAATTCCCAAAAGAAATAAACTTTAACATTAAAGATATTATAGACAATTTTATTGATTATTTAATTGCAAACTGGGGTGCTTTTTTTAACGGAATAAAAGGCTTTTTAAAAGGCTTTTTAAACGGAGTTGGCTATTGTATCGACAGAATCCCCTGGTGGCTGCTCATTGTTCTTGTTTTCTTTCTGACTTGGAAAACGAGTAAGAAGTTAGGGAGAGCTTTTTTGTACTCTGCATTGCTGTTTTGCATAGGTGCTTTGGGGCTATGGCAATTAATGAACACTACTCTAACCATAATTGTGGCATCAGTTATAATATCCATTATTATCGGTTTTCCTGTGGGTGTTCTGGTGTCTTCAAGCAACAGCCTTAATAAAATTATAAGGCCAATCCTTGATTTCATGCAGACTATGCCAAGCTTTGTATACCTTATACCTGCGGCAATGCTGTTGGGTCTTGGTAATGTACCTGCTGTTATAGCAACAACAACATATGCATTGCCGCCTATAATAAGGCTTACAAGCCATGGTATACGTCAGGTCGACACCGAGGTCACAGAAGCTGCAATGGCTTTTGGTTCCACCAAATGGCAGGCACTTTATAAAGTGCAAATTCCACAAGCGCTTCCAACAATCATGACGGGTCTTAACCAAACCATAATGATGGCCATATCAATGGTTGTTACCTGTTCAATGATAGGAACCACCGGACTTGGGCAGGAAGTTTTAATAAGCATTAACCGTCTTGAAACAGGACGTGGGTTCTCGGCCGGTATTTCAATTGTTATCATGGCTATAATAATTGACAGGCTTACTCAGGGAATAATGAAAGATAGGGAGGTTTCAGATGAATAGTAATAAAAATAATGAAAACATTATTATCGAAGTGAAAAACCTCTCCAAGCTATATGGAGCTAATAAAGTTCCCGCCTACGAAATGATGAAAAACGGCACGGGGAAAAACGAAGTTGCAAAAAAATTTGGTGTCACTGTAGCAGTCAACGATATTTCCTTTGAAGTGGAGCGTGGAAAAATATTTGTTTTAATTGGTTTGTCCGGCTCCGGGAAATCAACTGTTGTTAGATGCCTTAATCTGCTGCAAAAACCTACTTCGGGAGAAATACTCTTTGAGGGTAAAAGCATCTTATCCTTTAACAAGTCAGATCTTCTTGACTTTAGGCGACACAAGGTTTCCATGGTGTTTCAAAATTTCGGTCTCATGTCCCATAGAAATGTTTTGGAAAATGTAGCTTATGGGCTCGAGGTTCGCGGAGCTAACACAACAGAAAGAGTGGGTCGGGCTATGGAAATGATTGAAATGGTCGGCCTTAAGGGTTGGGAGTATAAAAATATTTCCCAATTAAGTGGAGGCATGCGTCAGCGTGTGGGCATCGCGAGAGCATTAGCAAATGATCCAGATGTTCTCTTAATGGACGAACCATTTTCAGCATTGGATCCGCTTGTTAGGCAAGATATGCAGTTTGAGCTTTTATCCATACAAAGAAAGCTTAATAAAACAGTGATTTTTATTACACATGATATTAACGAAGCTTTTAAACTGGGAGATCTGGTTGGCATTATGAAAGACGGACAGCTTATACAAATAGACACACCTGAGGGAATGTCCTCAAACCCTGCAAACGAATATGTCGAAAACTTTATAAATAGTGCCGACAAGGCTCAGATATACACGGTCGGGCACATTATGCAAATACCATCCTGTCTTATAAATTCAAGGGACGGGGCAAACAATGCGTTAAAACAGATGCGTATACACGGCGTTTCCAGTGCTTATGTAATAGGTGACAGACTTGAATTTGTGGGGGTTCTTACCCTTGATAATGCTGTTAAGGTAAAGTCAGGTGATATGAACTTTAATGACTCCATAATAAAGGGGCTTCCAACAACTACCGAAGATACACTTATATCGGACTTAATGCCTGTTGCAGCTAATGCAAAATACCCTATTGCGGTAATAGGAGAGGGAAACCAACTTAAAGGAATCGTATCAAAGGCGGCAGTTTTGTCATCACTAATTTAGCAAAAGTTGCATGGAAGTATCCAGCCCGTCTGTTAGTCGGTGAAGAACTTTGAACTAGAGTATCGCATCATGCCAAGCAAAAGCTACGCCATTTTTTTATACTATAGACGAACAGAAAAAGCTTAAGGAAATAACTCTTGTTATTTACCCAAAACGAGATCTTGGAAATCACTTAGTCGAACACTCAAAGGGCAGCCGCAAGGCTGCCTTTTCATTGTTTATAGCATCGTTAAATTTGCAAATTGCATTTATTAATCATTAAAATAACTTAGCATACAAGTTCAAACTTGTGAAATAAGTTTTTTAATTGTATCCTTAGCATCACCAAGAAGAAGAGTCACACCTTCTTTCCTGTAATATAACGGGTTTTCAACACCTGCATAACCTGGCTTTAAATCGTAATTGCATATAATTATATGTCTTGCTTTGTCCACTTCCAGTACAGGCATGCCGTAAATTGGGGTTCCTACGGCGGTGTTCGCTGCGGGGTTTACTACATCATTGGCTCCGATAACCAGAACTACGTCACATTCTGCAATTTGCGGATTGATATCATCCATTTCACATAATCTATCATAGGGGATATCCACTTCGCAAAGCAACACATTCATGTGCCCCGGCATACGCCCTGCTACAGGATGAACTGCAAACAAAACTTCTGCTCCTTTATCCTCCAGCTTATCGGTCAATTGTTTGACCTGTTCCTGAGCCTGGGCAAGAGCCATACCATAGCCGGGAACAATAATAACTTTCTTCGCAGTTGAAAGAATCATGGCTGGATCTGTTTTGTGTATGCCCTTTTCCGGTTTTATGGATTCCTGGGGCTTTTGTACTGATTCATTTTTAACAGCATTGCCAGAATACCCATGGCTGATATTCTGTGAGTTTACTGTGGATTTTCCAAGTAAAATATCACTTAAAGGACGATTCATCGCTTTACACATTACTTGGGTTAAAAGAAGCCCTGAAGCTCCGACCACTCCTCCAACAGCAATAAGCAACGGATCCGATATAACCATTCCTGCGACAGCTCCTGCGACTCCGGACAAAGAATTAAGCAGAGAAATTGTGATAGGCATATCCGCTCCTCCCACCCTTACTGTAAAAGCCACACCAAAAAAACCCGAGGTCACCAGACAGAAAAATACCATGCCAAACAGAATTGTCCTGTCTGCGCCTGTAAATGCTATTGCCAATACTGATATCACGGTAATAAGTAATGACATTGAAAGAATAAATGAGTGTTTTTTCCAAACAACGGGCTTCTGTGGTAAAAGGCCCTGCAGCTTACCAGCGGCTACAAGGCTCCCTATAAGGGTAACCACGCCAACACTAAGAGCCAACCCCCCTGTAATATATGAAAATACACCTATTGTTTGACTTTCCAGCAAAGATATGGATGCCACAATTGCTGAAGCTGCCCCGCCAAATCCATTTAAAATAGCGACAGTTTGAGGCATATTTATCATTTTTACTTTATACGCACCCCACAATCCCACGACAAGACCTGCGATAATGCAGATCCATAATGCAAAGTCAGACAGTAAATTGTATTTATACAGCGTTACAAGAATAGCCAGCGTAACACATATAGAAGAAAGAAGATTACCTTTGACTGAATATTTTACCTTGCTCATTAAAGCGATACCGCATAAAACACCTAAGACTAAAAAACCACATAGGACATAGTAAACCATATCACTCATTTTGGCACCTCCTTTTGCCGGAACATACCCAGCATCCTGTGAGTTACGCCAAAACCTCCAGATACATTCAGCATGGCAAGGAATATAGCAAAAAAACCAAACAGCCTGTTTCCTGTATGAACAGCCGCTCCTGTTGCGGAAAGAGCGCCTAAAATTGTAATTCCCGAAAGGGCATTCATCCCTGACATCAATGGGGTATGTAAAAGACTTGGCACATTATTAATAAGCTTGTAACCAACTAATGTAGATATTCCAAATATGACAATCATAATAACCGGACTCATAATCGCCCTCCTAACTATTCTTCAGAAAATGCTCATCGAGCTCACTACCTTTTTTTTCAAATTCCTAAGACCCCACTTCTATAAGTGGGGGTTCCTTGTTCTTTCTTCGGTGGGGGTAGAGTCCCCCACCGAAGCCCAATGCGTATTTTACTTCGTAAAAACGCGTGATGTTCAGCTTCAGCTGAACGAGCTCACTAAAGTCCCATAGCTTCTTTTGCACCAGCGTGGACAACTTCTCCGTTATAGGTTGTAAGAATTCCTGTAACAATCTCGTCATTTAAATCAAGAACAATTTGGTTATCCTTTATAAGATATTTTAAAAGGTTATAAACATTATTGGCAAACATCCAAGTTGAACTTTCAGGCAACAGCCCTGGTATATTTTTAATTCCGAAAATGGTAATACCATGCTTATTTGCAGTTTCACCGGGCACAGTTACAGCGCAGTTACCGCCCTGGTCGATGGATATATCCACAATGACGGATCCAGGCTGCATGGATGAGACTATTTCCTCAGTCAGAAGAACCGGAGCAAGCCTACTGGGAACGAGTGCAGAGCAAAATACGATATCCATTTTGGAAATAGTCTCTTTCAAGGCGTTTCTTTCCCTGACAAGCCATTCCTCAGGTAAAGGCTTTGCGTAGCCCCCCTCTCCTACTGCAATTTCCTGTGGTATGGTTGTATCCACTATTTTTGCTCCTAAGGATTTGGCTTGTTCTGCTGCTTCAGGACGTATATCCGCCGCATAAACTATCGCTCCTAACCGCCGTGCAGTCGCAATTGCCTGTAAACCCGCAACACCGGCTCCAATAACCATTACATTAGAGGGTTTAATAAAACCTGCAGCACAGACGATCTGCGGTACAAATTTCGCAAGCTTTGAAGCTGCCATTAAAATTCCTTTATAGCCTGCGCAAGTGCTCATGGAAGTTAACGCATCCATATTCTGCGCCCTTGAAATTCTTGGGATTCCATCAAGAGTAAGTCCGATAATACCTTTTCGAGCTATTTCCTTCACCATTGAATGATTTGCCGGAGAGGCAGGGTGAATGAATGTTATCAGATACTGACCTTTATGCATTAAATCAATTTCAGAACATCCTTTTTCAGTATTAAATTGTGGTTCCTTAACCTTTAGAATAACATCAGATTTTTCGAATACTTCTTTACAATCCTCTACAATCACAGCACCGACAGCAATATAACTCTCATCACTATGGAACGCACCTTCTCCTGCTGATTTCTCAACTAACACCGTAACTCCGGACTTTACCATTGCACCAACAGTTTCCGGTGTTGCGGAAACACGGCTCTCCCCATGCATAATTTCCTTTGGGATGCCAATAATCATACCAATTCCTCCTTTTTAATTAAAAATGTACTAAAATAAATTCCGATTATCGCTATACATGGTTTTTTGTTTATTTTCTAAATAAATTTAAGTTTCTTTGTAATGTTATGTCTTCGAAAAACATCTTATCCCATGCGTCAAAGGGTAGGTTCATCGTTGCAGGATTATTCAAGCATAATCCCTTATATTTACCATAGCATAACAAAAATCAAGCTTATCTATTAAAAGAATGAATTAGGTTTAATCAGGTGAACATGAAAAATCATTTTTGACTTCTGATAAAACTACTACAGTTTTTGTAAGAGATACTCCTTTAATACTTTTTATAATGTTCAATATTTCAGAAAGCATCTCTGTTGATGAAGTTATTACTTTCAGTAAATAGTCAAAATCCCCAGTAAGATAATAACACTCAATTATTTCTGGCTGGTTTTTTACGTTTACAGTAAATTGATCATTATATTTAGGGTGTTCCAACCGCACAGAAATAAACGCTGTTGTATCCTTACCCAATTTTTTGGAATCAAGGACAGCAGTATATTGTTTGATAATACCCGAAGCCTCCAGCTTTTTTATTCGTTCACTAACAGCAGAAAGCGACATGCTAATTCTTTCGCTTATGAACGAAGCTGGAACCCGGGAGTTTTTTCTTAGAATTTCAAGAATCTTAATATCAATTGCATCTATTTCCATATCCACACCAATACGTATTGAATATATTTTTATATTATCACTTCATACCATAATATGTCCAGCATCCAACAAAAAGAAGATAATATATTCTGTATTATCTTCTCTTTGCAAAATATATTTCGTTTTTGTTAATTACTTTTACTCTAAACCGTAATTTTTTTACCAATGATGAATTACTGATTGGACAAATTAATGGTTATGATATAATTAAGGTTAGAAACGTCAAGACAAACAAAAGCATGCAAACAGAGCTATTCGAATGAATCATTTAAACCCCATGGGATATTAGATTATTTTACTCTCGTGGGAAGTGAAAGGAGTTGTATTATTATGGATTTTTTCGATGTCATTCAAAAAAGATTCAGTGTCCGCTCTTATAAGAATGAACCAGTGGAACAAGAAAAATTAAATAAGATTTTAGAAGCTGCCCAATTGGCTCCTACAGCCTGTAATCTGCAGCCATTTAAAATTATCGTTGCAAAGACGGATGGCAGAAAAGAATTATTTAAAAATATATACCACAAACCTTGGTTTTCAGAGGCTCCTTATGTTCTTGGAGTATGCGCTGTTACAGATAAATGCTGGATCAGAAGTGATCAAAAAAGCTACTCCGATGTAGATGCTGCTATAGTAATGGATCATATTATACTTGCAGCTACAGCGTTAGGACTGGGAACTTGTTGGGTAGGCGCTTTTGATGCTAAAGTTGCAAAAGAAGCCTTTGAACTTGAAGATGGTATTGAGCCAATTGTCTTTACACCATTGGGTTATCCTAAAGAAAATTACGTGAAAAGGAAAAGAAAGTCTTTAGATGAATTGGTTATTTTTAAATAGTGTATAAATACTGGAACCCCCACTTCTATACGTGGGGGTTTTATATGTGATAAAGCTGTAAAATTTCTGGTGTAAAATTTATATATAATTTGCGCCATACCTTTTTGAAGCATCTGATTCTATAAAATAATTACAAGTCATATTTGGCATTTTTATAATCTATTGTAGATTCACAACAGTTACATTCTGACCAAATAAATCAGGGGTATACTGAAGCTTTAATTCTGGGTCATTTATAGGCTGTTCAAAAGTGACTGTACCTGATACTTTGCCACCCGGAGCCAACTCTCCTGACTGAAGTGCAGTATCCTGATCAATCATTGTAAAAGCCGGATCAGTAATCTGTCCCTGGCTGTTTTGAACTTTAAAATAATATGGATTATATGATATAGTTGAATTTCCCGTATTTTCAACAGTAACTCTTATAACAACATACTCATTCCCACTTTTCGGTTTATCAAATTCTCCGCCTCCAGATTTTGTTACTTCGTTGACTGTTAGTTGGGTATCATTTATTTTTATAGCATCACCTATTTTGTATCCTGTATCCCCTGCTTGATTTGTCTGTCCAACCTCCCCCATACGTAGATTGTCTCTTGCTTGGTCAGGCTGGTTGCCATCTGCTAAACGTTGGTTATCTCTGGTCATTCCAAACTGGTCAGTCTGCGTTAATCCCTGAGCTTCTCCAGTTTGTCCTGTCTTATTATTTTTCATATTCCTGTAATTAGCACAACCTGTAATAAATGTTAGTAATGCAAAAGCTAAAATAGTACAAAAAATTCGTCCTATAATCTTATACTTATAATTCATGATTAATTTTACCTCCTTTTAAATATTATCTTCTCCCGAACAACTGACAATTATAACAGTAGCGGTAATTTAACCAAATTATTTGTTCAGACCTTCCTCGTAATCAGGACGAATTATATCACCGCAGTACACATGGAAACCACTGTGATGCCAGGTGCTCATGTTCTCGATAACGTCATCCGTAATTTTGCCTTCACGCTTCAACATATTAAGTACTTCCAGCCGAAATAGCGGTTCAAGATGATCAGCATTCGGTGTAACAGCGGTCATAAAGCTGCCATCATTATTAAAACAGCCATCTTAAGTGTCGCATCGTTTCCAACTCATGTAAGATGACTAAGTTATATACTTCTGTCGAGGTTAGGTAATTCAATTATACCAAGCTCTACAAAGATCCTGTTACTATATTAATGAGAGTAAAAAACAAAAATGATATGTTAATACTGGCTTTACCCCCGGTTTCACTGCTTGTTCATGGAAAAATGTATCCTGAAATAATTCTCTGATATGTTTTCATCTGGAAATAAAAATTCAGCTTGCGCATCTATATGGCCAGAATACTGAGTATTGCAGACAAACTCAATACCAGATTCAATAAATTCAAAGCTTGTAAAGGAATTATTGTTAATTTTTTCTATTATACGTTTAGGTGTATTTGAAAATAAGCCTACTTCATTTTGAGCACCGGCAAAAGCTAATGAAGCTAATATCATGTGAGGGTCATATGAACTAAGCCAATCCTCGTTGTTTTTAATGTCAATCATAAAGGAAACCCCTGTTATGCAACCATTTTCCATAGTGTAATTGAAGTCAGGTATTTCAATATAGCCTATTTTGATATATGCTGTCCCGTCAAATGCTTTTTCTCTCCATTGCCCGTTTTCGTCCAGATACATATTACCAAAATTAATATCAAAAACCTCGGCATAATAATTAAAGTTTTCTGAAAATTCAGTTATTGTCAGTTCTCCACGGTTTGGAGGAATCTGATGTGTTAATGATGCTATGGAAATAATGGCGATGATTACCGCATATGCTCCAACTAAAAGCACACCTCTATACCCTTTTTCATCCTTTATAGTGTAGGATATGTTTTCATCCCATGGCTGTGTTTCATTCTCACTGCATAGCTTATAGCTCTTCCAAAGGCGAATAAGATTATAAATTGGGATATTATATCCCATACCGGTACCCACGACAGCCCATGTCCGTTCGAATCCTTCGTTATAGGAAAGCCGCCTGCCTTCAGGTGTTTCGATTTTTAGTCCGAATATTGCTTTCCCCGGTGTTGTCCCTGAGAAATGAAGCCACAGCGGTTCCAAAAACAGCATTAGGACAATTGATATAAATCCATCAAATATATCTCCTAAATTACCTCTTTTTGCAGTCTGGACATTGAACGCACAGATAAGCAAAATCGACCAAAGCATATTGTAAATAGATATATCAAGCGTTCTTGCAAAAAACCTGCGCCACGGATAAAAAACTTGCGGAAGCACATCACCTGTGTAAGTGAAATATGAGCTTCCTGTTGCCCTTGTTTTGTTTTTAATGCCATCAAGATACTTCTTTGCATCCAAATCAGTAAAAGTCACTCTGTCTTCCTGCATAATACGGCATACATCCTGGGCATAAGAAACCCCTTGTTTTTCTTTCTCAAGCTCTTCAATTTGCTTCGAAAGCGTATTCAATAAATTTTTGGTACCGTCTTTTAACGCCTTAATCTCATCCAGTGATATATGAAGACTTCGTAATAACTTTATACGCAGTAAAATCTGCAGCTCAACCTTAGAATAATCCCTGTATCCATTACTCATTCGGTTTGGAGTTATAAGTCCCTCACGCTCATAAAATCGAATATTCCCACGTTCCATTCCGGATAGTATTTCAATCTCTTTTATCGTCATTATACTCCACCTTCCATTATTACTATCCTCATAATAAACTATGAAGCCGGTTCACAGTCAAGTGTTTTCTTCAAGAAATTCTTAAGAAGCAGATAAACCTCCAAAGCACTCATAATGTTTTCGCTCACCTTTTAAGCGGCTATATATTTTTCGCTTTTTGCTGTTGTTTGAAGTGGTACATTTGCACATCGGCTTCCTTCAGTATTTTTTGAATATCCGGGGTATTCCCTCCCTGAAAAATCTTGTACCCGAAGGCGACCGTCGGGAGGCAGCTGTCATTACTACGTTTTGCTGTCAGGTTGTCGGTCATGTTTTTAAGTATATGTTCAAGATTTTCATGATTTGCGTCTCTGCAGATAACATAAAACTCATCTCCACCGATGCGATAACAGGTGCACCGTTGATTAAAAGAATCTCTTATAACTGCGGCTACTTTTTTTAAGACAGTATCTCCGTATTCATGGCCGTAAGTATCATTTACTTCTTTAAAATTATTGATATCCATGGTGACAACAGAGAACGCCTTCCTAGATTCCAGTCGTTTTAATTCTTTCTCGAAAGCTGAACGGTTGTAAAGTCTGGTTAGTGTGTCAAAGCTGCCTTCAAACTCAGACAAAATAATATAATATAAAAACAGAGATAACGTTACACAATGCCAAGAGGAATAAACCGAAGGAAATGCAATCTGGATGCATGTGCCGGCAAATGTAAAAAGAGACAAACCCAAAATTTTACCCCTAATTGGATAAAGATACTTCTGGCCTGTGCGGATAGTGGTAACGACTAGAATCAATATATTTATAACGTAAACAATCACAAAAATAATAAAGATACTTCCTCTTTCATAGCTGTTGTTTTTGTCAATATAAAACAACAAGCCGAACAAGGGCGACAGAACCGCAGCCATAGCATTCAGTGCGGTTGGAATCAATAAAAATAAATGATTTCGAAGAGTTTCCAAGTCGAAAATAGCGATTAAGACGATAGGAATTAAAGGTGTAAGCGAAAAACCTATAACATTACATAAAATATTCATGACACGCAGATCTGCAATCTCTGCACTGAAAAAAACAGTACCTGCCTCGGCCAGCATGACAATGACTGTAAGCGTGATACCATATAGAAATGGTTTTTGGTGTTGGTTATCCAGTAAATTGTTACCGTGTAATAATCCGGACAAAAAAAGGAGGGAAATGATATTTATTACGGAGTTTACAATATAAGTTTCCAGCATTCGTTAAACCCTTTCAAACCATGCGTGTAAATCTTGTGCCCCAGATGGTTTTCGATGAAACTTCTTCTACCACTTTTTTTCTTACACTTCTATCCCTTCCGTTATAAAATTATATCTTATTTCTTCATTTAAGGCAAGATTGCTGCACAAGGCAAAACTGCCAGTACATATCCCGAGCTGTTTTAGGACTGAGTTATTTTACGCTCTGTCTTATTATTTTGCCTAGTCAACCTTACAGGAAATGACTAGAATAGGCTCATGATTACTGTTTTCTGAAAAAGTTATTATAATTTGATTAACTTGTTTTGATTCATAATGTCTTATACCATCTTTATCAAAAGAATAATTATACCGTATAGGAACCTTTTTAAGTGCTAATTTATCTTCTAAGCGCTCAATTTCTATTGGATAGTTCGGATATACCTGCTGAAATCTTTGGTAAAATTTTTCAAAGTCATCAATATTTCCAGTCATTGGTACCTCTTTATTTTCGCTGATCTCTTCATTTTTATTTACTAAAAGGTGCAGTGGAAGCGGTATGCCGTCCATAACAGCGATACCACAGGACTCTTTCGTTTCATCCGAAGTACGTAAATGTATTGAAAAATCGGAGAACCAGTAATGGTATTTATATTCAGATTCTTGATACAGCATATGGAATTCTTTAAGAATGAACAAAGCTCCTTTTTCGTTTTCAGAAAAGTCGATTAATAGCGAATTGTTGGTTAAGCTTACTACCGAAAAGTTGTTCATTTCATTTGACGTATCATCAAGCTTTAGTTTTAATTCTTCAATAGATTCGTTTGTGTGAAGATAGACATATGGTGGGGCGCTGTATAGATTCTCCAGTGGTATATCGCAGGATACTCCACTAAAAAAATCGGTTGAAGAAATTTTATTAGTTTTTACAAGTCTGCCGCATGCAGAAATAAAAACAAAGAAAATAAAAAATATTGGGATAATCCTTTTCATTTCTCTCACCCACATAAAATATTTTACAATGCAAGCATTATAAAAAACACAATAATAATTTTACTGCAAAACCGCATACTTGTTGAATAAACATAAATTTATAGTATCAGAAAAGCACGTATTTTAGGCATAAAATACCGGAATAAAGGTTTTTA
>ENA-UOOR01000913-UOOR01000913.1-fermentation-metagenome-genome-assembly--contig:-NODE-913-length-37884-cov-7.727299_pt1 | contig 37884 bp, 33 predicted proteins | sample MGYA00245780_ERZ724029 | MGnify/ENA primary metagenome ERZ724029 (study PRJEB28704, sample SAMN03018315) | fermentation metagenome | biome: anthropogenic terrestrial biome; feature: soil; material... | reverse complement strand
TTGGTAAAAATGTGATGCTATAGTTTAGATATAGAAAAGCAATTTCCTATCTAGCTATCTAGTCTAGGTTTTGGAGCCTACTGTGTCTAGTTCAGCACCAACACCGTAAGTCTGCAGTCCGGGATTCCTTTTGCTTTCAGGCAGATACCAATAGTGCTCCCATGTTTCACCATTCTTCACTTGAATCTCAGCGGCCGTTATGCTCTTTCCAGTGTCTGCTACTGTCCAACTGAAGCTTGCATAAAAATCATCTATATATTTAACAGCTGTGGCACTTTTTGGCATCACATTAAAAACGAGGAGTTCTTCGTACTTTGCTGTCATCTCTGCATTGCCTTCCGGCATCGTTATTCTGACAAAAGGGTTGGTCACTGGGGTTTCGAGCGGAAAATTAATATCGCCAGAATTCACTACCCACTTAACAAATCTCATGTTTGGGCGTGCGTCTGCCGTTATGGTTAGGTCGTCGTCCACCATATGCGGACCGGTGCCGGAGCCATGATTTACCGTAAGGGTATGTATCTCGCCGGATCGGTAAGTTCTCTTCTTCTCTTCTTCTCGCCTACGGCAGTAATGGAGTCATCTGCCACAACTTTGGAGGCATCATATGTGACTTTTGTGTCATCATTTGTGATGCTCCCCGTCGATACGAGGTGGAAGTCAGCATTTTCAATGGTGACAGAAGTTTCAGCCTTCAATGCAAGGCTATCGGAGGAATCCCCCCAAGAATTAATTTTATTGTTCATGGAGTTGGTGTCAATGTTAATTTTTTTAGTCGCTATTCCTATTGTTTCTGCACCATCCATGTTCACCATCAACCAGGCTGCATTGGAAATGTTAACACCATTGCTAGCTGATAATCCATACGAAATTCTATTCACTACACTATGGGACGTTGATACGTCTACCAAAACTTCTGCGTAATCGTCAATGTTGATGCTGCCATATCCGAGAATGGCAGTAGCATAGGAGTCTTCGCTTACCACCTCAATTGCTAATTTGCCAAGACTTGCATTTGTTGCGGTAATATTGATATCTCCGCCGGAAGCATTCCAAATGCCCATTTGTGGTCCTGCTCCAGATGCCTTGATTTTGTTTTTGTCACCCACGAGGTTGATGGTCAAGTCGTTTGAAACATAATTGACCACCGAGCGAACTTCAATGCTTCCACCATCATAATTTTTCAGTGTGAGGATTCCCGTTTCAGAATCAAAACGGGCCGTGCATTGGGAGCTTGCCCATTCCCCGGTTTTTGAGGCTTCTCCGCCTACTAAGAACTTATATTCGCTGTCCAACATCTGGTCGCCGAGGTGAACCCATGTGACGCCGTGGGTTACTGGAGCATCTGCATAAACCGGCAAAGTCGGCAATAAGGATATCACCATGCACAGTGTGAGCAAAATACTCAGCAGACGTTTTGTTTTGAATCCTTTCATTCTTTCCTTTGTTTCCATAACCTTTTTCTCCTTTTCTTTCAAATAAATTTTGTCATCACATAACTTTCTTTTTTTCTCCATCACTTTCTAAGCTTTTCCGTTATATAGATATCAATTTCGATGCCAAATAGTCAATTGTCACATCGTAGAATACAAAATCATCAATTCTCTTTTTCCACTTAGCCTCAACTACCTGCCTGACGCCTTTTTCGTCCTGTTCCGGGCACATCAAAAGCAATTTGCACGCTGGATTATACTTACGAAGTCCCTTGCATAGTGTCAAACAATATTCCATGTCATAATTCCCTGATTCTGCGGCTTCAATGAGTGCAACGCCAGCATCACTGCTACCAATAGCGGTATTTGCCTTCTGATAGTCGGGTTCATAAACCAAGCGAATCTCTGGACTATCTTGGAGCCTGTCCATCAACCCCTGCGCAATCGCCTTACGATGCATAAATAACATAATAATTGGCATAGTCCATCCTTCCCAACGTGACATGGGCGTGACATGGGGACGGGGCTACTGTCACACTGTTCTCTTTCAACTTTTCCCCTTTGTTAACTACTTTTAAGATTTATCCATACCTAATATATCAACCATTACATCTTTTCGCCCTACCCGCAGCGGCTAGTCTTTGTATCTTTTTTCGGGGTGAGGGTGACAAGGGGACGGGGTTGGTGACACATGCATGTGTCACCAACCCCGTCCCCCTGTCACCCATCCCATTGTCACTCGGTCCCCTTATTTCACTTTAACCCATATGTCATTTATAATATCGTCCAAATAAACCTCACCTGTATTGGTGTTCACCGCGTAGTGTACTTCTTGCACGAAATTTTCTTCATGGTCAGTTCCCAAAGCAACGAGATAGAACTCCTCACCATCAATCATACTCGTTTCTCCGCTGAACAGCATGGTCATTCCCATGTCTAGATATTCTTGCACCCCATCTGCTTCCTTCAAGATCTCAAAAATCAAATCTCCAATTGCGGGGTCATCACTTCCACTCTCAAGATACCTTTTATATTCAGCACTTATGAACTTTATGATATTGCCCTGTTTATCGGTTTTAACAAAATAAATCGAACCGGGAAACAAATCATCACCCAGTATATCCGAAACCTGGTCGGTTGCAATATTATAAAGAACGCTCTCAGCCACATCGTTCTCGTAAAATGTCATTTCGCTTGGATAAGGCGTTGCATAGTCTTCTTCCTCAGGCGGTGTCCACCGAGCGTCATCTATCCAAATGCTTTCCCTCTTCGGTCCTATTCCCCAGAAAATTGCATAAAATTCGTCGTTTTTACGAGGGCGGAGGCTTGACTTTTCTCCGCTTACTTTCTCAAACGCTATTTCATTAGGAACATCTTCATATCCGTCTGGACCTAGAATGCTAAAAACACAATTGTCACCGTCTGCAAAAAACCATGACATCACACGCTTCTCATCATAAATAGTCCTGTGAAGGAAAAAGAAATCGCCTCTGGAATATTCTGCACCTTGCAGTTCAATTCGAAGCATGTCAGGTGCTTCTTTAACATTTGCATATATCCTATCCAACTTTATTTGCCCCGTATAATCGCCTTCGGCCTGATTTGCGTATTCATCGTAAAATGATAAATTGACATTTAAATTTTCGTCAATGCTCATTTTGCAAGAAACATCGCTCAAATATCCATTGTTAAAAACCCATTCGCCTATGAGGTATTCCTTTATACCCACCACTGAATCTAAATTAGGCGGAGCAATTGCCGTTTTATTATCTTGAAGCTTTTCAGAAGTGCTCGGTGCAGGTGGAACACCCGTGCTCACTTCCGAATCATTTTTTTTACTATTGGATGCGCCACAGCCACTCAAAATCACAGTGCAAATAAGCACAGCCAATAGTCTCTTATGTTTAATCATTTTGCCCTCCTAGAATTCCCCTTTAAAAATCTATTTTAAACTCTATATCTTCACCAATTTTTTTGCTATTCTCATCCTCTGCGCCCGATATAATGTATCTTATCTTTTTTATATCACCGGCTTCAGAATCGAGTACGAAAAATACGTTTCCGCGTTTTACCTCCTCGCCCCTAAATTCATCACCCACAGAATCGCATACCGAATAACTAGCCTCAACCTCTTCTTTTGTATTTGTAATAAGTTGTGCTAGATTAGGGTAAATATAATTATTGCCTGATGAATTATGTTTTGCTTCTACCTCTAGTGAAACAACTGTTACTTTATCTCTATCATTATAGTTATATTTGAAATCATCATATATGTAGTAATCAAATATTTCTGCGCGTGTTACTTTTATAGTGAAGGGTCCGGATTCTTTTGTTAATTCAAACCCCGTCTTTAAGGCCACCCTTTCTTTTCTGCCCTCCCCTGAATCCTCAAACCAATCATTTATATCCCTTTCAGGCATATCACCGTATTTTATATAATCTAGGTAATCTGCGTTATCAAATTCTATCACATAGCCTTTTTCATCAGTGACCGCAAAATGAACCTCACCTTCAACTAAGTTATTACTTAAAATTTCGTCCATTTTGTTTGCCGATATTTTATAGAGAACACTCTCCGGAACGTCATCTTTGTAAAGGTTCATTCGCAGATTAAGTTCGTAAATGTCGTCTTCTAATGACGGCAAAATTCTATCTACCTTATCCAACCAAAGGCTTTTCCCATCTTCCCCCATCCCCCAGAATACCGCGTTAAATTCCTCGTTTTTAATAGGGCGAAGGTTTGATTTTTTGCCGCTTACTTTTTCAAGTATTATCTCGTCGATAGCATAGTAAGCAATATCCTCAGTGGTTAACAATTCAAAAATATGATTGCCATTCCCTGCAAAAAACAAAGACATAACTGTTTTCCCATCATAAATGGTTCTATGAAGAAAACGGTAATCACCTCCCGGGTAACCTTCGTCACCCAAATCAATGACAATCAAGTCAGGGGCTTCATTGGGTTTTGCATATAGTCTATCAAACCCTATTTTTCCTGTATATTCACCCTTGGATTCCTTTGTATGCTTATCTTCAAAGGAAAGAAAAACGTTTAAATCCTTATCAATAATCATTTTCCCAAGAACATCAGATGGATCTAATTGGTAATAATTTAAGTACTCTCTATCGTAAATCCATTCGCCTACAAGGTACTCGCGTATCCCCTTTTCCGTGCTGAAATCGGGCAAATAACCTGTTTTGCCGTCCGCTTGCGTCTTGTCAGATGTTCCTGAAGCCTCCGAAATGCCTGTGCTGGTCTCGGTGCCGCTTGTTTCAGGGCCATTGTTCCCCACTTTGGGTGCGCCACAGCCACCAAGAATCATAATACAAACGAGCATTGCCATTAGTCCTTTATGTTTAAGCATATGTCACCTTCCTGTAAATTTACTTTTCTATAAGAAAAGACAGCACTTTTTAAGAAGTGCCCTCCTTCAAAAATCTACATCAAATTCTATGTCTTTTCCAATTAATTTTCATCTTTCTCTGGCGGATCCATGTATTTAGTATCCTCTTTGTGCTGTGCGTTTTCAAATTCTATTACATTGCCTTGTAAATCGGTAAGAACAAAATAAACCTCACCGGTAACCAACTCATTGCTCATAATCTCTTTAATCTTGTCATTTGCAATTTCGTAGAGGGCACTCTCCGGCACTTCGGCTTCGTAAAGCGCCATTCTGGGATTAGGTACATCGGGGTCATATTCTATTGGCGGTGTCCACCAAACTTGATTGAGCCAAAGACTTTTTCCCTCTGCCCCTATTTCCCATAAAACTGCATGAAACGCCAAATTCTTAGTAGTTTCAACCTTTGGTGTTTGTCCGCTTACTTTTTCAATTATTATCTCTTCCGGCGCATATCCATAATTATTGTTATCCGCTAACAAATCAAAAATGCAATTACCATTCCCTGAAAAAAACAACGACATTACACATTTTCCATCATAAATGGTTCTATGTAGAAAACGAAAATCACCTCCCGGATAATCCTCCTCGCCCAAATCAATGACAATCAGATCAGGCGCTTCATTGGGTTTTGCATATAATCTGTCAAACTTTATTTCCCCAGTATATTCGCCTTTGGACTTATTCGTAAGTTTATCTTCAAATGACAAATGAACATTTAAATCCTTATCAATAATCATTTTAGCAGTTACATTAGCCGGGTCTAGGTCAGCATAGTTCAAATACTCTCTGTCATAAACCCATTCGCCTACAAGGTACTCCCTTATACCCTTCTCTGTACTGAAGTCGGGAGGGTAAGTTGATTTGCTGCGCTCTTTAAGCTTGGCAGAAACTCCGGAGGCATTTAAAATACTGGTACTGCTAGCGGTGCTATTCGCTTTCGGGTCATTATTTCCATCTTTGGGCAATCCACATCCGCCCATAATAACAATGCAAAGAAGCACTGCCAGTAGTCCTTTATGTTTAAGCATGTTTTCCCCCCAGAGTTCTCTTTTCTGTATAAAAAGTCAACCCTCAATTATTCTTCAAATCAGTCTTTTGCATCTTATTACGATTCATTTTCACCATCAATATATTCTTTGAAATCTGCATTTACAAATTCTATTACATAGCCTTGTTTATCGGTTCTTACATAATAAACCTCACCCGGAACTAAATTTTCCATTAAAACCTCTTTCATATTATCCGTCGCGATTTTATAGAGAACACTCTCCTGCACATCGTCCTCGTAAAGAGTCATCCGGGTAGGATAATCCGGGTCGGGGTCATATTCCTCTGATGGCGTCCACTGGACTTCATCCAGCCAAAGACTTTTCCCGTCTGCTCCTGTTCCCCATGAAACTGCGTAAAAATCGTGATTTTTAGTGGGGTGAAGCTCTGATTTTAGACCGCTTACTTTTTCAAGTATTATCTCATCAACTGCATAGTAAGCAATGTCTTCAGTAGCTAACAATTCAAAAATGTGATTGCCATTACCTGCAAAAAATAAAGACATAGCACATTTACCATCATAAATGGTTCTGTTCTTAAAAAGGTAGTCCCCTCCGGGATAATCTTCCTCCCCAAGTACAATGGAAATCAAATCAGGGGCTTCATTGGGTTTGGCATGTAGTCTATCAAACTCTATTTTCCCTGTAAATTCACCTTTAGATTCATTTGTATACTTATCTTCAAACGATAAATGAACATTTAAATCTTTATCAATAATCATCTTTGCAAATACATCGGCTGGATCTAATACGCAATAGTTTAAATACTCCCGGTCATAAGTCCATTCGCCTATAAGGTACTCCCTTATGCCCTTTTCAGTACTGAAATCGGGTGGATAGACTGGTTTGCTATCCTCATTAATCTTGTCAGCAATTCCGGAAGCATCCGGAATGACGGCACTGCTTTCGGTAGCGCTCTTGGCGCTGTTATCCGTAATACTATCCGTGGTTCTCTCAGTGCTGCTCTCGGTGCCACCCGCTTCCGGATCTTTGTTTGCAGCTTTGGGTACACCACAGCCACCCAGAATCGCAATGCAAACAATCACTGCCAGTAGTCCTTTATATTTCTTCATTTTTACCCCCTTAGAATTTCCCACTTCTACCGGAGAAACCATCACTCCCGACAGAAGTACCACCGCTGGAAGATTTCTTTTCTATTTGCGTCCTTGTTTCTGTTCTAAACAAAAACTGATCTATTCGCCTCGTTAGATTAAAGCCTCCCTCAGGTATAAAGTAATCGGCCTTCCTCTGTTTTACTGCAGTCTTCATCTGCGACAAAAATATCAAGCAAATCAATCCTGCAATCAATAGTGGAACAAGGATTACGACAGCCAGTCTTATCCAAAATGAGCTCTTAGCTTTCTCCGCAGCAAGCACTTCATCGGTGTCAATATCAAACGGAGTGCCATCTCTAGCCATCTTTAAATAATTGGCTGTTTGGTTTAGATATATACGAAAACTATCATAGTATTCATCTTTACCAAGCAGCGGCAAAAGGTGCCTCTCTAACAGGACATCCTTACCGTGGTCTGTAAACGCCGTATTCCCATACCCGTATGCTATAATTGCGTAGTCTCGTTCTTCCATGCTAAGAAAAAGCATCAGCCCACTTTTGTCCTCGCCATAGCCGTAATTGTAATCCTCATAAATAGACTTTGCTACCTCCATGGCATCATCGCCGTCATTATCGTCAATAATAACTATGCTCACTTCGCATTGGTATTCCTCAGTTATATCCCAAGCCAACTCGTTAAGCTCGAAATATTCGTCTTCAGAGAGCAACCCAACCCCATCGGCGACCAAATCAAAATCCGCGGCATGAACCGGCAGCAGCATGGCAAAGGTGAGGAGCATAATTGATATGAATAGCGCTGTTATTTTTTTCATTTAATATCCCTCCTCAAAACAATATGAAGCCAAGCAGTAGCATTATCGGCAATGAAATACCCGTGAACCATGCGAAAAACTTGCGCCAATCAACAGGTAAATCGCCAATGAGCTTGCCGGTCTGACCATTCATAGCAAAGAGAAAATCTTTGCCCTTCCATCTGGTATTCAATACCCACACAGGAAGAAAGGCATATTTTACCTCGCCCGGAGTAATGTTAATAGCGAAAGATTCCGGGACCATGCTTGCATAGCCGGTTATAGTAGAGGCAAATTTATCCTCTGTGCTAGAACGAATCCGATCATTTGCGCGTTCAATGCAAACATTGGCCTCAACATCATATTTATCCGCCAAATAACCGGGCAGGTACGCGGATGAAAAGGGGACAAGCGCCAAATAATCATATGGCTCTATTGCATCCATATGGGCATCGGGCATCTTAGTTGACCCATCTACAGGCACCTTCTCAAACCTGACATTACCTTCCCGAACCACATGATAATGCTCTGTGACCGTTACCTTTTCGTCTCCCTGTGTATGAGAATGAATTTTGGTCGCACGGTAGCGCACATCTCCGTCGCTAATCCCATCAAATAGCCAAAAAGGAACATAAATTCCTTTGAGCTCCTCAATTTTATTTTCTTCCGAAAAAGTCTTCGGCAAAAATTTTTTGCCTTTATAGTTATTTTTCAAAGCAGTTTTGGCCGCTTCTTTGTCCATTTTAAATGGGATTACAAAATCCGGCCTTAGCATCCCGGTGAATTGTCCCGGAACAACGGTTGGATTATTACAATAGGGACAAGCTGTGGCGGCGGTGGTATCATCGCAAATAAGCTGAGCACCGCATGAAGGGCAACTGTAGGCCCGCATATGTGCAGCTTCTTCTTCGCCCCATTCTTCCATAGTCAAGTCCCACTCAGGCTTGCTTGCAGCATCTGCGGCAGCTTGGTCCTTATCCGCATAAAGCAACTCAATTGTCGCTACATCAAAGGATTCGCCGCAATAGTCACAGTCAAGCTTCCCGCTGTCACTTGAAAAATGAAGCGGTCCCGTACAAGACGGGCATTGATAATTTGTTACCTCTGTCGCCATAAAGCTCCCTCCTTACATTTACTAATATTATGACCAAGGATCAGCAGAAACCGGTATCCGGATATCACTAAGCAACATTTGTTCCCACAGGAACCACTCGCCGCTTGAAGGCTTTTTCCGAAGCTGGACAGGACGCGGGCTATCCGCACCACTTGATTTCAAATAGAATTTGACATACCCGTCTTCAGCATAACTGGTAGGCACAGTGGATATCGTCACCGTATAAGGCTTGGACGGTTCGTATCCGTTTTCTGGTGTGGTTCCTGCAAAGTAGGAAAAAGGCACATACTCCTTGCCCCGCAAACGCTCACTTATAAACTGTATATCGTAAGTAGAGAGTCCTTGAGGTCCTTTCAGAAAGTTAATCATTTCCAGTGCGACATTTTTGTTAGTCGGCCATAGACAAAGTGCAGGTATCAACAGCGCCGCCGCATAATGTGGTTCTTGTAAATTCGCCTGTGGCAATGCACGAAGCATCTCCAGCGTTGTTGGCAGTTCATTAAAAACAACCTGCCAAGATTTATTATCATTTCCCCAACCCATCTTTATTCCCCCTCAAATGCATTATTTAAAATAGTTAGTTGACCTTTCGTATGTGCGGATTTCGGCTATTTCCACGAATCCGCTATTTCATAATGAATATGACCACCGCGGTCAAGAATCGCTTCTCGCATCGTTGCTTTGTTATACCAATTAAGATACCAGCTTTCGTACTCTACTGGTTTTTTGCCCTCTTCGACAATCTCATCCTCCCATTTTTCTCCCCAAGGATATAGATAAATAGCATAATTAAACGATTCGCCTGCGGTATCTTCAAAAGAACCGTCAATTGTTACGTAGTTCTCAAATCCATACATGTCATCATAAATCATCCATTGTGCATTATCTAATTGAGATCCGCTTAAATGGTTACCGCTCACTTGAATATTTAGATCAAAACCGCCCGGTCCATAACCTTCATATAGCTTGATTTCTGCCGTTGCAATATCGCCCCCCGCTTCCCACAGATGCATTGTCCCTGTGTTATCTGGGTTCATTTTGAAGACAGCAAAGCAGTCGTGCGGTTCATCATCAAGAACTTCGTATTTCTTTGATGTGTATCCAATTCGCCAATACCCGTACCAGTCACCATCCCAATATCGTTGAGCTTCGCTGAGTGCATTAATGTCTAAAGTTTCTGCAGAGGTGGCATCGGGCTGTATTCCGCCGGAGAGTTCAGAATCGCCATTTGTTTCCGCACCGTCAGTTTGTGTGGAGGGACCATCACTGCGAATATAAATCATGATGAAATCGCCCGAACCGATGATCAGCTCATCGCCCTCTATTTTATAGTCAATGGTTGCGGTATCTCCATCCACGTCATTAAAAGTCAAAACACCGTTTTCCCAAGTCCCGGTTATTAGTTCGTCACCTTGATATTCAGCCGTACCGTCTTCATCCAGCAATATGTAATAATCTAATTCCAATTCCCGAAACTCTTCGCCTGTAATATCTTCACCATCTTCGATAACTTTTTCCAAAATATAATACCCTGAGGCATCGAATAATTTAGTATGGCTTGGTTCAGTATAGCTTGCGGTAGTGTTGCCGACTTCCGCAACCTTGCCGCCACAAGCGGCAAGGTTAAGCAGTAGGATAAGTGCAAGAATTATCGTGCCGGCTTTACCCATCATTTTCATTAATTTCTCCTTTATCCTACGCGGGATTTTAGCAACTCCTGCATTGCGTCACAAGCTTTTCCGAAGTATTCTGCTCCTCCTGAAACTGCTTTGCCTAGTCCACCCTCTTTGACTGCTCCAATTCTTTGCTTCATATCCTTAAAGTCCATTTTGGGCATATTGCCTATTCCTACAGTGGTTGAGTTTCCCATACGTCTTATCGTAACTGTGTTGTCTTTTATCGTTATTCTTGGCTGTGTCTGCATAAAGACATCGAATAATATCGCTTTGCCAAAGAGTCCTTTTTTTAGTTTGAACTTCCCCGGCATCTTTTCACTATTTTGCACCATAAGCTCATGTAGCTGTTCCAGTGTCATAGGCTCGGGAAGTACAATTTTATCAACAGTTTTTTGTAATGCTTTCATATCCATAACAATACCCTCCTAATTTTTATATGTTCTTTTACATCAGCACTCAACTATCCCTGCATTGCGCCGCCGCAAAACTCACAGCATCCATTAGCATTTGGGGTAGTGGTAGCACCGCACAGCGGACATAATTGAGCTATTTTAGGTGCATTAGCAGCGGCCACATTTTCCCGAACTTCCTGCCGCACCTTGGTAAGAGCCTCTTTTATTTCGCCTGACTGTCGATCCATCTCTCGGTATTCAACAGAACCATACTGCTCGACACGGTTGTCGTTTATTTTGAAGTTGATTGAATTGAACCAAGGCGAATTGACATTAATAGTGATATAAAAATCATAGTCAATATCATATCTCGGCGGACTAAAGCTGACCTGTTTGCCCTCGTTGTCCTTCCACTTCAATTCGGTTTTGCTTTCGCGAATCTCTGTTTGGCAACCGGTCACCTGAGAAAACTTAATTACATCAGGATTTTCGCTTTGCCAACGGCTGGACGAAGATACAATAAACTTCCCTGCGTCTTCATCCAAAAGTACCTTTGTCTTGCCGCCAAGGCTACGGGTAGCATTAAAACCCGCAACCTGGTTTTCATTCTCCTTGCGATAAGCTAAATGCTCCTTCATTTCCGAAAGAGTAGTTTTGCGGCGGTCGGTGGTAAATGGGGATAGCAATCCCGCACAATTCTTGCACATGTTACCGTCCTCAAGCTTCCTATTTCCTAATAGACCAATTTTCCCTCCGCAAATATCACAGTATTTCTTATCAAATAGTCCCACAGTACACCTCCATATAATTAATTATGTTAAATCTCCATCATCGAAAGGGTCGGCACATTCAGGGCAAAACTTTGGTGGCTTAGTCTTGTCTGCAGGCTCCCAGCCGCACTTATCACACTTATATTGCGGAACGCCCGCCGGCTTAAGCTTACCGCACTCTTGACAGAACTTCCCTTTGTTTACTGCACCGCAGCTGCAATTCCAGCCGTCTGCCTGAGGTTGAGGTTTGCCACACTCTTGGCAAAATTTGCTCGTGTTTCCGCTATGTCCACAGGAGCATTGCCAGCCTGCAGCTTGGGCTTGGGCGGGTGCCGGTTGGGCTTGCTGTGGTTGTTGCTGTTGCTGCTGTTGACCCATCTGATACAGACCCTGAGTGTTCATTCCACCCGCTTGCCCCGCCATATTCATTCCCATGAAAGCCATAGCCGAGCCTGCCCCTTGATTGGATGCTGCGCTTTGCATGGCTGCCGCCTGGGCACCCACCAAATGTGCTGCCGCCATTGTAGGATTGCGGAAGGTTGCATTGCGCTGCAGCTCCTTTATCATCTTCTCGTCTTCCTCGCTAGCTTTCACCGAAGATACGCCAAATGATACTATTTCAAGACCGCGCAGGTTGCTCCATTTTTCCGAAAGAACATCATTAAGAGCATTTGCAAGCTCCACCGTGTGGCCAGGTAGTGCAGAATAACGAATGCCCATTTCACTTATCTTGGCAAATGCCGGCTGCAACGCCGTCATAAGCTCAGTTTTAAGCTGGCCGTCAATAGTGTCGCGAGTATACTCATTTGAAATATTGCCACATACGTTTGTATAGAAGAGAATTGGATTCATAATGCGATAACTATATTCTCCAAAACAGCGAATCGCTATGTCGATATCAAGCCCGATATTATTGTCTACAATACGGAAGGGAACAGGGCTTGGGGTTCCATACTTATTGCCTATCAACTCTTTGGTATTAAAATAGTAGACTCTGCTGTCCTTGCCTGGGCTTCCGCCGAACTTAAACCTCTCCCAAACACTTTTCAATGATTCTTTTGCGTTCTCGCCAAACTTTCCTCCTGCAAATAGGGACGGTTCACCCCCCACGTCAAAGGTGTATTCACCGGGTTCGGCGCAAAGGTCAAGCACTTTGCCTTGCTCAACGATAATCATGCACTGACCGTCTGCTACAGCTATTCCTGATCCGGTGGTAATAATGTTTTCCTCACCCTTTGTGTTGGAGGAACGCCCCGAGACACGCTTTTTTCCCTTGGTAACCATAACATTTTCTGGCATAGATTCACAATAGAAGAACTCCTTCCATTGATCAGCCATTACTCCGCCGGCAGCACCCATTACAGCTTTAATTAAACCCATAATACATTTCTCCTTTACGTTGTTTTCTTTATAATCGTTTTATTTTATAAGCCTTATTTCATTACATATATTAAATATATCAATTATCATCTCTTTTCACCCTAGCCGTAACGGCTAGTCTTTGAAATAAAATAGTGACAGGGGGGTGACAGGGGGACGGGGTTGGTGACACATACTCATGTGCGTGTGTCACCAACCCCGTCCCCCTGTCACCTACTCCTTACTAATCAGCAAAATTTAAAGCTTTAATAAGGTTTCTTTGAATCTCTGCCGCGGCAGCCCTTGTTACACTTGCTTTTGGCGAAAAGTTACCGCCACCTGTGCCGGCCTTGTTCAAAAGTCCTAGGTTTATTGAAATGCTTATTGCATCGTAAAAATCTTTATTGATACTTTTATAGTCTTTGAATACTGTTAAATCAAATATTTCACTTGAAACGGAAGCTTTCTTGTATGTTGCAGTATTAGCCATAATGGCTGCCATCTCTTCTCTTGTGATCGCCTTATTTGGCAGGAATTTATTGCCGTCAAGCTTTATGCCTTTCAAAAGTCCAACAGCTTTGGCTGACATAACCGTTTCGTAGAACCAATCGTTATTTTTAACAACATCTGCGTATGTTGCAACACTTGAATCCGCAGCCGGTAAGTTAAGAACATTCTGCATCATTTGCACAAACTCAGCTCTGGTAATTGCTCTGCCTGGATTGTATTTGTTGTTGCCAATACCGGCGACTAGCCCTCTGGCTGCTGCAAAGTCAATGGCCGGTTTGCCCCAAAAGCCATCCGCAACGTCATTGAACTTAACATATTTGTTTTTTATCATATAATGTGAAAAATGGTTTGTGGCAAAGGTTACCACACCCTTTTTGGCATCGTAAGCACCATTTCTAACTATTTGAAGCCCACCTATTGTGTCTATATAATAAATGACAATCGCTTCGAGATTTTCTCCCGCTTTTGGCGTATAAGGCAAGCTTACAATAACATTCCCGTTAAATTCAGTTATTGCTTTACCGTCAGAAATAATAGACAATTCATATGCGATATTGTCTGCTACAGTTGCTTTTTGATTGAGGTTAAGTTTCGCTTTGTCAGCTAGGGATATATGTATTACTACATCCTTGTTCCCCGATTGTGCCTTGATTCCTCTAATGGCAGAAGCATCAAACCTTAAGCTGGCTTTTCCCGCATCAATTGAAAGGGAAGCATTCCCGGCTCTTGCAAGGCTGGCAAGCCCATTTGCACTGATACCCACATCAGCACCTTTTTCTGTGATCGGATTTTCAACTTTTATGTTGATATTGGGTGCACTCTCATTATTATCTATCGCATTATCTATAGCTTTATCTATAAATTCTTTGCCCGCTTCGACTATTATTTTGCCGTCCGCTCCCTTATTTATCAATAACCCAAACCCACCAAGGTTCACGGTTGTGTGAGCACTTGCTTCATAACTTCCTGAAGCTTTGAATCTCACATAGTAGGTGCCTGCTTTTAATCCTGTTGTTTCCGGTGTTCTGCAATCTTTTGCAATCATAAAATCGGTGCTGCCTGAATACTCCATATCAGATGTAGTTCCTGTAATTTTACCGTCTGATGCTCCTTCTGATGAAGGGTTCACAGCGCCAAGCCCAGTGGGTGCAGCCGGTCCACCTAACATAGGTAAAACCCCGGTAGACGCCCTTATGCTCCCCGTTTGAACACTACTAGTAGCTTCACATGTAATAACATTGTCGGCGTCAAATCTACTGTCAATGAAATAAGTTTTGCCAATGGTAAAGTCCCCGACATCACTGCTCCTTGTCCATTTATACGTGAGTGTGCCTGTATTATTGGTGTCGATGACATTTGCGGTAAGGAATTCTCCGAACTGTTCCTTTCCTGAGATTATAACTTTACCTATCAATGCAGTCTGGTTCGATATGGTTACCTTGTATGAATTGCTGGTAGAACCATCTTTTGATATTACGGTGACTATTACTACTGAAACTTCCTTTTCTAAGGAATAAGGCTCGATTTCAACTTTGTCACCCTTATCAACTACCGCAACATTTTTGCCTTCTATATTTACCAATACCGTTTGTCCTTCAATTTGTTTGGTAATATAACCTTGTAATCCATAATTTTCTCCCTTAACAAGGGTGTAATCTCTTGTTGCGGAATTGAATGGAGGATTTAACGTTGATTCAAACTTGGGCTTGCCTCCTTTAGCCAATGATATGCTTATATTCTTCAAGGTGGTATCTTTAAGCTCTTGCCCGGTATAAGAAGGATCATATATCCAGTTCGCGTTGATTTCTTTATCTGCATCATCCATGCGGATTTTAGCTGTAGAACTATTACTTGAAGTTGCTTCTAAATAAGTTACACTATTTCTACTGGTCCATCTGTCGAATTTATAGTTGGGTTTGGGTATTGCCGTTATGGTTACGGTTTCACCTGCCAGATACTTTCCGGTGCCGGACCCTTCGGTTATTGTCAAATAGCGAGGTTTACCGTAAACAATTTTCATATTCCCACCGGGCGTGCTCGTATTTTTGTGCATATAATCAAATGCGCTATATTCCACTTCCGGAACTGGAGTACTTGCTTTAGACTCAAGCGTCATAGTCTTAGCTTTTTTAAGAATAATCTTGCCCGGAGCGCTCTCGATCAAAGTGCTCCTAGGGCTTGCCCCGAGACTATTTATTGTGACATCACCAGTGGTATCAAATGTAATATCTCTTTTGGCTGATATGCCGGTTGAAAAATAACTATCCACATTAATACTTAATTTAGCATCATCGGTAATGTTGACATACTGTTTAGTATACAAACCAAAAGATGCCCAATCTTGACACGGAGACTTTATATAAATAGTAACATTGGCTTTTCCCCTGATATTGATATTACTCGAATACTTCTGGGAAATATCTAATGATTTAATGGCCGCAACAGGATGTTCCCGACTTGTCAAATCAAAGATTAGTGTGGCATCATTTTCAGCAATAATGTTAATCTCGCCGCCTGTATTATTCGACAAACCCACTACCATTGTTTCTCCAACTTCCCTGACGGTATTATTGCCCACAAGCTTTACATTCAAAGCGGCGTGATAACCATCAGCATTGTAGGCTGTTATCGGTCCGCCATAGTAGTCTTGTAAAGACAGCGTTCCGGTTGCAGCATCGAATTGGGCCGTGCAACCATTCTTCCCCAATTCTCCGGTTTTTGATGCTAAACCGTTCACAATAAATTTCAAGTCGGAATTTAAGGTGCGTTCCCCAATATAGATCTTATTAACGCAGAAATCAGCCGCATTTATCGGCATTGGTAATATAGGTAACACCATGCACAGCACAACCAACATACCCAGCAGACGCTTTGTGACCTGTTTTTTCATTTCTTTCATAAATTTCTCCTCCTCTTTTTTTAGTTAGTGTAAAGTATTTACACTACATTTTTATTAAAATCCTTTATATATCAAGGATTGCAGAGTTTTTTCATGCAAAAAAACAATGACCCCCTCTTTTTGGTATAATTGAGTTCGCAACAAACCAATAATCCAAAGGAAGGACGTCATTGTTTTGAACTCAATTATAACTTATTTATTGCTGTATAATCAATATCTGCTGAAGCAGATTTCTCAATTACTTTTATTTATAGCAAAACATATTCCTCTCAAACAGTGGGCTTTTGATGATTCACATAGCCCCGAATACCAGAAATTCAAAGTTGATAAACTCCCTAAAATCTTTATTCCTGAAACTGTCGATTATCTGCTCCTTCTAGCCTATTACCAATATAAATATGGTAAAACAGTTAAGCCGGTTAAGCACAAATCTGATAATCCCATTTCTAAAACCATTGTTTGTCCTCGTTGTGGTGCTCCCCATCAATATCTATATAAAAATAATGGTTCCAAAGGACAGTATCTTTGTAAAGTCTGTAATGAACGTTTTAATGAAACCAACATATTCAACCGTCCGCTCTCTCTGCGTTGTCCTTATTGCGGCCACATCCTCGTTCCAAAGAAAGATCGCAAACACTTCCGCATACATAAATGCACTAATTCAAAATGTTCCTACTATCGCCAGAACCTTGCCAAGCTTCCAAAGAACTTGAAGCCTTCTGATAAGCATAAATACAAATTACATTACCTCTACCGCGAATTCACAATAGACTTCTTCAAAATGGATCTTCATACCCTGCCAAAGCAGGCGGTCAGCTTTAATTTCAAAAAGTTTAATCCCCACATCATGGGATTGTGCCTGACCTACCATGTAAACCTGAAGCTTTCTAGCAGGCAGACTGCCCATGCTCTGGAAGAAGTCCATGGCATCAAAATTTCCCATACAATGGTTGCCAACTATGCCATGACCGCCGCAACTGTTATCAAGCCTTTTACCGATACTTTCGATTACAAACCAGCCAACATCCTCTCCGCTGATGAAACCTATATCAAAGTGAAAGGGATCAAACACTATGTCTGGATTATCATGGACGCCTGTAAAAAGTCTATCCTCGGTTATCAGGTATCTGACAATCGTGCTGTAGGGCCCTGCATCCTTGCCATGCGAATGGCTTTTGATAAGTTCAAATCCTTCCCTGCGAAAGCTTTAAAATTCATTGCAGACGGTTACAGTGCATATCCTCTCGCCAGTCAGCAATGTAAGCTTGAAAAAGGTTGGGACTTTGATGTAACGCAAGTTATCGGTCTTACCAATGATGATGCTGTATCAAAAGAATTCCGCTGGGTAAAGCAGGTAGTAGAACGTTTAAATCGTACCTTTAAATCCTCTTACCGTGTTACCTGCGGCTACGATAGTGAAAACGGTGCTCTTTACGGCGTATCACTCTGGGTCGCTTATTACAACTTTCTGCGTCCACATCCATATAACTATTGGAAACCATTGAACGAACTGGATATGTTAAAAAATGCAGGTAACATGCCCGCCAAGTGGCAACTACTTATCTACCTTGGTCAACAAACCATACTAAATATGCAGAAAAGCCAAACGATGTAGTACTATCTGTTTTTAGATTTTTGAGTCGGAGGTACATGTCTAGCCATCCAAAAGCTTTGCTTTTGGACTCGCCTCTGGCGTGCCCTTGATGGCATGGTAAAGCAATGCTACAATGCTGTGAACCAGACGGGGGAAAATGTATCTGTTTTTGAGTTTCATCACCGTCGGTGGCTTCTATACAGCATTGCTTTATCATGCTGTCAAGGGTGGCGAAAACTACCTGCTAACTTAAATTAAGAGGAATATTTTCACTTTTCAAGGTTCACGGGAGCCTTTTTCATAGCCCTGTTTTTCATATCTCACTTTACACTATCTTTTTTAGGCAATCTTTCAGTATAAATTCGAATGTCAACAATAACCCTAAAATTGTTTCATATCATTAAATATATCAATTATTATCTCTTTCCACCCTAGCCGTAGCGGCTAGTCTTTAATATGAAATAAAAGCACACAAAAAAACAGGTCTGCGACGACCTGTTTCTTTGGTGACTGTGTGCGTGACAAGGGGACGGGGTTAATGTCACATTACATTCTTTGAACTACCCCTCTGCCAATCCCTGTAATTCTTTCAATTTGTCTAATAGATAATCCGTACTTTTCTTTTAGACCTTTTATATGTGAATTCCTCGTTTGTATATCAAGCTTTTGCATCTCAGTTCCATGATTAATCCCACAATGTTTTTTAATTATTTCCCTAGCATCATCGTCTGTTATTTGGTGCCTTTGAAATATATCCAAACATTCATCATTGTTTTCCCTATTAATATAATGGATAAAACTTTTTATTGCTTTTTCTCTATTTTTATTAAAAATATCGAAAACGAAATCTATTGCGGCTCCCTTATCTTCTACCATATAATTAACATAATTAGTCCATGCATAGTTGCTTATTTCCGTTACTAGATTAGCCTTTAATGGATTCTGAAAAATATATCTAATTGCTGTAAGAAAATATGCCTCATCCTCTACAGGCTCACTCTTAAACCGATCTTGGAATAAGTACCCCACTCTATCGTATTTTTTGTTATACCATAAAACGTAACTGCCGCATATCTTTCTCATTATAGTTTCTAAGGGGTGCTTATCCTCTTTTAGAAGGAGATGAACATGATTACCCATTAAACAGTAAGCATATAAACTGTACCCACAAACTTCTTTGTACCTCTCCAATGTCTGGACAAACCTAATATAATCTTCCTCATCTTCAAATAGCGTTTGGCGGTTAATTCCCCGCATAATGATATGATATGTCCCGCTTTTGCTTTTTACCCTAGAAGTTCTCGGCATATAATTCACCCTCATGGTAAATTATAACATATATTTGTCTATGCCGATACCCCCGTCACCCTGTCACTTGTCACTCAAGCGTGTCAGCACCCCCGTCCCCATGTCACTAGTATAGAGGATTGATTAGCCCGTTTGAAATCATGTGGAATGCCAGATCTACAGCTTTTTTAAAACCTGTTTTAGCCAGCATATTGGATTTGTGATACTTAACCGTATGTTCTGTGATGAAAAGCTCATCCGCTATTTCTTTGTTTGTCATATGCTTACACATAAGCCTAAGCACCTCCATTTCCCTTTCCGTCAGCGGAGCCTCACCCATTGACGTATGAATGGTCTTCGGCTTTGGGAAAAAACTTTCGCCCTCCATAACCCCTTTTGCTACCTGCACAAAGTAGTCAAGGCTTTTGCTTTTAAAAACAAAAGCATGTGCACCTACCTCTTTAGCCCTTGGTGCATAAGTAATCTCATCAAAACCTGACATCACTATTACCTTAATATCAGGGTATTTTTTCCGAATGTCCTTTGTAGCATCAAGCCCCGACGCTCCGGCCTCGGTACAGACGTCCATAAGAACCAAATCAGGTTTGAGTTTCATACAATAGAGTTCTGCATGAATAGCGCTTTTCAAGCTGCCTATTACTTCAAACTCATTAGTGCTTGCAAGGGCATGCGATAGAGAATCGCACATAGATTCATGGTCGTCTACAATAAGTACTTTATTCATATTGATCACCTCCGGGTAAGACGACAGATACTGTGAACAGTGGGTGTTGTCTTATATCCAAATTGCCGCCCTGAGCATTAACCTTTTTTCTCATTACTCCAATGCCGCCGCCCGGAGTAATTGGTACAGTTGTTGTATGCCCATTATTGGTTATTGTAAGATTATACGCATCCTCCGTTGCTTCAGTAACTACGTTGATTTTTGAAGCAAAACCATGTCGGGCGGCGTTAGTGGAGCTTTCCCTTATTATATCAACAAATAAGCCTGCATGCTCTACATTGTCAGGAAGCTGTCCCTCGACGTTAATATCTACGCCAATAGCAGCAAAAATCTGTTGAATACTTTCTAACTCGTCGTATGGTCTGGTTTCACTCTTTTCTGCTTTTAATTCATCCAAAAGTCCTTTTGATAACGATGTAAGCAAATCATAATCTATATTATTCTCATCCTGTATTGTCCGGAGTAGAACAGTAAGACGTTGTCCTAAAATATCATGGGCACGCATTCTGGCGTTCTCAATCTCCCTTTCCTTGCTAAAGATATGCAAATTAGCAATTGTTTTAGTTAGTTCATCCTTCTTGCGCCTTAGCTTTTGATTTTGTTGTTGTAACCTAGTTGTCAAGTTCCAATGTCCGCTTACATCGGCAACGGAAATATGTACATAATTCTTCATTCGAAACGGGATATCTGTTTTTGTAAACATCCATGCAGTCCCATCAGGCAGAAGGTAGATCATTTGACCATCGAGTTCAGCTTTTTTGTATCTTGACTCATATTGATCTGAAACGAGCATTTCATAAAATTGTATAGCGTTACGGAATATTCTCCCTGTAATGGCAATCATCAATTTTTGCATTTGATAGTTAGAAAGAAGCGTGTATCCATCATTTTCACAAAATAATACGCCGGTGTGTAAAGTATCTATTGCATGCATAACAGAAGATGCAGAGATTCTTGTATTTATTGCAATGACGCTGGTTATACAAATTTTGATGCTTCTGATTAGAAAAAAAATCAAGACAGCAACAAAAAACCACGGAAAGGCACGCCCTAAAAGGTTCTCCACGATTGGCAAAGATATTACGGAGGCAGGCACAACACTTAGAGGTGCAATTCTCCTCGTAAAAATACAGACAACCAAAACGAGTATCATAATCATAATAAAAACAGCGATTCTGATATTTTCGTATCCGGCAGCCACAACAAATCCGTTGATATAGCCGTTTACCACCTGTCCGTGCAAAAATGAAAAAATAAGAATTTCAAATAGTATTGAGATCTCAAACAAGCTTTCAAAAGCCCTGGGGGCAGTTAAGCTACGGCGGTAAAAGTTCAGAACTATAGCCAAGGTTTGAGTCAACGCACAAATCCCAAGTATAAAGGTGATGACAATACGGTTCGCCTCTGAAAAAGTAAAAAACTCAATCATGCGCAACTCCCTCCTTTGGGAAAGAAATGCTTATGCCGGTAGTATTTTCTAAATCCTTTATGACAACATTGCCCTTTGCAGCTGCAATCGCTGCAATAAGTCTGGGTTCCGGTTTGAATATTCCTATATCTTCTGACGGAAGTAGTCGAAGGGTAATGAATTCTTCTTCTGATCCAAGATTCTCTATAATATATGGGCTGCCTGCTTGAACCGCTAAATCAACCACCGCATAGAAAAATGCGTAAAATAGTGTGGCATGCCTTGCCGTAAGGTTTACATCTAACTCGTTAGCAGTTGCAATTTGAACATTCGAATACCTAGCTATTTCACAGAGCTCATCCATATACGAAATCAACACATCCGCTGCTATAGTGTTTGTTTCCTTCTCCCGGAAAAACAAATTGCATCTGCGTTTTATGTAGCAGAGTAATAGAGCAATTCCTGTAGTTTCCTTAGAGTGGTTCTCAGAGTGAGGTAATTCTTCTATCATTGCTGACAACTGTTCCGTGCTTTCAGCTATCTCAGCGTCCAACTGCTCCATCAACTGTTTTTTTGCATTGGCTTCGTTAATAAAACGCTTTAGTTTTTCCTCCTGGGAGAGCATAACATTGGCCTCAGTCAACATCTGCGTTGACTCCTGAATTTCTCTAAGTAATTGGCAAAGCTTGCTTATGTCTTCATTCCATACGGCATACCCTCCCGGAATGGGGTTAGCAAATAGCAATGAATCGTCCTCCTGTAGAATCGGCACCGGTGACGAAGCTAACACTTTGTCAAGGATATCCTCATTAAGTGGTGCTGCAGATGCTGATGCCAGTACCATTTCTCCCTCTTTATTTATGATTTGCATTTTAAGCGGTGAACGTTTGAAAAGGTCGATATATTTCGTGTTTACAGGGATTAAACCTGAACGTATGCAGGCTTCGAACGTAATCATTGTAAAAACCCCGGTCACAATAGTAATGTCCGTTTCGTAAACAAAAGGTTCGCGCATTATATATTTGTAGTTATAAATAATAAACATAATGAAAAAAACAACCGGGAAGACAAATGCCTTCTTCCTGGGATTCTTTATGCTCTTATAAATCAGTATGACAAACACTGCAACAAGATTCGCCATGCAGACAAAAAACACCGTATAATAACCAAGGCCGTAGCTGTAATTTATTCCCCAATCTGACCTGCTTAGATCCAAATGAAACACGAGCCCATGCAGGTCATTAGTGAATACAAGGATTATCAAAATGCTTATTAGTATAGCCACATTCCGCCACCATTTTGGTGGGACAGTCTCATTTTCAGGCTTGTCGATTGCCCACGCCATCCATAACATAACCAACGGCAATGTTAACTGAAAAATATAGAATGAATACCATAAATATCGAATAAGGATTTGATTTGTTTCAACTTGATATTTTATTAACCGAACCAGCGTCCATCCATTTAAAATGATTCCAGTAAAAAAAGCGGCATAACTTATACCTTTTTGCATGGAGCGGCGCACAACTGATGCTGCCCAAATAGTAACTATAATGATGTAAATAAGAGCGAAATGCAAGTGTTCCCAATCGTCAATAGACATGAATCTTTTGGAGTTCAAAACTTTTCGTTCAATTAAGCTGCTTACTTTTTGGGTGGCTTTTGCAAAATGTTTATAGTCGTCAACTCTGACGGCGTGAGCATAGGCCGCTTCATCGGGATAAGCCGTTTGATTGGGATAGCCCGAAAAATCACTTTGTCCGTCTAATAATCGCAGCTTAGCCTCAAGCAATAGTTTATCAACATCACCTGTAAAATTTAGTTTTCCATTTGAAAGCAAGCCTTTTTCATATGAAAATGTACCCTCTGTAGGTACTACAATTTCGATATTACGCCCATTTTGTATTAGAGAGGCGGCCTGATAGTCATAACAAATAATAATTGGCGACGCAAATGAATTGATTTTTAGACGATCGTTGTCGTGCAGTGAAGCCAACAGTTCAATTGCCCTCGTCAAAGAGTATTGTTTGCCTTCCAAGCCGAAGGACATCGCAGCTGTCAACATTTGAGCGTTGCCCGGCGTATCAAAAATGGCTACGTCCTCCGGGGTCGCAAGCAAATCATTCCAACCGGCAACTACGGCATCAGTTTGGTCACGGTCAACAGCAATAATCACTGTTGCAAGATAGTGCGGGTACCAGTATTTCGCAATCCCGGTTTCCAGAGCCCCCACAGCTTGTGTGTCAAAGGCTTCCGTAATGACCCCGTCATCCAAAATGTAATATGGCTTATTCTCCGATTGCTCGATGGAAAAGGTCGGCAATATTTGCCCCACAACTTTTGGATAGAGCGAATAATCATCAGCGTTGCATATAACTAAATCAACATTTGACTCTTTTGCGCAACCAAAAAAAAGGACGGGGAATATCAAGACGGCAAATAAACCGATTATTATTTTTGAACGCTTTACACAATTAGCAAGGCAAGCCCTCAAAAAAACCCCCCCTCCGATGAAGTCTCATAAAAGAATTCCTATATCTATATGATAATATTATAACACACTTACATTATATTCTACTAATACAACATGCCTGCTTTGATTTTTGTGCAGTAATCAAAATGCCGCCAGCTTTGCAAACAAATAATCAAGCGAAGCATCATAAAACACAAAATCATCAACAATTTTCTTTCCCTTTGCTTCAGTTGCCATCTGACGACTAGCCAAGTCATCTTGCGAAACAAGCATTAAAAGGTGGCAATTTGGCAAGGTAGTATGCAATTTCTCGCAAAATGACAGCGGTATTTCTTTTTCCTCCGTATCACTATCCAACGCATTAATCAAAGCGAAATCAATCAAGGCTACATCAATATCAAAAATTTCTGCATCAAGCAAGGCCTGATTTGAATTAAGCAATAAAAAAAGCTCAAATTCCAAGTCCGGCCTTGCCTTTATAGCGGCTGCAAGGCTTTGTGCTAGTATTTTATTTGTAGTGATTAAAGCAACTTTTTTCATGTCAATATCCTTTCATTGGATGGGACAAGGGGGAAATGGGACACTAAACCTGTCCCCTTGTCCCCCTTGTAATCTTATATGAAAACAATCCTACCCTCGGTTTTTCTTGTTACATTCGGATGATTCCTAAGCCACTCTTCCAAAACCTGATAATCCGAAGTAGTAACTACTCTCGGACTTTCCATAGCTACAAGCTCCTCATTTGAAATATTAAGGTTTGCCTTCGAATTGGTAGAATGATAGCCTTGCATGGTAATCGTATATTTTTGATTGTCAATTACCGGGATGTCATCTACAGTGAGGGATACGAGCTTTAATTCCGTCTCAGAATAAATTGCCTTTACCCTGCTGTTTACCTGATAACACTCTCCTTCCCCATCTCTATTCTCAATCCGCATAATATGAGAAAATATCTTTCTTAGCTGCTTTCCGTCAATGGAATACCTTATTAGACTATCATTATAAGGGAAGCACGCTTTCAACCCGCCCAAAGTTACTACAGGTCCAAGTTCCTCTACCCGAATTGAACCGGATCCAATAAGCATAATATCAGTTTCAGCTTTATCAGCTAACGCATCAGCAATCAAATTTCCAAGCGTTGTTTCTTCTTCTCTTTCTGGATGAATAAGCTTCTCTGAAAAACGCGTAACTATTGCATTATATTTTTCATCAACCTTATCCTTATAATTGCTTATAAAATTCTCCAATGCTGTGTCAGCTGCCGCAGTTTCATTGCTTATAGGCACCAATTGCCATTTCCATTCAACAATTGAGTTTGTATCGTCGTCTACGGTAATATCAAACCGACCAATTTGATCAGTCCCGGTTCCTGCTTGGGCAATCAATATATTATTTACTTCTTCCGGCTGTTCCAAAATAGTGTGAGAATGGCCACCAATAATCATATCCACTCCCCATTCGGGCTTTAACATTTTTGCCAATTCAATATCAGATTCAAAACCAATATGAGTAAGCGCAATAGTTAGGTCAATATCGTTATGCTTGTATGCGTTGCAAATCTTACCTATTTCATCAGCCGCATCCTCAATTGAAACAAAGGTCCCTATTAATTGGTCAAGGGCAAGTGAATCCATTACCTTTTCGGTAATAATTCCAATAAAAAGAATGTTAAAGCCACCGACGGTCTTTATTATGTATGGTGTCATGAGTCTTTTCCCGTATTGTTTTATGTAGAGATTAGAATTAACAATAGGGAAGTTTGCAACCTTTTCTAAAAACAAAAGATGAGGAAGGCCATAATCCAGCTCATGATTTCCAAGTGTAACCACATCAGGTGAAAGATAATTCATTATTTCTATTGTGGATACACCTTTATATTCAGAATCAATCATGGAGCCCTGTACCATATCACCGGCAATAACATAGATAACATTTTCCTCTTCTTCTCTGACTTTGTTCAGGTATCCAGAAAGAAGAGCAAGCCCACCGATAAGCTGGCCGCCGCCTTCCCTTACCTCGGCTAGAAAATCTCCGTGCATATCATTAGAATGTAAAATCGTAAATTTTTGCATCTTCTTTTTCATGACCTTTCCCCCTGCCTGATTTTTTACTATACTTGTTGAAAGCTTTTTTGTGTTTGCCCCGTTTATTAGTCTCATATAATTTCCCGCTTTAAATATATCAACTATTATATTTTTTTACCCTAGCCGTTACAGGTAGTCTTTTAGGGAAAAATGAAAAAAACGCCTAAAATTAGACGCTTTTTAAAATGTTCTTTCTATAGACGCGGTTATAGTAACTTCAAAGGCTATCTTACAATGCCTTTTACCAGTCTCTCCAACATTATAGCAACCTCTGCCCTAGTTGCGGTTCCCTTAGGGTCAAAACTGTTATTGCCTTTGCCGTATATGATGCCTGCGTTTTTCATTTCCATTACTGCGTTTTTGGCATAATCGCTGATGTCTTTATAATCTTCAAAGTCTTCAGTATCGCTTTTGATATCATATAGCTTAATATTTGTAGCTTCGATATAGTTAGCAAAGATGGTCGCCAGCTGCTCACGGGTTATTGGTTTATCGGGAAGGAATCGATTCCCGCCAAGACCTTGGATAATCCCATTCTGAGCCGCCCACGCAATATAAGGAGAATAGTAATTATTACTATTCACATCTGTAAACTTTGATTCAGTAAAGCCGCTTTGATCAACCTCTCCCAGTCTGCCCAATATTGTAACGACCATGCCTCTATTCATGCTTGATATAGGGCCAAAGGTATCTGGTTTCGTGCCGTTGAAAAGGCATCTTGCGCTTACAAAATCAATATAACTCCCATATCCCTTCGTATCTATAAAGCTTTTGGCATTGTTGATGAATTTGAATGAAGCCGACCCAACAAGCGGAACTACCATTTCTTCATCTTTGTAAAATGACATTCTAATAATATCGGAAATTTGAAGGTTCTTCACCAATGCTGCCACAACACCGCTTCCCAAATCGGATTGGGGCACAAAGGCTGTAATTCCTCCGTTTATATTATTGAGCGCAACACCGTCTCTACTTATTTCTACTCGGTATATATCATTCTCTTGCCCAATAGATATAGCTATCTCGTTTCCACCTACTCTTGCTATATCTTCAAGCGCATTCGTGCTTAGCTTTAACTTAAACATTAAGGTATCAAGCCTTACTTCAATTCCCGCTTCCATAATGGCTAAAACAGCCGGTCCAGATAGTTCGAATAACACTTGCTTGGCGTCTCCACTAACTATGGGAGATATAACTATTCTATTGGTATCCATTCCTTTAGCCTTGTTAATCAGGCTCTCAATATCCGAGTCAGAAATAGTCAGTGCAGTGCCATTTTTTGCAGTAATCCTTGGGCTAAAAACAGCTGCCTCTTTATTTTGATTTTCTTCATTCGAGCGTTGTGATGGGTTTTTATTATTAATAACAACAGTATATATTTTTGTTGTAACCCCATCAGCCGCTGTTACAACTATCCTTATAAGATTGCTGCCATAATTAAGTTTTATTTTCGAAGTTCCAAATGTGCCCTCTACCCCGTTTATTCTTATTGTAGCGTTGGGGTCCTCCTGTATTGACGTGATAATAGTCTCCTTAATATCCACGGCATCTATAAAATAGCTGGTTTTCCCAGCTTCAAACTGCAGAGGAATTCCATCCAGCGTTATATCTGTTAAATTGGCATTGTTAGGTCTGTCTAGTATTGCATTGGAGTATGAAACTGCAAGAGAACTACCCTTTTGTGAAAATTCAAAGGTCCTTTGGGTTGTTTCCTCCCCCATTAGACTAATAAACCCATTGTTTTCAATAAGCTTGTCATAGCTTTGAAGGCTTTCAATGACTTTCCCGTTTTTGTCGAGCAGCTTTACGATAAGGTTCCCGCTTGCAACATATACAAGGGAATTGTTTTTCACTGTGACTATAGCCTTGGTAACACCACCAACCTCAGTTTGCTCAGTTGAAATCGTTACAGGCTTTCCATCGTTAAGCTTCAAAAAGCTTTCAAATAATATTGATCTATAATTACCTCCATTCCGCCGCTAAACGGCGTCACAAATTGGTTATGAAAGAGGGCCGTATAACCCTGCTTTCTGTTATAATGTTTTTATGGAACAGTAGTACACTACAGAGCACGGGAGGAGAAGTGGCAGCAAGCCAACTACTTGACTCCGCATAATTATATGTGCCGCCGCCTTTTCAAGCACAAATTAGTGGGACATTGAGCCCGTACACTTATATTTGCATAAGCAAATTAAATTGTTTATCTTGGGCGGCAGTCAATGCTACTGTTCCTATATTTCCAATAAGGCGGTGATTCTTTGAAAATCATCTACCCCATCTGTTGCGGCGTTGATGTCCACAAGCGGACGATTGTGGCAACTATCGCTACCACAGACAAGAACAACATCACATCTTACTCAGCTAAAAGCTTCTTTACCCTGAACAAAGACCTATATGCTTTTCGTGACTGGCTTCTTGAAAACAATTGCCATCATGTATGCATGGAATCGACCGGTAAGTATTGGATTCCTATCTTCAATATCCTCGAAGACCATGTCCATGTTATTCTGACACACCCTAAATATGTCCGGGCAATCAAAGGTCAGAAGACAGACAAGAAGGATTCCAAATGGATTGCGGACTTATTCAAGCACGACATGGTGAGGGCTTCCTTTATTCCTCCTCGCGAGGTTCGTTCTTGGCGTGAACTTGCACGCTACAGGGTGAAACTCGTCTACATGAAGTCCTCGGAGAAGAATCGCTACCAAAACTGTTTGACAGTCTCGAATGTTGGCCTTGCAAACGTTCTTTCAGACCCATTCGGCAAGACAGCAACAGGAATCATGCAACATCTTCTTTCTTCAGAAGTCTTTAACGAGGACACTTGCAGGCTACTAATTAAAAAGTCTGCGAGGAAAAAAGCTGATACTATTATCGAATCTATACGCGGCTGTTCAATTGAATCCGACCAAAGATTCAAAATGAATGCCACAATGTCACACATGGAATTTCTGGACGATATGATTGTGAGGACAGAAGCCGAGTTGTTTGTGCGTATGCAGCCTCATTATCATTTTGTGAAGCATCTTTCCATGATTCCCGGTATTTCACAACTTTCCGCTGCACTTATCCTCGCTGAAATCGGTCTTGACATGAGTGTGTTTGAATCATCAAGTCACCTTACATCATGGGCTGGGCTCACTCCTGCAAATAATGAAAGTGCAGTAAAGAAAAAATCTGTCCGCGTATCAAAAGCAGGTCAATTTATCAAACCTTTACTTGTTCAGTGCGCCCTTGCTGCTACAATGGACAAAAAGGAAACCTATTTTGCCGTTAAGTATCAGCGTATCAAGAAACGACGTGGGCACAAGAAAGCGATTATCGCAATTGCAAGGATGCTGCTTGTTTGCATCTACCACATGATACAGACAGGGGAATGCTTCAATCCGTCCGATTATGAAGAATTCCAGAATCCAGTCCCAAAACAGCAAGTTCTTACTGAGCAAGCTGCTATTGAGTTTCTCCGCGAAAAAGGATATGATGTGTCCTCTTTAGGTAAAGCAATGTGATGTTATTCTGTTTTCAAAGAACAATGCCTACATGATAGGCTTGATTTTTTATGCTCAAAATCGCATCATTACGAGCTATTCTCTTTCACACTTGCCTCCTTAAGCTTTCTTCCTATATATATATCGACCTTATGTCGAAAGATTTAACCTTTGGCCCTTGCATTTTATGGAATATATTGCTCTTCAATCCTTATTATATCTCCATTCTTTGTATATACATTAAACAATTTCTTATTTTGGGCATCATATATGTACTCTTTGAACTCTTCTTTAGTTACAACTTTATGATTTAATATGTCTTCTTCATTTACAAGCTTATATTCTGAATTATCTGATAGATCTAGCAACTCTTCCTCGGGATTTATATCTAGCTCCTTTAGTCTTTCTATATCTTCTGCTCCAGAAATTTCAACTCTATTTATGTAAATAAAACTTCTTCCCCCGCTTATATCACTACTCAAACCAGAGATATACCCCATATAATGGCTTGTGGGTGTCTCCATGAAATCTGCGGCTGTTGCCGGATTCCTTACAACTAAACTGCTCTTTTTTACAGATGCATAGCCCGGCTTATTTATTATAAAATCATAGGCTACCCCTACTGGGTCCCCCAGCGATAATTTTTCGCCATTATTAAACTGCTCCTGCATATTCTTATAATAATCAGCAATTTTTATATCCGTATCCGGAAACTCATAATAAATAGTTCCATCTTCATTCATCCATCTTTCTACAATCCAGATACCCTTATCCCCTTGAACAACTGGTTGGGATAAAAGCAATTGACTGGTCTCGCCTGTAGGCAAGGATAAGGCCACTGCTACGTGATTTCCACCATAGCTTTCCTTTGGCAACACTCCGGTTCTCTCCAACATGATTCTTAGACCCATTTCTAGATTAGCCAATGTTTTAAATTCAAACTCATGCGGATAAAAGCATCCCAAATACTTCCTGCTTTGTCCTTCCATTTCAAAGGCTAAATATGGTTTGCCCAAACTGTCTTCGTCAATAAGCCAACCGCCGATTTCTTGCATCCCATCTCTAAGCTCTACTTTTTTAGTTTTAGCTTTTAATTTGTATTTTAATTCCCATATCTCTATAGGAGATGCAAGTATGTTTTCAAATGTCTCTATGTTTTCTAATTTTGTAATTTGACTATCTGTGATTTTAAACCTAGGTTGTGATGAATAGGAATCTTTATAAACTGAAATATGATTTTTTACAATCTCCCACGCATAGTCCTTCACTGTTTTGGCCTCTGAAACCTTTGTTTTTTTATCTTGAGTTTCATCTTCTTTAGGATTGCTGAGAAAGCCTATGCCCAATGGTACCATAGCTACAACAGCTACCAGTGTTACCCAGAAGCCGGGTTTCTTGTAATTGAAGATATTTTTTATTTTGCCTTTTGTATTATTGGTGATTTGTAAAAACGATTTATCCACGTTAACCGCCTTTCACACCCACCTCCATAGTGGTTTTACTCTATTATAACATTCGATTGCTACAATTAGTAATAATTCCATCTAAGCTTTTTGCGATGTAACCTTAATATATTTTAGCAATACAATATATAGTGATCTACTACTGTTATACCCGCAATATATTGTATTGCGGGGCTCAAAATGGGATACATCGCAAAATGCCCATCTATAATTTACCGATTACTTGAATGCTTATAGGATCCCGGTGCAAATGAAGCCTGTCCTTTTTACGTCTCTTCTCTTATATCCAAATCTAATTTTGTTTTAGCTAATAAATCCCTTACCTCTTCTTCTGTTAAGTTCCTCCACTTTCCTACCGGTAAGTTCTTCAATTCAATATTCATAATGCGAATACGCTTTAGTTTTACCACCTTATAGCCCAGCTGCGTACACATCCTTCTGATTTGCCGGTTTAGTCCTTGAGAAAGCGTTATTTTAAATGATCTGGTATCAATCTTCGCTATCTTACATTGATTTGTCAGCGTATATTCATTCTTAACAGGATTATAAATTCGTACTCCCTTTGACGTATCCCCAATAAAAGCAGGAGTAATAGCCTTATTTACAGTTACAATATAATCCTTCTCATGTTCATTCTTATTCATTAAGATTTCATTAACGATACTTCCGTCATTCGTTAGAAGAATTAATCCCTCAGAGTCCTTATCCAATCTCCCTATTGGGAAAATACGTTCGGGGTGGTTTACAAAATCAATGATATTCCCGTTTATATGCCGCTCTGTCGTACAAGTAATACCCGTCGGTTTATTTAAGGCAATATATACATCTGTCTTTTTTTGCTTTAGTGGTTTGCCATTTACCCAAACCTTATCCTCTGGGTCTACCGCTAATCCAATTGTGGCTATATTACCGTTAATCTCTACCTTTCCCTGTTTGATTAATTCATCTGCCTGTCTCCTAGAACAAAGCCCTGTTGAACTAATAAAGTTATTTAGTCTCATACCTGTCCCCTTATAACTTGTATTACCCCTCTATAATCCATTACTATTTTAACATCAATTGCTCTAACTTAATGGGTTCTATATACTGCCCGTTCATATAAGCTCTCATGTTTCCGCCGGAAATTTCATCTATTAGAGCTATATGTTTGTCTTCTCCAACTCTTCCAAACTCTAGTTTAATGTCATATAATTCAATATCTTTCTTTGCAAGCTCATCCTTTATTACTTTGGTTATTTTTTTAGTTAACTCAACAAGCTTTGTGTACTCGACTTTTGTCATGACTCCTAGCATTTCTAATGCTTCGTCTGTGATTAACGGGTCATTTCTATCATCATCTTTTAGTGTTACCTCTACATACGCATCAAGCTCCTGTCCCTCTGAAGCATACATTCCATATCTTTTTAAAAAGCTACCCACAGCTCTATATCTACATATAACCTCTATTCCCTTACCAAACACGGTAGCCGGAAGTACTGTCATAGTAGCCTTTTCTATATCCGCATCTATATAATGCGTTGCTATTCCCATTGCGTTTAACTTTTCATAGAAAAATTTGGTGAGACTTAATCCTGCTCTTCCTGCACCCTCTATAGTTAATCCTACAGTATTTGCTCCGGGATCGAATACACCGTCAGTTCCAGTAACATCATCTTTAAACTTTAAAAGATAGGTCCCATTATCCAATGTGTAAACATCCTTAGTTTTACCTTTATAAACAATTTTCATTTTAATTTCGCCTCTTTTCATATTGATTAACATTTTAATATTCTCTATTTTAATAGGATTTGCACAGCAATTTAGCTTATACAAAACATTAGTTTTATTTTAACATAAAATAGAAGTCTCTGCTCTTATTTTAGATAATTTTTTATAAAAATATACGCATCACTGGGACGTGTTATGGGGACGGGTTTCGGCGTGTCATGGGGACGGGGTTGTTGACACACTGTGTGTCGCAGCATGAAATCCCCTCCCACACCAATATACATTAAATCTAGTCGTGTGTCGTTAACCCCGTCCCCTTGACACCTAAAATTTCCCACCATTTTACCGTATTCACAGGATGTGAACCGAAGGGTATGATATCTGAACTGATACGAAACAGTTTGATGCCGGTTTTTATGTTGTATTCCAAAACATTATTTAATGATTCTAAATTCGATTGAATCAAGTTTATCAATACTTCATCAGTTGCGTTTTTTATTGTACAGGTTCGCAGTTTTAAGCCATGAACGCCAACAGCTAGACAGGCGTAGCCAATATTCATTAAAGATCCTCCATAACTAATTATCATTAATAATTTTATTTAACTTATACCCTACATCCAACCTTTTATAAATTCGAGTCCAAATATTTATACGATTTATCACCTTATTTTTTTCTTCCTAGCAATCAAAATCCCAATCAGAATCATACCCAAAACTGAAATAATTGTTATTACTATATAGACATTCAATGAATTTTCTTTATTCTCCACTGGGTCTTCAGTTGCCATAGTTTCAATTACAGTTTTATCTGTTTTTTGTATTACCTCTCCCTTCGATTCTATTTCATCTTCTTCTCCTGCTTTTCTTTCATCTTCTTCCACTGCTTCTGTTTCTATTTTTGTTTCTTCCGCTGAATATCCTTCCCATAACAAGGGGTTTTTTAATATGGCTGTTTCACCACTTAAGTATATTGCAATTGCATCTTCAGAAAGTGACTCTGAATAACAGCGCCCTTCTGTATATTCGCATTTAAATGACAGAACTTCTCTTCCTGATTTATTTATATAGATAACCTTATCATTAAATGTTGCCTTTGCTACCCATTCAGTAAAGTCATAGTCACCGTCAAAACCGTATTCTAACGATAGAACTTCTCTTCCTGATTTATCTATATAGATTTCCTTATTTTCAATATAGATGTCCTCACCTTTTAATTCCACACGTCCTAGCCCATCAGAAAAGTCATGGGCACCATTATATTTTAATGGAATTACTTCATTTCCTCCCCTATCTATATAGCCGGCCTTATAACCAGAACTTTCATATAATCCTACTACCGCTAAACCTTCTGAAAAATTACCAGCAATATCATATTTAAATCCTGTTACTTCCTTACCTTCTTTGTCTATATATCCAGCCTTATCGTCTAACTTCACTGCAGCTAAGCCTTCAGAAAACATATCCTCAAAAGCGTCGGCAATATCGTATTTAAATGATATTACTTCATTCCCCAATTTATCTATATATCCATACTTTCCATCTAAACATACCCTTGCTAGCCCTTCAGAAAAATTATAGGCACTACTATATTTAAATGGAATTACTTCATTCCCTGCCCTATCTATATACCCATAATTTCCATCTAAATATACTGCAGCTAAGCCTTCTGAAAAATCATAGGCATCATCATATTTAAATGGTATTACTTCATTTCCTGCCCTATCTATATAACCATAACCTCCATTTAATAACACCTTTGCAAGTCCTTCAGAAAATTTCCCTGCATCATCATATTTAAATGATATTACTTCTTTTCCCGTTTTATTTATATAAGCATACTTATCCTTTAATCTTACACATGCTAACCCTTCAGAAAAATTATAGATATCAGTATAGTGATCATCATATTTTTTTAATGGGATCACTTCTTGTCCTAACTTATTTATAAAGTGTTGCTGCTCGCGCTCTTTGACCGTACTTTGCTTGCATTTGTTGTCCGTTAATCTTGCCCATTAACCCTGTCCAGAGGGCTTCCGAACAGGGGCTCTGATTTACCAACTAAATTCTTCTTCAATAATCATCCGTACTATATGGTCATCTATCAGCCTGATTTGCCTTTGTGATGCATGTATCAGGCAAGCCGTGCATACTTTGTTGATTTTACGGGCTACACCGGCAGAGTATTCATAAATCGCTCCAACTGCTTTCTCTGTGAATATATCCCTGGTTTCACCGGCATACTCCATATGTCTTTTGATATATTCTTCAGTTTGTTGCCGGTCATATGGGTTCAGGTGGTACCTTATGTCTATTCTTTGGCTTATGGCTTCATATATCTGCTTTTTCAATACATCTCTCAGCTCGCTTTGTCCCACGAGTATGAGACTCATAGGATTGTATGAATCCATTTTGAAATTCAGTAGGAATCTCACCTCCTCCAGCATCTCCCTTGACAGAAGGTGGGCTTCATCGGATATCACCACTGGTATCTTCCTGTGCGTTTCTATCAGATTTCCTAGTTCCCTCATAAGCTGTCTTTTTGCATCGCCTCTATAGAACTTTGCCTCGCAACCCAACTGATTCAATACTTCCCAGTAGAAATTCCTCGGCGTTAGTGCTGAGTCGCTTATGTACATAACCTTGTAGCGATTGCTATCAAGGCTTCCGACCAGCTTGCGTATAGCAGTGGTTTTGCCAGTTCCGACATCACCGGTTATTACAGCAAATTGCCGGTTCCTTGCTACATATTCAAGTCTTTCGCACAGTTCGCTTATGTTTGGTGTGCTGTAAAGCTCTCCTTCGGTTATATCCCTGCTAAACGGAGTCCTTGTCAGGTTAAAATACTGTTCAAACACAACCGTCGCCTCCCTTCATACTCCTGAAGGAAAGTGCACCCATACTTTGCTTGCGTTTTGAAGCATTCTCCTGCTCATATACCTTAAGTAACCTTGAATGCGTTACTGTTGGTGGCTTCTTCTCTTTCTCTATCCTGCCGCAGTACTCTCCAACCTTGAGCGGGGTCACTTTCTTCCTACGCTCTCCGCTGTACCATACCTCTACAATGCCCATATCAAATGGATCATACCTGACATCAACCTTTTTTCCTATATATTCAATCCCGGCTTCATATTCATGCCCATTTAACTTTATGCAGCCGGTATTATCGACTTTCCTGGTATCCTCCCACAGGAAGGCATCATAACATTCTTCCGGTGTCGCAAACTTTACCTTCTTCGGATCTGCTGAGTATGCCTGTATCGGGCTTACACCCTTAAGGCTGCTATGTCCCTTCGAATTGTACCCTTCATCCAGCCATATGCGGAACTTTTTGTTCAACTCCTCCAAGCTTTTTACCTTCTCCAGTGATAGTTCTTGCAGGAATTCCTCCATAGTTCTGTTGAACCGCTCAATTTTCCCCCGGTTACGTTAATCTTTACGTAACCGGGGTTATGTTAAGACTTTCGTTATGTAAAGAAATGCAATTCCCAATGCGGAAACACTCTGTTTGGGGATAATATTTCTTTACATAATAGTCTAGAAGTGTTACTCATAAATCAAAACTACAAGGAGGGTTTGATTTATGGTAACTGACTTTAAAACATTGGTCTCTTTATGCGAAGACGAGCTCAACAGTCGGGAGTATTCCGCCATACACCTCGGCAGAATTAAAGAGGAATGGGAAAATCTAGCCAATTGGATGAAACTGCGCAATTACACGATTTTTTCTGAATCAATTGGGTTTCAGTATTGTGATGTGACACTGGGAACCCATACATTAGCCAAAAAGCTAACACTTAGTAATCGTATACGCCTACGTGCAGTCCGTATGCTGGCGTCTTATCAGAAAGACGGGGATTTTGAATTCCGCACCCCACAGGTTGAAAGAATTTTCCATGGCAGTACAGGCACGGAGATAAGCCTCTACCTATCCTACCTTCGAAATGTACAGCATCTTTCGGAGAGCACAATCAGGAACAAGGAGCAGTATTTATATGAGTTTTTCTGTTATCTGGAAAGTCACTCATTAACACTGGATAACCTTTGCATTGATGTCATGGAGGATTTTTTTGATTCGATGAATTATTCGCTCGCCTCTAGGCATAACTGCAGTTCAACGCTGCGTATCTATTTTCGATATGCGCATGATAATAGTATTACCAGCAAAGACAATTCAAATTATGTTCTGTATGATAATTACAATCGCCATAGTAAGATCCCCACCACATACGATGAAGATGAAATTCGAAAAATTATCGCATCAGTAGAACGCTCATCTGTCACAGGAAAACGAGATTACCTAATTTTATTGCTAGCTGCCGAATATGGATGGCGCTCCTGCGACATCGTGGGCTTCCGTTTCAGCCAGATAGACTGGGACAAAAATGTCATCCGTTTCAGTCAGCATAAAACGGGTATGCCGGTTGAATATCCGTTACTTTCTTCAGTTGGTAATGCTATAATTGATTATCTGAAGCACGGGCGTCCTGTAACCGATTCAGAAGAGATCATCGTGTCGGCAGAATCAGCAAAAAAGGGTCGGCCGCTTTCAACCCCAACGGTGCATTCAATTGTGACGAAATATATGAAAAAGGCAAACATCAAGAACTGGAAAAGCAAGAAGCATGGCCCTCATTCCCTTCGCCACAGCCTGGCAACTAACATGTTGAAAAAGAATGTTACCATGCCCATCATCAGTACCGTCCTTGGGCACCAGAATACTGAAAGTACAAAGATATATCTGAAAGTTGATGTGGAAAAGCTGAAGCAATGCTCGCTTTCCATGCCAAGGATATGTTCAAAGCGTTACAGGGCAGGGAGGTGCGAAGCATGAACAGATCAGAATTTAAATCTGTTTTTTCAGAGGAGATGAATCAATATTTGGACTATATTGTGGCATCTGGATATAAAGAGAAAAGTTATTACTACCATTTACGGCAGTTTGACCGCTTTTGCACTGAACATGAAATATGTCAACCGATTTTCACCAGAATTTTATATTGAATTTTGTTGAGCGCATCTTCCAAATTTCCCGCATGAACAGGGTGCTCAAGAGTTCCCATAACACAGGCTCCAAAAGCATTATATTTACTTAGGCGATGACCCACCAATGGTCCAAGCGAATCCCCTGTTGAACGATCTGAACCTATGCACAAAATTGCGATTG